>JAEEGH010029745.1_pt1 | contig 10662 bp, 9 predicted proteins | sample 9134181 | NCBI WGS metagenome assembly JAEEGH01 (sample SAMN16246544, study PRJNA631951) | gut metagenome | biome: gut microbiome; feature: rumen; material: DP-attached | host: Bos | place: Iran: Karaj | collected 2018-10
CGACGATCTGATCCAGGCGACTGTCGAGCCGTGCCGCAAGGCCCTGCGCGACGCCGGTCTCCAGACCTCCGATATCGACGAAGTCCTGCTCGTCGGCGGTTCGACCCGTATCCCCGCTGTCCAGCAGGTCGTGGAGAAGTTCTTTGGCAAGGCCCCGAGCAAGGGCGTCAACCCCGACGAAGTCGTGGCCGTGGGCGCCTGCATCCAGGGCGGTGTGCTGGCCGGTGACGTGAAAGACGTCCTGCTGCTCGACGTCACCCCGCTGTCGCTGGGTATCGAAACCCTCGGCGGTGTGATGACCAAGCTCATCGACGCCAACACCACCATCCCGACCCGCAAGAGCGAGATCTTCTCGACGGCTTCCGACAACCAGCCTTCCGTGGAAATCCACGTGCTGCAGGGCGAACGTTCGATGGCCCGCGACAACAAGACCATCGGCCGCTTCAACCTCGACGGCATCACCCCGGCCCCGCGTGGCGTACCGCAGATCGAAGTTTCCTTCGATATCGACGCCAACGGTATCCTGAACGTGTCGGCCCGCGACAAGGCCACCGGCAAGGAGCAGAAGATCCGCATCGAGGCCTCGTCCGGCCTGTCCGACGCCGAAATCAAGCGGATGCGCGATGAGGCGAAGGCCAACGAAGCCGCCGACAAGGTGGAGAAGGAGCGTATCGACAAGATCAACGCGGCCGACGCTATGATCTTCCAGACCGAGAAGAACCTCAAGGAATACGGCGACAAGATTCCGGCCGACAAGAAGGGCGCCATCGAGAATGCCCTCGGTCAGCTGAAGGAAGCCCACAAGAGCCAGAACCTGGCCGACATCGAGCGTGCCACCGAGGCGCTCAACAACGCCTGGCACGCCGCCAGCGAAGACATGGCCCGCGCTGCCCAGCAGCAGGGCGGCCAGCAGGCCAACCCGGGTGCCGGCTTCGGCGGCAGCGGTTTCGGCGGCGAAGGCTTCGGCGGCCAGCAGGGCCCGCAGGGCGGCAGCGACAACAACGGCGGCAACAACGGCCCCGAAGATGTCGACTACGAAGAAGTGAAATAAAGTGTTACCTTTGCGGTATGGTATACCGCGAACTTACAGAAGAGGAATCCGGCGACCTGGCTCGCCGGATTCTTTTTGAAGACAACCATCTGCTGATTTTCAACAAGCGGGTGGGGGAGATCGTCCAGGGCGACAAGACCGGCGACGAGCCGCTCTGCGAGACGCTGAAAGCGTTCGTCGCCCAGCGCGACGGCAAGCCCGGCCACGTCTTCATGGGGGTGCCGCACCGGCTCGACAGGCCGGTCAGCGGCATCTGTGTTTTTGCCAAGACCTCGAAGTGTCTGGAGCGTCTCAACGCCCTGTTCCGCGAAGGCGACGTCCACAAGACCTACTGGGCCCTCACCTGCGCCCGTCCCGACCCCGCCGAAGGCGAACTCGTCCACTGGCTCTCCCGCAACGAGAAGCAGAACAAATCGTTCGCTTTCCCCGATGACGGCCGCCGCCATCCGGCCGACGCCAAGCTCGCGAAGCTCCGCTATCGCGTCCTCCGCGATACCGACCGTTACCATCTGGTCGAAGTCGAGCTCCTCACCGGCCGCCACCATCAGATCCGCTGCCAGCTCTCCGCCATCGGCTGCCCCATCAAAGGCGACCTCAAATACGGCGCCCCCCGCTCGAACCCCGACGGCGGCATCAGCCTCCACGCCCGCCACATCTCCTTCGACCACCCCGTCCGCCACGAAGAAATCGCCATCGACGCCCCCGTCGACTGGATCCAGCTTCGCTGACCCCCTCCGGTGTGCAAAATAGGCCTCTTTGCTCACGAACCCCGTATAAAAAGGCCTTCGGTGAGCGAATGAAGGGGATTTGCTCACCGAAGGATGATGGCAGGATCTCCAGGGGAGATTCCTACAGGATGATCGATGACATCACGTTGACCAGGTGCGTGACGCTTCGGTCGGGCTCTTGCTTGTGGGTGTAGTTGAGCTGGAGACGGAGACGCGGGAAGGGATGCCAGCTGGTGCCGACGGTGATGTATTGCTGGTCGTGACCGACTTCGCGGGAATTCGTCGTGAAGTAGTCGTAGCGGGCACCGACGTTCCAGGTCGGAGTGATCTTGTAACCGGCTGTCACATAGGCGCCTTCGGCGCGCCAGCCGAAGGTGTGGCCGGCCATGTATTCCGTGCGGAACCAGGCGAACTTGCTGTCGTAGGCGATGGCGGCGCCGTAGCGGTCGAGGATGCGGTAGTCGTAGTCGTTGTAGATCTCGACTTCGTCCATATGGCCCAGCCGACGCTCGTAGCAGCCTGAAATGCTGAGATCCTTGATGGGGAAAATCATCACGCGGGCCATGAAGTTCTTCAGCCGGTCGTCGTCGTTCTTGTTGATGCCGTTGCCGTTGAACAGGCCCACCTGATAGCGCACCAGCGCGTGGCCGTCGTTCATCTTGAACCAGTTGCCGAAGAACTGGATACCCATCTCACGGCCGCCGGAACTCGCTTTCAGGTAGAGGTCGTTGGCGCTCATCCGGGCAAAGCGCTGGACGACCAGGGAATAGTCGATCAGCTCGAGCTTGAGCGGCGCATATTCGGAGTTCTCCACCGTCAGCGGCGTCTTCGTCTGGCCGAAAATGATGCCGAACTCGGGACGGACCGTATAGCGCACGAAGTAGTCCATCAGCTTTGGCGAGCCGGCGAGCTCCGCCTGCACCTTGTACTCGACCTTGCCGTAGCGTTCGCTGTTGATCAGCTCGCCGGCCAGGGCGATACGGGCCCGTTTGATATAGAAAGTATTGTTCAGGGCATCGTCGATGCTGTAGCCGGCCTGATAGTACCCCGACGGGGTGATATACTTCATCCAGGGTCTCTCCTGGGCCTGCGACCGGAAGGTGCAAGGCGCAGCGGCCACGAGCAGCAAGAGAATCAGTGTCAGTCTTTTCATAATTTTATCTTAAGGAAAGGTTTATCTGCATTTACGTTTCAGCCACTTGGCCACTTCGGGCGCGAGGCGCGGTTTGAGGATGCGGTACACCACGCGGTTGTAGGCCTTGAGCCAGTCCCATTCCGCCTCATTGAGGAGTTTCTTCATCACGATGGACGTCTCGATATGGCAGCAGGTGAGCGTCTCGAAACTCAGGAAAGTGCCGAATTCGCTCTTGCCTTCGTCGCGGCAGAGCACCACGTTTTCGTGGCGCACGCCGTGCTTGCCTTCGCGATAGAGGCCCGGCTCGTTGGAGCTGATCATGCCCGGCACGAGCGGCTGCGGGTTGAAGTTCTGGCGGATGGTCTGCGGTCCCTCGTGCACGCCGAGGTAGAAGCCGATGCCGTGGCCGGTGCCGTGGCCGAAGTTGCGGCGGGTGGCCCAGAGCGGACGGCGCGCCAGCGCGTCGATCTGGCATCCGGCGGTGCCGGCCGGGAACACGGCCAGGGTGAGGTCGATCATTCCCTTGAGCACCAGCGTATAATCTTCTTTCTCCTGGCGCGAGCAGCGGCCCATCGGCACGGTACGGGTGATGTCGGTCGTGCCGAAGAGATATTGTCCGCCGGAGTCACAGAGATACAGGCCGCGCGGCTTGATCTCGGCCGAGCCCGCGCGCGGCGTGCTGTAGTGCGGCAGCGCCGCGTTCGCGCCGTAGGCGGAGATGTTCTCGAAGCTGTTGCCGCGATAGCCCTCGATCTGCGAGCGGAAATAGGTCATTTTCTCCGAGGCGTCCCATTCCGTGATGCGGGCGCCGCCCTGCACGGAGGTTTCGAGCCAATAGAGGAAGTTCTCCATCGCCACGCCGTCTTCGATGAAGGCGCGGCGGAAGCCCTCGATCTCCTTCTTGTTCTTGATGGCCTTGCGCAGGACGATCGGCGAGTCGCCGAACACCATCTGGCTCTCTTCAAAATACTTACGGAGCGTCTTGAGGGTATGGTAGTTGAGCGTGGAAGGATCGATGAAGAGCTTGCCGCATTCGCCGCGGCGGTCGTCGACCGCGTCTTCCAGCACCGAATAGTCGGCATTGACCACATCGGGAATCACGGGCACCTCCGACACGTTGCGCACGAACCAGATGGCGGTCTGCGGCGTCACGAGGAGGAACGAGATGACGTAGGGATTGTAGTCGATGTCGCTGGCGCGGACGTTCAGCAGCCAGGCGATTTCGTCGAGCGAGGTCACGAACATCGCGCCGCAGCCGCGCTTGGCCAGTTCGCCGCGCAGCCACGTGAGTTTGTCGCGCCGCGTCTCGCCCATCAGGCGCTCGTCGAGCACCTCGACCGGGGTATGCGGAATCGCCGGGCGTTCGTTCCACAGCTTGCCCAGCATATCCGGCTCGTCGATGAGTTCGTAGCCGCCCAGGCCGTAGGAGCCGCGGAGCGCGTCGTCCAGCGCCTTCACCGCGCCGACGCTCTGGCACAGGCCGTCGAACGCCACCCGCACCGGCTTCTTCTGGAAATGCTCCGCCAGCCACTGCGGGATCGGCACTTCCTCCGGCACACGCGTCTTATGCAGTTCAACCCCCGTTCCCGCCAGCTGCGCATTGGCCTGGATGAAATAGCGGCTGTCGGTCCACAGGCCCGCGTGATCCGGCGTCACCACCAGATCCCCGGCCTCGCCCGTAAACCCGCAAGCCCATTCCACCTGCTTCCAACGCGGCGCAGGATATTCACTATTATGCGGATCCGTACCCGAAATCACCACGGCATCGAATCCCATCGAGCGAATCTGCGCGATCCGCTCCGCAAATTTATTGTCAACAGATACCATAATCTACAAAGATAACCCGGCTTTTTTGTGTGTCTGTCGCGCAGCGAGAGCTAGCGGGCGGCGATGCACTCGATTTCGACGAGGGCGTTTTTGGGGAGGGTTTTGACGGCCACGGCGCTGCGGGCGGGGAAGGGTTCGGCGAAGTATTGGGCGTAGACTTCGTTCATCGCGGCGAAGTCGCCCATATCGGCGAGGAAGACGGTGGTCTTCACGACGTTGGCGAGGCTGAGGCCGGCGGCCTCGAGGATGGCGGCGGCATTTTCGATGGACTGTTTCGTCTGCTCCTGGACGCCCCCTTCGGGGAAGGCGCCGGTGGCGGGATTGATGGGGAGCTGACCCGAGACGAAGATGAGGCCGTGGCCGCTGTCGATGGCCTGGCTATACGGGCCGATGGCGGCCGGAGCATTGGCGGTATTGATGCGCTGTTTCATTGTGTTATTTTGGATTTGAGTATTGGACGAGCAGGAAAAAGCCAGCGAGAGCAGGCTGAGAGCGAGAATCAGGTTGCAGAAAGGCTTCATAAGCTATCGATTTAAATCGTATCTTTGTTATCGCGTTCAACAAAGATACGCATAAAAACGTTTATGAAAAAGTTTGTTTTGGCCGTGCTGCTGCTGGCCTTCGTCGGAAGCGACTTGTTTGCACGGGACATTGACTCAATTATCGCGTCGATGACCCCGCGCGAGAAAATTGCGCAGCTCATCTATGTGGCTGTAGACTCGCAGGAGTCGCCGGAGCGGAAGGCGCAGCAGGAAAGCCTGATCCGGGAAGGACTCGGAGGAATCATTGTGATGGATGACAAGCTAGTCGACAATATGCGACTGGTCAATGAGTTGCAGCGCGGCGCCAAGATTCCGCTGATGGTTTCGATCGACGGGGAGTGGGGCGCCGCGATGCGCTACTATGAGTATGCGGCCTTCCCGCGCGCGATGCAGCTGGGCGCGCTCAACGACGAGGCGCTCGCCGAAGCGGCCGGCCGAGCCATTGGCGAAGAACTCAGCGAGATCAAGGTCTTTATGAATTTCGCCCCGGTGGTCGACGTGAACAACAATCCCGAGAACTCCGTGATCAAGACTCGCTCGATGGGCCAGACCCGCGAGAAAGTGGCCAAGCTGGGTGTCGCTTTTACGCGGGGTATGCAGAGCGCGAACGTCTGGGGCTCTGCCAAGCATTTTCCGGGTCACGGCGACACGAATGTGGATTCCCATAAGGCTCTTCCTGTGCTGACTTTCGACCGGGCACGGCTCGACTCGCTGGAACTGTATCCGTTCCGGGCGTTGATCGATGCGGGCGTGGCGATGGTAATGGTAGGCCATTTGAGTGTGCCGGCCCTTGATCCGACCGGCACCCCGGCGTCCATTTCCTATCCGATCGTGACGGGTTTGCTTCGCAATGAGCTGGGCTTCGACGGTGTGATCATCACCGACGCGCTGGAAATGAAAGGCGTGGCCGAGGGCAACGCCAATGCGGCGATTGAGGCCTACAAGGCCGGCGTCGACATCATGCTGATGCCGGAGGATGCGCAGAAGACGCTCGACGACCTTTGCGCCGCCCTGAAACGCGGCGAGATCGACGAGGCCGACCTCGACGCCCGCGTGCGCCGCGCGCTCCTGCTGAAGCAGCGCTCCGGTATGCTGGCCGACGACTATACGCCGTTCGTCGATGCGACCGGTCCTGACGGTGCGCTCGATACGGCCAAACTGATGGCCCGGACACGGCGGCCGGCGACGGAAGCGCTGATCCAGGAGATCTGCGACCGCTCGATGACCGTGGTGCAGGGCAAACTGCGGCGGCCGCTGAAGTTCCGCCGCTGGATGGCTTTCACCACGCGGCCGAAAGTGGCCTATGTGGCTTTCAATGCGGTGACGCCCCAAAGCGCCAGCTTTGGCCAGGAGCTTTCCCAAAGCGGCCGCTTCGACCGTTTTGACCTGCCGGCCAACGCTACGGACGCCCAGATCGACAGTGTCGGGGCTTTGCTTCGCGGTTACCGCAATGTCGTCGTTGTCTTCCACTCCGGCCGTCCCATTCCGCGTACCGGCGGCCCGCAGCGCTTTGCGGCCATCGCGCCCGAGCAGTTCGCCCGGGTAGCCGCCTGGAGCGGCAAGCACCGGCTGCACGGCGTGTATCTTGGTGTACCTTACGATCTGAACCAATTACCCGAGTTTAAACGTTTCAAAACGTTTATCATCGGCTATTCCGATACGAAGTTCAACAACATCGCCGCCGCCCGCGCCCTGACCGTGCCGGGCAGTGCCCGCGGCTCCCTGCCGGTCGACGCCGGCGGCCTGCCGGCCGGTTACCACAGCAACTTAATCCGATAACTTATGAAACGAGTCGCCTCCATCGACATCATCCGGGCGTTGACGATGCTGACCATGCTGTTCGTCAACGACTTCGCGGGCATGTCGGGACTGCCGCACTGGCTGCATCACGCAGGAATGAACGAAGATATGCTCGGCTTTTCCGACCTGGTTTTCCCGGCCTTCCTTTTCTGCGTCGGCCTCTCGATTCCGTTCGCCATTGAGGCGCGCTATCGCAAAGGCGACCAGCCTCTCCAGGTGATCGGCCACATTCTGGGCCGCACGCTGGCGCTGGTCGTGATGGGCGTGTTCGCCATGAACATGCGCGGCGTAGAGGGCGGCCTGTCGCACGCCGTCTTCTCGCTGCTGGCCGTGGCCGGCTTCTTCCTGGTGTGGAATGTCTATCCGAAGCGTCCCAATGGCCGCCTGCCCTGGTGGGCGACGGCGTTGCGCCTGGCCGGCGTGCTGCTGCTTGCCTGGCTGGTCCTCTACAAAGATCTCCACGGAATGCCCTTCCGCACCGGCTGGTGGGGGATTCTGGGGCTCATCGGCTGGGCTTATCTGCCGTGCGCCCTGGCGTTCGTGTTCCTGAAGGGCGATTTCAAGAAGATGACGGGATTCTGGATCCTGACTCTCGTGCTTTGCGTGCTCAACACGGTTCCGGCCATTCCTCGCGAGTGGTCCTTCCGCTGGCTCTTCCTCAGCTTCTGGCCCGGCGGCTGGACACATCCGGCCATCTGCGCCTCCGGCCTGTTTACGTCGATGCTGCTGATCCGCCTGGGCGAAAAGCCCCGCAAGCTGGCCATTTCCTATGGCGTACTGGCGCTGGCGATGTTCGTGCTGGGTCTGATATGCCATCAGGTATGGATCATCTCGAAGATTCAGGCCACGCCGACGTGGCTGTTCTTCTGCGTGGCCATCTCCGTGGCCTGCTTCGCCGTGATCTGGTGGATCGCCGACCTCCGCGGCAAGACCCGCTGGGCCCGCCCCGTGTCGCCCGCCGGCACCGCTACGCTGACCTGCTATATGATTCCGTCGATCTGGTACGCCGTCCAGCAGCTCCTCGGCGCCCACTGGCCGCCGGCCCTGACTGCCGGCGTCCCCGGCCTGATCAAGGCCTTCGTCTTCTCCCTGATCATCATCGGCCTGACCTGGTGCTTCACCAAGATCCACGTGAAGCTGAAAGTTTAGACAAAAAAAGAGGTGCCCGCCGGGGCACCTCTTTTTTTCTTGTCCGTGACGCTTATTTCGCGTGGCCGTCGGAGCCGAGGACGTTGATGATCTTGTGCTTGTAGAGCTTGACCATTTCGTCGCGGGCGGGGCCCAGGTATTTGCGCGGGTCGAATTCGCCGGGCTTCTCGAAGAAGACCTTGCGGACGGCGGCGGTCATGGCCAGACGGGAGTCGCTGTCGATGTTGATCTTGCAGACGGCGCTCTTGGAGGCCTTGCGGAGCTGCTCTTCGGGGATGCCGACGGCATCGGGGAGTTTGCCGCCGTGGGCGTTGATGTAGTCGACATACTCCTGCGGAACGCTGGAGGAGCCGTGGAGAACGATGGGGAAGCCGGGGAGCTTCTTTTCGATCTGCTTCAGCACGTCGAAAGCGAGCGGCGGCGGAACGAGCTTGCCCGTCTTGGGATCGCGGGTGCACTGCTCGGGTTTGAACTTGTAGGCGCCGTGGGAGGTACCGATGGAGATGGCGAGGGAGTCGCAGCCGGTCTTGGTCACGAAGTCGATGACCTCTTCCGGTTTGGTGTAGTGCGATTCTTCGGCGGAGACTTCGTCTTCCACGCCGGCGAGGACGCCGAGTTCGGCTTCGACGGTCACGTCGTAGCGGTGGGCGTAGCGGACGACTTTCTTGGTGAGGGCGACGTTCTCGTCATAGGGCAGGGAGCTGCCGTCGATCATCACCGAAGAGAAGCCCATCTGGATGCAGCTCTTGCAGAGTTCGTAGCTGTCGCCGTGGTCGAGGTGCAGGACGATCTGGGGACGACGCCAGCCCAGTTCCTTGGCATATTGTACGGCGCCTTCCGCCATATAGCGGAGGAGCGTCTGGTTGGCATAGTTGCGGGCGCCCTTCGAGATCTGGAGGATCACGGGGGACTTGGTCTCGGCCGCGGCCTGGACGATGGCCTGCAGCTGTTCCATATTGTTGAAGTTGAAAGCCGGGATGGCATAGCCGCCCTTCACGGCCTTGGCGAACATCGCGCGGGTGTTGACAAGGCCCAATTCTTTGTAAGAAACCATAGTAGTATTGAAGTTAGAAATTAGCAACGTTGGGAATGCCGGTACATTCGGACGCAAATATAGTGGAAATTCGCCAAGATTTGTTAAATTTGTAATCTTCAAATACAAAAAATACGATGGGAAAAGTTGTCATCATATCGGCCCCGTCCGGCTCCGGCAAGACGACGGTGGTCAACCACCTGCTTGAATCGTTCGATTGCTTCGCCTTCTCGGTCTCGGCGACTACCCGTGCTCCGCGCGGCACCGAGAAAGACGGGGAAGCCTATTATTTCATTTCGGAAGAAGAATTCCGCCGCCGCATCGCCGCCGATGCCTTCATCGAGCACGAGGAAGTGTACAACGGCGTGTTCTACGGCACCCTCAAATCGGAGGTCGACCGCCTCTGGGCGAAGGACAAGGTGATCCTCTTCGACGTCGATGTGAAAGGCGGCGTGAACCTCAAGAAATATTTCGGCGACAGCGCCCTCTCGATCTTCGTGAAAGCGCCCTCCATCAAGGAGATCCGCCGCCGCCTCGAGAAGCGCGGCACCGATTCGCCCGAGTTTATCGACGAACGTGTGAAGAAGGCCCGCATTGAGATGATGTACCAGCCCAAGTTCGACTACATCCTGCTTAACGACGACCTGGCCACCTGCCTGGCCGAGGCCGACAAAGTGGTGGGCGGTTTTGTCGGGAAATAATTATGTGTTTCTTCCGCCGACACAAAAAGCCGAAGGTGGCTCTCCTGTTCGGGTCGTTCAACCCGATCCACGAGGGTCATCTGGCTATTCTGAGTTATTTGCTGGAGCACACGGATGCCTCCGAAGTACGCCTGATCGTCTCGCCACAGAGCCCGTTCAAGACAGGGCAGGGGCTGGTGGACAATGCGGAGAAGCGTCTGTCTGATGCGCGCGAAGCCGTGTCGGCCGCCGGCCTGACCGTGACGGTATCCGATGTGGAATTCCATCTTCCCGAACCCTGGTACACCATCAATACGCTACACTTCCTGCAGCATCAGGAGCCCGATAAAGAATTCGTGCTGGTGATGGGCGGCGATAACATAGTATCTCTGAGGCAATGGTATAAAGCCGATGAAATCCTTCACGGCTTCCGTATCTGGGTATATCCCCGTCCCGGCACGGACGCAGCGCCCATCGTCGACCGCCTGAACACCAACCCTGCCGTCAGGGGCGTAACCCTCTTCGCCGACGCACCCCAGAACCCGATCTCATCGACGGAGATCAGAAGCAGGCAGCAATAAAAAAAATCCCTGATAATCATCTGATTGTCAGGGATTTTTCGTAGCGCTACCGGGATTCGAACCCGGATTTCAGCCTTGAGAGGGCCGCGAACTAAACCCTTATTCGATAGCGCCATAGGGTTTGGGACTGCAAATG
>JAEEGH010029749.1_pt1 | contig 10661 bp, 4 predicted proteins | sample 9134181 | NCBI WGS metagenome assembly JAEEGH01 (sample SAMN16246544, study PRJNA631951) | gut metagenome | biome: gut microbiome; feature: rumen; material: DP-attached | host: Bos | place: Iran: Karaj | collected 2018-10
GGCTGAGAACCTGAAGAAGGCTATCGAAGAGGCTGGTGCCGTAGTAGAGCTGAAGTAATTCAGAATACAACAATAACAAGTGGTTGGGAGCTCTCCAGTAGAGGGTTCCCGACCATTTTCTTGTCTTCGGACATTATCCTATAGGTCCTATACGTCCTATAGGCCCTATAAGACTCATTAGAAAATAATTTATATGGCTTCAAAAGTAATTGATAACAGAGTAAACTTTGGCAGCGTCAAGAATCCGATGCCGTTTCCGGATTTTCTCGATGTGCAATTAAAGTCTTTTAAAGACTTCCTCCAGTTGGACACTCCGCCTGAGGAACGCAAGAACGACGGCTTGTATAAGGTGTTCTCAGAGAACTTCCCTATCACCGACACGCGTAATAACTTCGTCCTTGAGTTCTTGGATTACTATATCGACCCGCCCCGTTACACTATTGACGAGTGTCTGGAGCGTGGCCTAACCTATAGTGTACCCTTGAAGGCTAAGCTGAAACTCTATTGCACCGATCCCGACCACGAGGATTTCGGCACGGTGATTCAGGATGTATTCCTGGGTCCGATACCTTATATGACTGCTAACGGTACCTTTGTGATTAACGGTGCCGAGCGCGTAGTGGTATCACAGCTGCACCGTTCGCCTGGTGTATTCTTCGGTCAGAACGTACACGCTAACGGTACATTGCTCTATTCTGCACGTATCATCCCCTTCAAGGGTTCGTGGATAGAGTTTGCCACCGACATCAACAACGTGATGTACGCTTACATCGACCGTAAGAAGAAGTTGCCTGTTACCACACTTTTGCGTGCCATCGGTTACGAGAACGATAAGGACATTCTGCAGATCTTCGACCTTGCCGAGGAGGTTAAGGTAAACAAGAAGAGCCTGAAGGAAGTGCTTGGTTGTAAGCTCGCTGCCCGTGTGCTGAAGAGCTGGAACGAGGACTTCGTGGATGAGGATACTGGTGAGGTGGTTTCTATCGAGCGTCATGAGGTAATCATGGAGCGTGAGACAGAGATTACCGAGGACAACATGCTGGATATCTTGGAGAGTGGTGCCCAGACCATCCTGGTTCACAAGGATGAGGCTATTGCTCAGGACTACTCCATCATCTTCAATACCCTGCAGAAGGACCCCTCGAACTCAGAGAAGGAGGCCGTGCTCTACATCTATCGTCAGCTGCGTAATGCAGACCCTGCCGATGATGCCAGTGCTCGTGAGGTCATCCAGAACCTGTTCTTCTCCGACAAACGTTACGACTTGGGTGATGTGGGTCGTTACCGTATCAACAAGAAGCTTGGTCTCGACACCGAGATGGATGTCCGTGTGCTGACCAAGGAAGACATCATTGAAATTATCAAGTATCTGATTCAGCTGATTAACTCGAAGGCTTCTGTCGACGATATCGACCACCTGTCGAACCGTCGCGTACGCACCGTCGGTGAGCAGCTGTCGAATCAGTTCTCTATAGGTCTGGCCCGTATGAGCCGTACCATCCGTGAGCGCATGAACGTTCGCGATAATGAGGTGTTCACACCGACTGACCTGATTAACGCCAAGACTATCTCGAGCGTTATCAACTCGTTCTTCGGTACCAACCCGCTGTCACAGTTCATGGACCAGACGAACCCGTTGGCCGAGGTAACCCACAAGCGTCGTCTCTCTGCCCTGGGTCCTGGCGGTCTGTCTCGTGAGCGTGCTGGTTTCGAGGTGCGTGACGTACACTACACACACTATGGTCGTCTCTGCCCGATTGAGAGTCCTGAAGGTCCTAACATCGGTCTGATTTCGTCACTGTGTGTCTATGCTAAGATTAATGAACTCGGCTTCATCGAGACGCCTTATCGTAAGATTGAGAACGGTGTGGCCAACCTGAATAATGACGAGGTAGTCTATCTGACTGCTGAGGAAGAGGCTGAGCATATCATCGGTCAGGGTAATGCACCGCTGAACGACGATGGTACCTTCATCCGTAAGGTGGTAAAGTGCCGTCAGGATGCCGACTTCCCCGTGGTACCTCCCGCACAGGTAGACCTGATGGACGTATCACCGCAGCAGATTGCCTCTATCGCCGCTTCGCTCATTCCATTCTTGGAGCACGATGATGCTCACCGTGCACTGATGGGATCGAACATGATGCGTCAGGCCGTTCCCCTGCTCCATAACGAGGCTCCTATCGTGGGTACCGGTATTGAGAAGCAGGTGTGCGAGGATTCTCGTACCATGATTACTGCCGAGGGCGAAGGTGTCATCGACTATGTGGACGCTACTACCATCCGTATCCTGTACGATCGTACGGAGGATGAGGAGTTCGTCAGCTTCGAGCCTGCCCTGAAGGAGTACCGTATTCCTAAGTTCCGTCGTACCAACCAGAACATGACGATTGACCTGCGTCCTATCTGTGAGAAGGGTCAGCGTGTGAAGAAGGGCGACATTCTGACTGAGGGTTATGCTACCGAGAACGGCGAGTTGGCTCTGGGTCGTAACCTGCTGGTGGCTTACATGCCTTGGAAGGGTTACAACTACGAGGATGCCATCGTGCTGAACGAGCGTATTGTACGTGAGGACGTACTGACCTCTGTCCATGTCGATGAGTATTCACTCGACGTTCGTGAAACCAAGCGTGGTGCTGAGGAGTTTACAGCTGATATTCCTAACGTCAGCGAGGAAGCTACTAAGGACCTTGATGAGAATGGTATCATCCGTGTGGGTGCCCGCGTAGAGCCCGGCGATATCCTGATTGGTAAGATTTCGCCTAAGGGCGAGAGCGATCCATCACCTGAGGAGAAGCTGCTTCGCGCCATCTTCGGTGACAAGGCTGGCGACGTGAAGGATTCTTCACTGAAGGCTAACCCCTCACTGACTGGTGTCATCATCGACAAGAAGCTTTTTGCCCGCGCCATTAAGACCCGTCAGACCAAGCAGCAGGATAAGATTACGCTGGCTAAGATTGACGAGGAGTATCAGGCAAAGGTTGATGACCTGAAGGACATCCTGATTGAGAAGCTGATAACCCTGACCAAGGGTAAGACCTCGATGGGTGTGAAGGACTATACCGGTGCTGAAATCATTGCCAAGGGTGCCAAGTTCACGATGACGGCTCTGAAGAATCTTGAGTATGGTGACATTCAGACCAACAACTGGACCAACGACGAGCACAAGAATGATCTGATTGCCAAGTTGATTATCAACTACATGAAGAAGTTCAAGCTGCTCGATGCTGAGAACAAGCGTAAGAAGTTTGCCATTACCATCGGTGACGAGCTGCCCTCAGGCATCCTGCAGATGGCTAAGGTATATGTAGCCAAGAAGCGTAAGATCGGTGTCGGCGATAAGCTGGCCGGTCGTCACGGTAACAAGGGTATTGTATCGAAGGTGGTACGTCAAGAGGATATGCCGTTCCTCGAGGATGGTCGTCCCGTTGACTTGGTACTGAACCCGCTGGGTGTGCCTTCTCGTATGAACCTCGGTCAGATTTTCGAGGCTATCCTCGGTGCTGCTGGTAAGCGTCTGGGCGTGAAGTTTGCTACACCTATCTTCGACGGTGCCAAGCTTGACGACCTTGCAGAATGGACCGACAAAGCCGGTCTGCCACGTCTCTGCTCTACACACCTGTATGATGGTGAGACTGGTGAGAAGTTCGACCAGCCCGCTACGGTAGGTATCACCTACTTCTTGAAACTCGGTCACATGGTTGAGGATAAGATGCACGCCCGTTCTATCGGTCCGTACTCTCTCATCACTCAGCAGCCTCTCGGTGGTAAGGCTCAGTTCGGTGGTCAGCGTTTTGGTGAGATGGAGGTTTGGGCATTGGAGGCCTTTGGTGCCAGCCATGTACTGCAAGAAATCCTGACCATCAAGTCTGATGATGTGGTAGGTCGTGCTAAGGCCTATGAAGCTATCGTGAAGGGCGAACCCATGCCTACTCCTGGTATTCCCGAGTCACTCAACGTGCTGCTGCACGAGTTGAAGGGTCTTGGTCTCAGCATCAAGATGGACTAATGAGAGTTAAGAGTTAAGAATTAAGAGTTAAGAATTAAAAGTTATATATTGAAATATGGCTTTCAAGAAAGATACAAAAGTAAAGACAAACTTTACCAAGATAACCATCGGACTGGCTTCGCCTGAAGAGATTCTCGAGAGTTCGTTTGGTGAGGTTACCAAGCCTGAGACCATCAACTATCGCACCTATAAGCCTGAGCGTGACGGCTTGTTCTGCGAGCGCATCTTCGGTCCTACGAAGGATTATGAGTGTGCCTGCGGTAAGTACAAGCGCATCCGCTATAAGGGTATCGTCTGCGACCGTTGTGGTGTTGAGGTAACCGAGAAGAAGGTTCGTCGTGAGCGTACCGGTCATATCGAACTGGTTGTCCCCGTAGCTCATATCTGGTACTTCCGCAGCTTGCCTAACAAGATTGGCTATCTGCTGGGTCTGCCCACCAAGAAGCTCGATGCTATCATCTACTACGAGCGTTACGTGGTTATTCAGCCGGGTGTGATGGCTGGCAAGAAGGATGCCGACGGCAATCCTGCCTTGGGCTCTCAGATGTACGACCTGCTGTCAGAAGAGGAGTACAACGAAATTGTTGACAACCAACTGTCAGAAGATAACTACTATCTCGACGACAGCGATCCTAATAAGTTCGTCGCCAAGATGGGTGCTGAGGCCATCTATGACCTCCTGCTCAAGCTCGATCTCGACTCATTGTCATACGAGTTGCGTGACCGTGCCAACAGCGACTCTTCCGTTCAGCGTAAGAACGAGGCTCTGAAGCGTCTGCAGGTTGTCGAGGCTTTCCGCGCAAGTGTGGAGAAGGGTGTTAACCGTCCTGAATGGATGATCATGAAGATTATCCCTGTGACACCTCCCGAACTCCGTCCTCTGGTACCACTGGATGGTGGCCGTTTCGCTACATCCGACTTGAATGACCTCTATCGTCGCGTCATCATTCGTAACAATCGTCTGAAGCGCCTGATGGAGATTCATGCTCCTGAGGTCATTCTGCGTAACGAGAAGCGTATGTTGCAGGAGGCTGTCGACTCATTGTTCGACAACAGCCGTAAGTCAAGCGCTGTGAAGAGCGACTCGAACCGTCCTCTGAAGTCACTGTCTGACTCACTGAAGGGTAAGCAGGGTCGTTTCCGTCAGAACTTGCTGGGTAAGCGTGTTGACTACTCAGCCCGTTCGGTTATCGTCGTAGGTCCTGAGCTGAAGATGGGTGAGTGCGGTCTGCCTAAGCTGATGGCTGCCGAGCTCTACAAGCCATTCATTATCCGTAAGCTCATCGAGCGCGGTATTGTGAAGACGGTGAAGAGCGCCAAGAAGATTGTTGACCGTCGTGAGCCCGTGATCTGGGATATTCTGGAGAACGTGATGAAGGGTCACCCCGTGATGCTGAACCGTGCACCAACACTGCACCGTCTGGGTATCCAGGCCTTCCAGCCCAAGCTGATTGAGGGTAAGGCTATCCAGTTGCACCCACTGGCATGTACCGCGTTCAACGCCGACTTCGACGGTGACCAGATGGCTGTTCACCTTCCCCTGTCAAACGAGGCTATCCTCGAGACCCAGCTGTTGATGCTCCAGAGCCACAACATCCTGAATCCTGCCAACGGTGCACCTATCACCGTGCCTTCACAGGATATGGTGCTCGGTCTTTACTATATCACCAAGATTCGTCCAGGTGCCAAGGGTGAGGGTCTCTCATTCTACGGTCCTGAGGAAGCTATCATTGCACACAACGAGGGTAAGTGCGACCTGCACGCTCAGGTAAAGGTGATGGTTGACGACGTGGTTGACGGCATCAAGGTGCGTCATCAGGTAGAAACCTCTGTTGGTCGTGTCATCGTGAATGGCATCGTTCCTAAAGAGGTAGGCTATGTTAATAAGGTTATTTCTAAGAAGAGTCTGCGCGACATCATCGCTGACGTTATCAAGAACGTAGGTTTCGCCGAGGCTTGCGAGTTCCTGGATGGTATCAAGAACCTGGGTTACCGCATGGCCTACCTGGCAGGTCTGTCGTTCAACCTCGACGACATCATTATTCCTAAGGAGAAGGCAGAGCTTATCGCCAAGGGTAATGAAGAGGTGCAGCAGATTACCGACAACTATAACATGGGTTTCATCACCGACAACGAGCGTTACAACCAGGTTATCGATACATGGACCCACGTGAACAACGATATCGGTAACATCCTGATGAAGGAGATGACCGAGGCTGACCAGGGCTTCAACGCCGTATTCATGATGCTTGACTCTGGTGCCCGTGGTAGTAAGGACCAGATCAAACAGCTCTCTGGTATCCGTGGTCTGATGGCTAAGCCTCAGAAAGCCGGTGCCGAGGGTCACCAGATTATTGAGAACCCAATTCTGTCAAACTTCAAGGAAGGTATGTCAGTGCTGGAGTACTTCATCTCTACCCACGGTGCCCGTAAGGGTCTTGCCGATACCGCCATGAAGACCGCCGACGCTGGTTACCTGACCCGTCGTCTGGTTGACGTTTCTCACGATGTGATTATCAATGAGGAAGACTGCGGTACACTTCGTGGTCTGGAGTGCACAGCCCTGAAGAGTGGCGACGAGGTTATCTCTTCACTGTCTGAGCGTATCCTGGGTCGTGTCAGCGTGCACGACGTGGTGAACCCCAAGACTGGTGAGGTTATCGTACCTGCCGGTGAGGAGATTACCGAGGCTAAGGCCGACATGATTGAGAAGGCTGAGATCGAGATGGTTGAGATCCGTTCTGTGCTCACCTGTGAGTCTAAGAAGGGAGTCTGCCGCAAGTGCTATGGCCGTAACCTGGCTACCCGCCGCATGGTACAGAAGGGTGAGGCCGTTGGTGTGATTGCTGCTCAGGCTATCGGTGAGCCTGGTACTCAGCTGACTCTGCGTACGTTCCACGCCGGTGGTGTGGCTGCCAACGCCGCAGCAAACGCAACTATCGTATGTAAGTACGAGTCAGCCCGTATCGAACTCGAAGAGGTTCGTACCGTACCATTCGATGAGGAGGGACGTGATTGTGAGATGGTAGTGAGCCGTCTGGGTGAAATGCGTTTCGTTGACCCCAACACCAAGATTGTGCTGTCAACTGTCAACGTGCCTTACGGTTCTTCACTCTACTTCAAGAATGGTGACGTGGTTGCCAAGGGTGACAAGATTGCCCAGTGGGACCCCTTCAACGCCGTTATCGTAACCGAGTACGCAGGTACCCTGAAGTTCAACGACGTTATCGAAGGTGTTACCTTCCGTGCCGAGACCGACGAAACCACCGGTCTGACAGAAAAGATCGTTACCGAGTCTAAGGACAAGACCAAGGTTCCTACCTGTGACATCCTCGATGCCAACGGTGAGAAGATTGGTACCTATAACTTCCCTGTGGGTGGTCACGTAGTTGTTGAGGACGGTCAGACAGTGAAAACTGGTGAGACCCTCGTCAAGATTCCTCGTGCAGCTGCCAAGGGTGGTGATATTACCGCCGGTCTGCCTCGTGTTACCGAGCTGTTCGAGGCTCGTAACCCATCTAACCCCGCTATCGTATCAGAAATCGACGGTGAGGTAACCATGGGTAAGGTAAAGCGTGGTAACCGTGAGATTATCGTTACCTCAAAGACTGGCGACCAGCGCAAGTACCTCGTATCTCTGTCAAAGCAAATCCTGGTACAGGAGCACGACGCTGTGCGCGCAGGTACACCTCTGTCAGACGGTGCCATCACCCCAAGCGACATCCTCGCCATCAAGGGTCCCACCGCCGTACAGGAGTATATCGTTAATGAGGTACAGGACGTGTACCGTCTGCAGGGTATCAAGATCAACGACAAGCACTTCGAGATCATCGTACGTCAGATGATGCGCAAGGTCGAGATCACCTACCCGGGCGACACCGAGTTCCTCACCGAGGAGATGGTGGACAAGTGGCGCTTCATGGACGTCAACGACCGGATCTACGGCAAGTACGTGGTCCTGGACGCCGGCGGTTCCGGAAAGTATGCCCAGGGAGATATCATCGGCGCCCGCGAGATGCGCAGCGAGAACGCCTCGCTGGAGCGTCAGGGCCTCGGCCTGATGGTCACGCGCCCGACGCAGCCCGCGACGGCCCGCCTGATCCTCCAGGGTATCACCCGCGCCGCCCTCAAGACCGACAGCTTCATCTCCGCAGCTTCCTTCCAGGAGACCACCAAGGTGCTCAGCGAAGCCGCCATCCGCGGCCGCGTGGACTACCTCGAGGGCCTCAAGGAGAACGTGATCTGTGGACACCTGATCCCTGCCGGTACGGGCCTCAAGAACTACCAGGACATCATCGTCGGCCGCAAGGACGAGATGGCACAGGAGCTCAACGAGTTGTAAACTTTAAGATTGTCTTTGAGGGGCCGGCCGATTTGACCGGCCCCTTTTTAAAAAGAGCCTTATGGAAGCATTGCTCACCCGTCTTATCAACCTGATGCGCCGCATCGTCTTCCCCGAGTACCTCGGCCAGGAAGACCGCGCGCTGGACCTGATGTCCGTGCGGAACGTGCTCCGCAAGATCGCCGGCGACCCGGTCGCCGACGCCTTTATGGACCGCATTCCCGAAATTTCCCGGCTTCTCCACACGGACGTGGAGGCCATCGCCGACAACGATCCGGCGGTCACGGACCGGAAGGAAGTCGTGATCTGCTATCCCGGCATCAAGGTGATGCTCCATTATCGCATCGCGCACGAGCTGCTGCTGCTCGGCGTCCCCGTGGCGCCGCGCCTCCTCACGGAGATGGCGCACTCCGCCACCGGCATCGACATCCACCCGGGCGCAAAGATCGGAGAGCATTTCGCCATCGACCACGGCACGGGCATCGTCATCGGCGCCACCACCGTGATCGGCAACAACGTGATGCTCTACCAGGGCGTCACCCTCGGCGCCAAGAACTTCAAGTACGACCCGAACGGCCGCCCGATCGACGAGCCGCGCCATCCCGTGCTCGAAGACAACGTCACGGTCTACGCCAACACGACCATCCTCGGCCGCGTCACCATCGGCCACGACACCGTCGTCGGCGGTAACGTCTGGCTCACCCACGACGTCCCGCCGCGCTCGCGGATCCTGCAGACCCGCGCGGTCGAGCAACCGCTCTTTACAGATGGAGCAGGCATTTAGCCTGCTCCATCTTGTTTTTTATTTGAAGATCTTCTGCGTGAAGGCGGCGAGGCTGCGGCGCCACACCTGCCATTCGTGGCCGCCGGGGTAGGTCTCATAGAAGACGTTGTTGTAGCCGCACTTGTTCAGCTGGTCCACGAAATCCTTGGTGCCGCCGAGGCGGTTGTCCTGTTCGCCGCAGGAGATGTAGAACAGGTCCAGCTTGTTGTACTTGGCGGGGTTGGAGATGAGGCCGGGCATCTGCGCTTCGGGATCGAACGCGGCCTGGCCGGCGCCGGTGCCGCCCAGCAGGCCGGAGGAGAAGATGCCTATATTGGCGAAGACGTCGACGTTGCGCAGGCCTACGTAGAAGGACTGGCCGCCGCCCATCGACAGGCCGGCCACCGCACGGCCTTCGCGTTTCTTGATCACGTTGTAGTGGCTCTCGATGAAGGGCACGATGTCCGCGACCATCGAATCGTAGTTGTCAAAGCCGCTCGGATACTGCTTGATGTCCGTCTTGACGGGGATCTGGAGCTCCGGAGAACCGTACTGGCTGGGATTGCCGTTCGGCATCACGACCAGCATCGGCACGGCCTTGCCCTGCTCGATGAGGTTGTCGAGAATCTGGACGGCGCGGCCGAGCACGGACCAGGCGTCCTCGTCACCGCCGCCGCCGTGCAGCAGGTAGAGGACCGGATACTTCGTCTTCTTGTTCTTCGGGTCATAGCCATAGGGGGTATAGACGGTCATACGGCGGTTCATGTCGTTGGTGCCGGAATAGTACCAGACGTGCTGCACGTCGCCCCTGTGGTTGGCTTCCTTGTACAGGTCGGCATAGTCGCCGTCCGCGATGAACACGTTGGAGAAGCGGGACACGTCGCGCTGGACGATGATGTTGGCGGGATCGAGCACCGACACGCCGTCCACGACGAAGTTGTAGGTGTAGAGCTCGGGAACGGGCCGGGGCAGGGTGATGGACCAGACGCCCCCGTCGCCCTTGGTCATCGCGTGGGTACCGTCCCAGGAGGTCTGGACGCTGACCTGGGTGGCATAGTGAGCGGGAAGCCGGAAGGTGACGGACTCGGCCGTCAGTTCCGGAGAGACGATCTGCTGGCGACCGGGGCCTCCTTGCGCATACAGGCTTCCGGCGGAGAGGACCAGAAGGGAGAGAAGGAATAACTTGACTGATTTCATATAATATTGGATTAGTGAGTGTTATCGGACCGGTACGGCGTGGGTGTTCTTGACTTCGCCCATCACGAAGGAGCTGTTGAGCCCGCCGATGCAGTCGAGCTCGCCGAGGATGCGCAGGACGAATTCCTGGTACTCCTTCATACTGGAGACATAGACTTTCAGCAGGAAATCATAGTCGCCGGAGATATTGTAGCACTCTCCCACCTCCTCCATCGTCTGCACGGCCTCCATCAGGCGCTGCGCGTTCTCGAAGGTGTGCTGCTTCATCTTGATGTAGCAGAAAGCGATGAAGGAGCAGTCGAGTTTCTCCGTGTCCAGCACGGCCACATAACCCCGGATATACCCCTGCTCGC
>JAEEGH010029750.1_pt1 | contig 10661 bp, 12 predicted proteins | sample 9134181 | NCBI WGS metagenome assembly JAEEGH01 (sample SAMN16246544, study PRJNA631951) | gut metagenome | biome: gut microbiome; feature: rumen; material: DP-attached | host: Bos | place: Iran: Karaj | collected 2018-10
TACATCCCCATTATTTGTATTGGTAATCACTTACTCGTATATAACACGATAGAAGGAGGCTCGAAAGGTCTTGCATTCTACTATATATTTTGAACATGAACATCTCCGTCTTCTGCGGGGCGTCGCTCCCGAGCGCGGTGAAATTGCACGAATGAAACAACCCCGTTAGGGGAACCGAACACCGCTTAATTAAATCAAATAAAGTGAGGAACAGATTGAACAGAAACAATAAACACATAAGGGGAAAGAGACGATAGTTATGATTAGTACACTGGGATTTCTATTGGTAGTTTTTGTGGTTTCCATAATCTTGCTTATTGTTTGGAAGCTACCTAAAGACACAAAGCCGCAAGGGCTTGCATCTAAATGGCGATGGATTATTATTGCAACAACCCTCTATATGGGCTACTATGGAAGCGACATACTTCCTCATTACATGGTCATTTCACCATTATTGTGGTTCGTATTTGTTGTGCTGATGTGCTGCGCAATCATCAGCGCTGCACACCAAAATTGCAAGCCCGTATGGGGAAGACTGTTGGCCTGTTTGCTTCTTGATATTGCAATCTATATCATTCTTTTGATAATCTATTATTAATATATGAGAATCTCCGTTTTTTGCGGGGCGTCGCTCCCGCGCGCGGTGAAGATGCACGAATGAAACAACTGATTGAACAGAAACAATAAACACGGACAGACAATGAAGAAGATAATGCTCCTATGCGCGGTCTTATTTACACTCGCCGCCAGTGCCGAGGCGCAAGGAGACACTTTCTATGTTCATTCGGTTTATCACAATGGGGTGGTACTTTATGAAGAAGATTGGCGTGAAAATGCAGAGGAATGGCCAGCGAAATATGTCGTGGAGGACAGTTCTACGTTCAGATTTGCACAGTTCGAGTACAAAAAGATAAGACTGAAAGGTGAACCTCAAGAATGGATTATCTCCGATGGCTGTGATGATGTTGAGTATGACTATGTCTACGAAGTTGAGTATAACGGAAAGAAGTCGGAATTGGAGATAAGTAAATATAGGAATGAGGATCGTAACTGCTGCCGTTCTTACGGTGTGGATGGGTATAAATTTTTAGTGTGCCCCTATCCTCCTGATGAGAAGCCCTTGTATGACGATAACGAGATATTCACCATAGTGGAAGATGACCCGGAGTTTCCTGGTGGCATGGAAGCATTATACAAATATCTTGAAGAAAATACTAAATATCCTGACGGTGCCAGATGCGAGAATGGGAGGGTGTATGTGCAGTTCGTTGTTGAAAGAGATGGATCTATCACAAATGCCCATGTGTTGAAGGACCTTTGTGGTGGATGCGAGGAAGAGGCTCTTCGTGTGGTTAATTCCATGCCGAAATGGGTTCCAGGATTCCAAAGAGGAAAACCTGTAAGGGTACGTTTTAATTTATTAGTGATGTTTTCAAAGAAATAGCATGAACATATCAGTCTTCTGCGGGGCGTCGCACATGTGCGCGGTGAAAATGCAGAAATGAAACAACGGATTGAAAACACTTAACTCATAAAAAACAATGAAGAGGTTATTGCCGGCATACTTGATAATTATGGCATTCGGATATGTGGAGGCACAGACTTCGTATGTTCCATACTACACAAAGACCATTGATGCCTTTACTAAAATGGCAGAAAACAATTATGTTCAGGCAGTTGAACGCTATGAAGAGGCGTTTTCCAATTACTATCCTTTCCCCGAGGACCTTGCCAATCTGCGCGACTGCTATTTAGCGTTAGAAGATACTGCCGATGCAGTTAATTGTGTCAAGCGTATGGTTGCGTGCGGATGGCAATTGTATGAAACTTATCCAGTGATAGGCTTTCGCTCATTGGAAAACAGAATTGGAGCGTTCGACTCAGTACGAATTGTCTATATAACCAGTATTTACCCAACATTACGCCAAAACTATTTGCAACAAATCGACCCCACCGAAAATGCCTATCTTGAACGGATTGTCCAGAACGAAATCTTCTGTCAGGAAATAAGGGATGGGAGATTTGGCGAAGACGAATGGCTGAATGCGGTATTTGCACAGAATGCATTAGACCTTTGTTCCTTGCTTAAGAACAAGAAATTGAACAGGAGAAATGTTGACGTGTGGAATAACCAATTACTACAGATTGCCTTGGTTCATTGCGCGAAAGCATTGGGGTTGAACGAATATGGGAGAGATACGATATACACCGATATGATGGATTTGTTGAAGAAAGAGGTGCTTAAAGGTAATTTACATCCCGATGTATATGCCAGTGTCTATGACATAGTTTATTGGTTTAACAACAATAAATCATACTATGGAAGGCAATTGTCCTTTGACCCGGAAACAGGGAAGCATTTCTGCGTCGAGATAGAGGATGTGAGTAACGTTGATAAGCGACGTGCCGAGATTGGACTCCCGCCAGTTCGGGTTTTTTGTAAGAAATACAATATCACGCCACCTGCCAATTACTAATACAATCACAACGGCTGCCATCCTTGCGTGCTATGGCCACCGACCGTAGCGGAGGTGATGGCAAAGAAAACAGAAACAACACAATGAACATAGCAGTCTTCTGCGGCTCGTCGCTGCCGCACAACAAGGAAATCGTCGAGGCCGCCGCCGTCCTCGGCCGCCGCATCGCGCAGGAGGGGTACACCCTCGTCTATGGCGGAAGCAACCTCGGCCTCATGGGCGTGGTCAGCGGCGCGGCGCTGGAGGAGGGTGGCCGCGTCGTCGGCGTCATCCCCAACCTCTTCAGCGACGACATCATCCACTCGCAGCGCGTCACCGAGCTCGTCCGCGTCCGCACCCTCGCCGAGCGCAAGGAATACCTCATCGCCCACAGCGACGCCTTCATCGCCCTCCCCGGCGGCATCGGCACCCTCGACGAAGTGCTCGAAGTGATGGTGGCAAATCAGCTCAAGCAGATAGACAAGCCGATGTATCTGCTGAACCTCGACGGCTTCTATGACACCTTTCTTGAGCAGCTCCGCCAGATGCACCAGATGGGCTTCGTCCGCGCCGGCGGCGAGATCTCGCTCCACGCGGTAAGCGACGTGAATGAGTTGCTCTCTTTTTTGGAACGTTAATTATCGTGAATTAGTCCGTTAATTGCCGTGAATTAATTTCTGATAATTAACGAGTCAATTTACGACAATTAACGTAAAACAAAAGAGTATTTCCGTGGCACACCTACTGAGCAAGAGCAAGTACATCCGCGGCCTACAGTGCGACCGCGCGCTGTGGCTCGACGTCTTCAACCCGCGCCTCGCCCGCTACACCGCCGAGCAGATGCGCCGCTTCGACCGTGGCCGCGACTTCGAGTACGCCTTCAAGTCCACCTTCCCCGACGGCATCGACCTCAGCGCTGAGCTGAAGCGCAACGTCGACGCCTACCCGGCCCGCACCGCCGAGTTGCTGGACAAGGGCGACGGGGTGGCGCTCTTCGAGGCCGGCTTCCTCTACGATGACGTGCTGGTGCTGGCCGACGTGGTGCAGCAGCGCGAAGACGGCACCCTCGACATCTACGAGGTGAAGAGCGGTACCGCCCTCAGCGAGACCTACCGCCGCGACGCCGCCCTGCAGCACTACGTCATCTCGCATTGCCGTGCGGTGCGAAGCTTTTCTATTGTGTATAATGGGGCGGATGGGGTTGATGGGTCGAATGGGTTTAGTGTTGTTGACCTCACCGAGGAGCTGGCTGCCCAGCACGGGGAGATAGAAAAGAACATTGCCACCATGAAGGCCATCCTCCGCCACGGCGAACCTGACACGCCGACAGGCCAGCACTGTCTCGAACCCTACGCCTGCCCCTACCAGCACTACTGCGCCCAAGGCGTCCGCCAGATGTCGCTCTTCAGGTAGTCATGCCCCCTTTACGGGTGTTCCAATGAAACACATATAAACAAAAAGCCGTGAGTTTTTACCCACGGCTATATTCTGCCGCCCATATAGGCCTAACGAGAATTACTAACTATGCTCTGCCGTATCTTCAGCGGCGGTGGGGAGAGGCGTATCATCTTCTGTATCGTATGGGCGAACGCTGTGTTCAAATAAATATTCGGGAGCAAAGTCAGCACCGTTCTCCCATTCCACAGTGTTGAACGGGATGGAAAACCGTTGGAAATAACTCTTGTCACGCAATGGCTGGAACACTTCGCCGACAAGCGATTGCTCCAAATCGGCTACACGTACCTGACCGTTGTTGAACCACAAGCGGAGTCGATAGTCGCCGGCATATTCAGCCTTTGTTATTTCCAGAAATGTATTCATATTGCCTACTGAAGCGGACTAATTTTGTTGGGTTGGGTACCGTTACGTGTTTTCTCCCAGTTCTCCATCAGCTCTTCCCTATGTAGTTCAAGCCATTCCAATATCAATCGGATGGCGCGACCCGGCATCTCACCTTTCACGATACCACTTTTTATGTCTACCGAGACCTTGAACTCTCCGTGATTGTACCAAGCATGAAAGTGAGGAGGCACGTGGTCATTGAAGTTCATGAAGATAATAATCCCGTAGAAGTCACTTATTTGTGGCATGATATACAGTAATCTAGTCAGTTCGCCGGGAAGGCGATCTCGCGCTCGATGACCTGGTAGGGCACGTTGTTGCGGTAGATGGTCTGGCGCACCCAGTTGTCGTCCTCGTCGTACTCGTAGACGTAGCTGTGCTTCCAGTTGAGGTGCTCGTCGTAGTTGAAGGAGCTGACTTCGATGAGGTTGTCGTGGTCGTCGTAGTAGTAAGTGGTGAGGGCCGAGAGGAACTCGTCGGCATCGTAGAAGCGCCACTCGATGCGGTTGCCGCGGGCGTCATATTTGTAGAGGTAGTGCTGCATCAGCTCGCCGTCGCGGTTGTAGAACTCCATCTCTATGCAGTTGCCCTTGGTGTCGTACTTATAGGTGCGTTTCTCGGTCATCTGACCGTCTTGGTCGAAGCTCTGCTCCTCCACCTTCTGGCCACCGACGAACTTGCTGCTTTCCTTCTTGGTCATCTGGTTGCCCAGGAAAACGGTGCGCTCGATGCGGTTGCCATCGCGGTCGTTGAGGTAGGCGGTGCGGCCGGTGAGCATCTTCTCGCGGTTGTATTCGTTCCATCCGAGGCTGTATCCGTTGACGTCGAAGTAGTAGCTGTACCACGTGTAGTCGTCGGCCTTGGTGCGGAACTTGTCGGCGAAGTTGCCGCGCTTGTCGAAGGTGATGCTGTCGATGCAGATGAGCTGACGGCCACCGTCGCGGCCTCCACGGAGGTTGTAGGTGTACTCAATCACATACAGCGCGTTGCCGTGGATGCCCATTTCGGTGCGCGAATTCTTGCGGGGTTTGGGACCTGCAAATGCGGTGCCTGCAACGAGCAGGACGAGGACGAGAGCAATATTTTTCTTCATGATATCTCTATGTTTTCAGACTGCAAAAGTACAACTTTTTCTGAAACTAAACGATAAAATCTTTATTTTATTGTGTTTTAACGGCGAAATTAACGACTTGCATGAGCTAATTGCCTGGATTTGCTTTCTTCCTACGAGCGAAGAACAGCACACCGAAGGCGATGGTGATGGCGGCGGCGATGGCGTAGCCCACGGGGTGGGGGAGTACCGAGCCGAGCCCCTCTTTCTGCGCCACGAGGAGGAACGAGAATGTCACCATGCTCATGAAGAGTGCCGGAATGAGGGTTATCCAATACCAGCCTTTGCCCGGCAGATGGCGGCTGAGGAAGACGGTGATGGCCCACAGAGTGACCATGGAGAGGAACTGATTGCCCCATGCGAAGTAACGCCAGATGACTTGGAATCCCTGCTTGTCGATGAGCGAGAAGACGAGCAGGCCGCCGGCGAGGACGAAGACCGGCAGAGCCACAATCAGGCGTTTGCCGATAGGACGCTGGTCGACATGCATGAAGTCGGCCACGATGAGTCGTGCCGACCGCAGGGCGGTGTCGCCGCTGGTGACGGCGGCGCTGATGACGCCGAGGATGCAGATGACGGCAATCACCTTGGGGAACCACTCGTTGGCGATGACGCCCACCATGTCGTTGCCGCTCTTGCCGATGCAAAGTTCGGGTTTGTCATGGAAGAAGTAGGTGGCGGCGGCAGCCCAGATGAGTGCCACCACACCTTCGGTAATCATGGCACCGTAGAAGATGGGACGCGCCTGCTTCTCGTTGACCATGCAGCGCGCCATGAGGGGGCTCTGCGTGGCGTGGAAGCCGCTGATGGCGCCACATGCGATGCTGATGAACATCATGGGGAAGATGGGGTTGGTGGCCGCCTGCGGGTGGCGGTTCTCCATGCCTTGCCACACTTCGGGCACCGGTACGCGATAGACCACGAAAGCCACCACGATGGCCACTGCCATGGCCAGCAGCAGGATTCCGAAGATGGGGTATATCTTGCCGATCACTTTGTCGATGGGCAGCAGGGTGGCCAGCAGGTAGTAGGCGAAGATGATGCCGACCCAGATGAAGATGTTCCAGTCGGGCGTGAAATTCTGGTTGAGCAGTACGGCGGGCGTGTTTACAAACACGGCGCCCACCAGAATCATCAGCAGCACGGTGAAACCGCGCATGAACTGCTTCATGCCGTTGCCCAGATATTTGCCATGAATTTCCGGCAGCGAGGCGCCGTCCTGACGGATGCTGACGAAGCCTGCGATGAAGTCGTGCACGGCACCGGCGAAGATGCATCCGAAGACAATCCACAGGAACGAGGCGGTGCCGAACTGGGCCCCCATGATGGCGCCGCAGATGGGACCTACGCCTGCGATGTTGAGGAACTGGATGAGGAAGATGCGCCACGGTTTCATGGGCACATAGTCGACCCCGTCGGGATGCGCCACGGCGGGGGTGGTGCGCTGCGGGTCGACGCCGATGACGCGCTCCACCACTTTGGAGTACAGCAGGTACCCCAGGATGAGCAGTACGACTGCTATGATGAATGATATCATTGTTTAGAGGTTTTTAGTCGTCATACACTTTGTGTATCTCCACTTCGTAGATGAAGGGAGTGTATCCCGGTATATCGCCCGATCCCTGCTGTCCGAAAGCCAGCTGGTAGGGGAAGTAGAAGCGGTAGATGCTGCCGGCGTTCATCAGCTGCATGCCGTCGATGAGGCCTTGGAACATCGGTCTCCCCACCACATGGATGATGGGGTCGCGCTTGCCATAGGTCTGGTCGTAGGGTTCGCCGCTGAGCATGAGGAAACTGCGGTAGTCGAAACTGACGCGGTCGCCCAGACGTGCCTTGCGGCCTTTGCCGTCTTTGACCTGCTCGTAGTAGAAGCCGCTTTCGTGTCGCTTCACGTTCGGGTGCTCTTTGACCAATTGTGCAAAATAGTCCTCCTGCAACTTGTCAATCTGGGCCTCGGTGCGGTTGTCGCGTCGCATGGCTTCGGCCTGCTGTGCGTAGACGATTTGTTCCATGGCTGCACGCACCGTGTTCATGTCGATGGGCTGCTGTTTGCCTTCGAGGGTGTGGCGGATGGCCTGTTGCACCAGCTCGTTGTCGAGCGGCAGCGTCCCTTTCATCTCCAGGAGCGACAGCCCGATGTTCTCGCCCATGGCCCATGAGAGAGTGTCGTTTTGCGATGTGAGCCGCGGTGCCGTATGGGTGTGGCCGCAGGCCGCCAACAGACCGGCGGTGGCAATTCCGATGATAAGTGTATGTATCTTCATGTTTCTACTTGTTATATGCGTTATTTTCCACGTCCTTGCAGGATGATGATGACGGTGTAGAGCAGTATTTTGAGGTCGGTGGTGAGCGACATATTGTCGAGGTAGAGCAGGTCGTAGCGCAGACGCTCCACCATCTCGTCCACCGTCGATGCGTAGCCGTACTTCACCTGTCCCCATGAGGTGATGCCGGGCTTGATGCGTTGCAGCAGCAGGTATTCGGGGGCCCGCTTGACAATCTGGTCGATGTAGTACTGCCGCTCAGGCCTCGGACCCACGATGCTCATCGTGCCCTTGAGGACATTGTAAAATTGGGGTATTTCGTCCAGCCTCACCTTGCGCATGAAGCGCCCGAAGGGGGTGATGCGCGGGTCGTCGTCCTTGCTCAGGGCGGGACCTGACTCCTCGGCGTTGACATACATCGAGCGGAACTTGTGCATCTTGAAGGGACGTCCGCGGTAGCCGATGCGCTCTTGGGCGTAGAAGACGGGGCCCGGCGAGGTGCATTTGACGATGATGGCCGTCACCAGATAGACCGGCGAGAGCACCACCATGGCCAATAGCGAGATAATCACATCGAAGATGCGCTTCAGCGAGTACTGCCACTCGTCCATCAGGCGGTTGTTGATAATGATCAGCGGCGAGTGGAAGATGCTCTCCTGCTTGATGGAGCCCACAATCAGGTCGCGGGCGTCGGGGGTGAACTTGATGATGGTGTCGTCAGCCTCGTCAAGAGCCAGGAGTATCTCGTTGATGCGTCCGCGTTCCTCGTCTTCGAGGGCCACGATGACCTCCTCGATGGTGCCGTCGCTCACCAGTCGGCTCAGGTCGTCGATGGTGCCCAGACAGGGCATGATGTTGGCGAGAGGCGATGGTTCGTCGGGCTTGAGCGTGACATAGCCCTTGAAAAGGTTGCCCGAATAGGTCTCCTGGTTCTCCAGGTCCAGGTAGGTCTGCATGGCCTTGTGTCCCGAGCCGATCATCAGGGTCGGGAATCCCAGCCGGCGGTCATGCACGCGGCGCACGGTGCTCGAGGTGATGATCAGGCGTGGCAGGTAGGTCAGCGTGAAGTGCACCACCAGCAGGAAGAGGATGGTGGCGTAGTAGTCGCGGTAGGTGGGCATCTCGTCGTCAATCAGGAGCACGAAGAAGATGACCACGGTGCCAATGACGGTGGCCAGCAGGGTCTCCAGCATCTCTTTCAGACGGGCGCGACGCAGCACGTTGCGGTAGGTGCCCTGTATGGCGTACAGGGCCAGCCATCCGGCCGGCACCACCACGATGCCAAGCCAGTAGTTGGCGTCATGGAACACCTGCCCCAGGTTCTCAATGCCGCTCTCTTCGAGCGCCAGTTTGCGGAACAGGAAGAGGGCTGTCCATGCCAGCATGGCCGACAGGGTGTCGCAAATCAGATATTTGATGGTTTGTTTTTTCTTCATGAAGTCGGTTGTGGGGGTTAGTTGCAGGTCAGCACCTTGACATTGTCGAGCCGCACCTCGCCGTTGACAAGCTTCTCGTTGATGGCGGTGAACGAGATTCGGAAGGACGAGCAGAAATTCAGCTCCTTCCATGTCCGCCAGAGGTTGATGTACAGGTGCACCCACTCGTCGCTCTTGTAGACGGTCATCACGTTCACCCTGACGGGGGAGGTGCCCGCGTTGTATGCGCCCTCGAGCAGCACCTCAAAGTCGACGTCGCTGCGTGCATCGAGTTCAAGATACACGTTGCGTGTGGGGTCCACCCGGTGCGTCTGGGGGTTGACTACGCTCAAGTCGCGGTCGATGGTGAAGTCGAGTGTGTAGGTGCTGTCGTTGACAGGCACGTAGCCGTAGCCCTGTCCCGAACGCGCCTCGGCGGGGGCGTGGGGACGCCACTGCATCACCGAGTCGAACAGCAGGCTGCCCTCGGTCGGTTCGAACAGCTCGTACATCAGCACATCGCTGCGCGTAATGTTGTATGTCGTCGTCAGCGTGTCGAGCCATAGTGTGTCGCCGCTCGTCACGGCTGTGTCGTTCAGCCGTATCCGGTTGTAGAATGGATATGTCGGCAGGATGGAGGCCGAACCGCTTTGCTTCACGGCAGGGTAGATGTCAATGTAGTCCACCTCGCCGCTGTAAAGGATGGGCACCGTCAGCGGCAGCCGGAAGTGTCCCAGGGTGTCCAGGTGCTGGCTCTCTTTGCGGCGCACATAGACCACCGCGCCCACTATGTCTGAGGTGTAGAATCCGTCTTCCTGTGTGATTGCGTTCTGCGCCGGCGGCACCAGATTGATGGCTTCCACATGCAGGAACGAGGGCGGCGTGAACTCGCTGTCCCGTTCGCAACCCGCCAACAACGGCAGCGTCAGCACGAGCAGCAGGCCTAGGATATGTCTTTTTTTCATCAATGAGTGTTTTTCAACTTTCAACTCTCCACTTAAATACATCCTTTAACGCCCATCGTTGAAAAATATTATTCCGCGAATGAAAAAATATGTGTAATTTTGCACCCGAAATTCGACCTCTATGAAAGAACTGGCAATGCATGTCTACGACCTGATGGAAAACTCCACGGCCGCCAACGCGAAGGATGTCAAGCTGACCATTGTGGACAGCCTGAAGAATAACGACTTCCATTTCACTATCGAAGACAACGGCAAGGGCATGTCGCCCGAATTCCTCGCCCGCGTCACCGACCCCTATACCACCTCCCGCACCACCCGCAAGGTGGGCCTCGGCCTGCCGTTGATCAAGATGAATACCGAGAAGTGCGGCGGCGGCATGAAGCTCACTTCCGAGGTCGGCGTGGGCACCCGCCTCGAGTTCTGGTTCGAGCACAATAACTGGGACCGCCCGCCCATGGGCGACCTGCCGGGCACCCTCGTCATGCTCCTCTCGGCCCACGAGGACATCCATTTCGTCATCACCTACCGCACCGATGAGGACGAGTTCGTACTCGACACCGACGAAATCAAGGAAGCCCTCGACGGCATGTCGATGAACGACATCCACA
>JAEEGH010029751.1_pt1 | contig 10661 bp, 8 predicted proteins | sample 9134181 | NCBI WGS metagenome assembly JAEEGH01 (sample SAMN16246544, study PRJNA631951) | gut metagenome | biome: gut microbiome; feature: rumen; material: DP-attached | host: Bos | place: Iran: Karaj | collected 2018-10
TCATGTCCTGTATATCCTCAGAGAGTATGACTCCTCCCTGATGTAAAAGGCCTATGTGGTCACATATATCTTCCAGTTCCCTTAAGTTGTGGGATGCGATGACAGGTGTAAGACCTCTGTCTGCCATATCGGCTGCAAAAAGGCTCTTTACCCCCTGCCGTACCACAGGGTCAAGACCGTCAAAGGTCTCATCGCAGAGAAGATATTTTGTACCGGAGCAGATCCCCAAAAGAACCGACAATTGCTTTTTCATCCCCTTGGAGAAAGTGCTTATCTTTCTCCCGTGGTCCAGTCCGAAGCCGTTTAAGAGTTTGTAAAACCTGAGCTTATCAAATCCTGCGTAAACTCCTTCGTAGTAAGATGCCATTTCTTCGGGAGTGCTGCCGGGAAAGAAATACTGCTCATCTGATATATAGAAAAGATCTTTTTTTACCTCCGGGTTGTCGTAAACAGGTCTCTTGTCCACAAGTACAATGCCCTTGTCAGGCCTTATTACTCCGGATATTATTCTCAGAATTGTGCTCTTGCCGGCGCCGTTGGTACCAACCAGCCCGAACACCTCCCCATCAGACACATTCAGTGAAACACGATTAACTGCCTTGATGTCGTCAAATGATTTTTCAAGCTCTATTAGTTCAATCATGTATTTTCTCCTTAGTCCTTATGTCATCCAGACTATTTGTTATCTCACCTATAAGCTCCTCCACGGAAAGCCCTATCTCCTGTGCCTCAGTAAAAAGATCGATGATCTCCTTGATCAGTTCGTTCTTTTTATTCTCCTTCAGCAGGGAGTCTCCCTTAACAAAGTTGCCTCTGCCCTTTACCGTATAGATAAATCCCTGTCTCTCAAGTTCTGTGTATGCCTTCTGCACAGTGTTGGGATTTGTGGACAGTTCTATTGCAAGACTTCTGACTGAGGGCATCTGGTCTCCCTCCTGAAGTATTCCCTTATACATCTGCATTTTGAAGTTCTCGACAATCTGCTCATATATGGGCCTGCTGTCCTGATAGTCAATTAGATTCATGTTTCCCTCAGTAAAAAATTCCACACATAATAATACAAGGTGTACTAGGATTGCTAGTACACCTTGTATTCTAAACCAGGTTTTTTAGTTTTGCAAGAGAATTATTAAATAATTATAAACAATCCTCAGACTCAGACAGCTTCTACGTTTCTGGTAGCAATAACGTCAACGCCGGTTCCCGCAACGTCCTTAACCAGTACGTCGCCAATCTTAACAGGAGCTTTTACGCAGGCTGCATCGATATCTTTCATTACATCAAAGATTTTGCTCTTTGGTATATCATTGGCAGTCTTAACCGATACTCTCTCCTTGTTGCCGTCAACGATCTTGACGGTACTTGTAACAATCCTTGTGGGATTAACAACTTCTTTTCTTGCGTAGATGTCACCCTTGGCGCAGGTATTACCCTTTACCTCTGTAACCTCACCATTATCTAAAGTAACTGTAAGAAGGCATCCCATGGGACATCCGATACATGTTAATTCTCTAGTTTCCATCAGCTTGTCACTCCTTTTCTATCTTAACAGTTATCTTCTTAAGATTTGGATACTCATCAAGTTTCTTCTTCTGAAGGATGATCTGTTCCATCTCTCCGGGAGCCAGGATCCTCTTCTCATTGTGCATTACTCTCTCATCGTCAAAGTATACGCTTACAAAAGAGTTCTTGTAAACATCACCTACTCTGAATCTCACAGTGAGCAGGTCGTCCATTCTGCTCTTGTTGATAGTGCTGGGAACAGTATATCTTGCGCCTTCTGTCGCGAAGAGTTCGATCACATCGCTGTTGTCAGCATCCTTGCAGCCGTCGTTGATATACTTAACAGCGTTCTCTCCGGCTCTCTTGGCTTCTTCAGAAACATAGTCAACAAGGTCATGTACATGGAGAACGTTACCACAGGCGAATACGCCGGGGATATTGGTCTCAAGGGACTCGTTGACGATAGGTCCCGATGTGATGGGGCTCATCTGAACGCCGGCTGATCTTGACAGCTCGTTCTCAGGAATAAGACCGCAGGAAAGAAGAAGTGTATCGCAGGTATATCTCTCTTCTGTTCCGGGGATAGGTTTTCTGTCAGGTCCTACCTCTGCGATGGTAACAGCTGTAACGTGCTCTTTGCCCTCTATATCAACAACGGTGTGTGACAGTTTAAGCGGGATTCCATAGTCATCAAGACACTGAACGATATTTCTCTTAAGTCCTCCGGAGTAAGGAAGAAGCTCAGCTACAACCTTAACCTTGGCTCCCTCAAGAGTCATTCTGCGGGCCATGATAAGTCCGATGTCTCCTGATCCCAGAATAACAACCTCGCGGCCCGGCATATATCCTTCGATATTTACGAGTCTCTGGGCTGTACCTGCAGAGAATATTCCGGCAGGACGATATCCGGGGATGTTCAGGGCTCCACGGGGCCTCTCTCTGCATCCCATTGCCAGGATAACTGCCTTGGCAGGGATCTGGAACATTCCGTCTTCTCTGTTCATGGCTGTAACAGTCTTGTCTGCTGCTATATCCATAACCATGGTGTTGAGCTTGTACTCAATGCCAAGGTCAAGAACCTGTTTAATGAACCTGTATGCGTACTCAGGTCCTGTGAGCTCCTCTTTGAAGGTATGAAGTCCGAAACCATTGTGTATGCACTGGTTCAGGATTCCGCCAAGCTCATGATCCCTCTCCAGGATCAGTATGCTGTCATTACCGGCTTCCTTGGCAGCCACAGCAGCTGCAAGGCCAGCAGGGCCGCCGCCTACAATTACGATATCATATGTCTTCATGACCCGCTTACCTCCCCTTTTGTTCTCTCAAGAACGATATTTGATCTTCCACCGCTCTTTGTGATCTTTTCATAAGGAATTCCCAGCTCTCTGTGAAGGATTTCCATTGTTCTTGGTGAGCAGAAACCTGCCTGGCATCTTCCCATGCCCGCTCTTGTTCTGCGCTTTACGCCGTCAAGGCTCCTTGCGCCCAGAGGTCTGTGGATGGCATCGAGGATCTCGCCCTCAGTAATGGACTCACATCTGCAGATGATGGTGCCATAAGCAGGATTCTCTTTGATGAGGGCGTTTCTTTCTTCAATTGAAAGACCTTCTGTCTTCTTAACTCCCTTGCGGGTGCTGATCCAGTTCTCCTTCTCCTTAAGTCCCATCATATCCTTCATCATGTTGCCAACCATTTCGCCAATGGCAGGGCTGGATGTAAGGCCGGGAGATTCGATACCTGCACAGTCAATGAAATGCGGTGCGTCATCTACTTCTTTTATAATGAACTCATGATGCTCTTCATGTGCACGAAGTCCTGCGAAGGATGTGATGACATTTCTGATTGGAAGATTACGAACGTGGTCACCGGCTTTGGCAATGAGGTCGTCAATGCCTGCTGCTGTTGTATTGTTGCCTTCCTTGTTCTCAAGATCTACTGCTGTAGGTCCGACAATGAGGTTGCCGTGAACGGTAGGAGAAACCAGAACGCCCTTGCCCAGCTTGGTAGGCTGAGGGAAAATGGTGTGTTTAACATGTCCGCCAACCGTCTTGTCGAGAAGGCAATAATCACCTCTACGTTCGATAATGTGCATCTTGTCTGCACTTACCATATTGTGGATCGTATCAGCGTAAACACCGGCAGCGTTGACAACGTATCTTGCTGTGTATTCACCGTTATTGGTCCTAAGGTGCCAGTTGCCGTCTTCTCCCTTGGTGATATCTTCTACTTCTGTGTTGAAGTGGAAGTCTACGCCATTCATGTTGGCATTCTCAGCCATGGCGATATTGAGTTCGAACGGACAGATGATACCACCTGTTGGAGCCCAGAGTGCTCCCTCAACATTCTCGGAAAGGTTTGGCTCCATCTCAAGAGCTTCCTCTCTGTTAAGGATCTTAAGATCCTTTACCCCATTTGCAACTCCTCTGTTATAAAGGTCCTGCAGACCATCAAGCGCTTCCTTGTGGATGCAGACAACCATTGATCCGTTCCTCTTGAAAGGAATGTCCAGATCCCTGCAAAGATCGTCCATCATTTCATTGCCGCGGACATTGAGCTTGGCCATGAGTGAGCCCTCAGCTGCATCAAATCCGGCATGAACGATAGCGGAATTTGCCTTTGATGTTCCTTCACAAACATCTTCACATTTCTCCAGCACGCAGACATTTATCTCATAGCGTGAGAGCTGTCTTGCGACTGCAGAGCCGGTAACGCCGGCTCCGATCACGATCACATCGTAGAGCATTATTATCCTCCTTAGTTAGTTAGAGGCGAGAAAGGGCATAGCTGTGTTCCCCACAGATTAAGCCTCCTCTCGCCTCCAATCATTTTTAGTTATTATACAACCACTTCATGAATTAGAACATACCAGCTGCACGAAGAGCGTTGTAAAGCAGAGATGCAACGATACCACCGCAGATAGGAGCTACTGCAGGGATCCAGCCGTATGCCCAGTCAGGATTCTTCTTGCCGAAGTTAGGAGCAAGGAGCTGATAAGCGATACGAGGAGCTGTATCTCTTGCTGCGTTCATAGCGTATCCTGTAAGTCCACCGAAGGAAGCGCCACATGCAACGATTACGCCATAAACCAGAGGCCATACTACACGGTCTTCGCCGGCAGGAATCAGAGCCAGAGTGAATACGAGTACGAATGTAGCAACGAACTCTGAAAGGAAGTTCAGGCCTGTGTTGCGGATTGAAGGGCCGGTTGAGAAGCAGCCGCGAACAACGTCGTCATTAGCTGTAGCCTTGATGTGATCTCCGTAGAGAACCATAAGGAGAGCTGCGCCGCAGAAACCGCCGAGCATCTGAGCAATGATCTGACCTGCTACTGTGCTCCAGTCACCACTTCTTATAGCGATACCGATTGTAACTGCAGGGTTGAAAGCTGAAGGACATCCGGTAAAGTTGCTCATTGCAAATGCGGGAACCATAACAGCTACGCCCCATCCGATAAGGATGTGAACAGCTCCGCCGCCCTTGAATCCGGATTTCTCCAGGCTTACGTTACAGCATACGCCGTCGCCCAGAAGAACCAGCAACAATGTTCCGATAAACTCACCTACATAAACACTCATAATTTTTACCCCCTTTTAAGTTGTATATAAATTTTTTTCCTCACTTAATTATGCAAAAGCTCTATCAGTCCTTAGCCCATCCAAGAGTTGTGTTAACAGCCTTCTTCCAGCCTTTGATCTTCTCTGCACGGTCTTCTGCTGACATCTGAGGCTCAAACTCTCTGTCGATAGCCCAGTTCTTGATAACGTCTTCTTTGCTCTTCCAGAATCCAACTGCAAGACCTGCCAGGTAAGAAGCACCCATAGCTGTTGTCTCAACACATACAGGACGATGAACAGGAGCGTTGATGATGTCTGACTGGAACTGCATAAGGAAGTTGTTCTTGCAGGCACCACCGTCAACCTTAAGAGCGTTAAGCTTGATTCCTGATCCCTCTTCCATAGCGCCGAGAACGTCGTTAGTCTGAAGAGCCAGAGACTCAAGTGTAGCACGGATGATGTGCTTCTTGTTAACACCACGTGTAAGTCCTACGATAGCTCCACGTGCGTAAGGATCCCAATAAGGAGCGCCAAGTCCTGTAAATGCAGGAACTACGTAGCATCCGTTTGTATCCTCAACCTGAGTTGCGAAGTACTCTGAATCAGGTGATGTATCAACCATCTTAACCTCATCACGGAGCCACTGGATAGCTGCGCCTGCTACGAAGATTGAACCCTCGAGAGCATACTCAACCTTGCCGTCAAGACCCCATGCGATTGTTGTAAGAAGTCCGTTGTTAGGGAACTGAGGCTTTGTGCCGATGTTCATAAGCATGAAGCAACCTGTTCCATATGTGTTCTTAGCCATACCTGACTCGAAGCATGTCTGTCCGAAGAGAGCTGCCTGCTGGTCGCCTGCTACGCCTGCGATCTTGATAGGGCCGCCGAAGAACTCAGGATCTGACTCGCCATACTCTGTTGAGCTTGAAGGAAGTGCCTTTGGAAGCATGCTCATAGGTACTTCGAGCTGTTTGCAAAGCTCCTCATCCCAATCAACAGTGTTGATGTTGAACATCATTGTTCTTGAAGCATTTGAGTAATCAGTAGCATGTACTTTACCCTTTGTCAGCTTGAAGATGAGCCATGAATCAACTGTACCGAAGCAGAGCTCGCCTTTCTCAGCCTTCTCGCGAACACCCTCAACGTTGTTAAGGATCCAGCGAAGCTTTGTTCCTGAGAAATAAGGATCGAAAACAAGACCTGTCTTGTTGTAAGCTGCGTTGTCGATTCCGGGATACTTGTCGATAAGTTCCTGCTTCATGTCAGCAGTTCTGCGGCACTGCCAAACGATTGCGTGATAAACAGGCTTTCCTGTTGCTCTCTCCCAAACAATAGTTGTTTCACGCTGGTTAGTAATACCGATTGCAGCAATGTCTGCAGCAGTTGCGCCAACCTTGTTCATAGCCTCACGAGCAACTGACAGCTGTGTCTGCCAGATCTCATTGGCATCATGCTCAACCCAACCGGGCTTTGGATAGAACTGTGTAAATTCCTTCTGAGCAACTGAGCACATCTCACCTTTCTCGTTGAAAAGGATACATCTGTTACTGGTTGTTCCTGCATCCAATGCCATAACGTACTTTGCCATTACTAAATCCTCCTTTTTTCTTGTGAAAAAATATAATATTAAAGCCCCGTGCTTTAATTTCTTACTTTAGAGCGACCAGACATGCTCATTGGTTGTCGAGATCGCCATTGCCCCGCCGTCCAGGGCGTTCATCACATCTTCCTTGTCAGCTATGAGTCCTCCTGCGATTATCGGTACTCTGCTGACCTTGTTGATCCTGCGGATCATCTTAGGAAGCACTATACCCGGAAGAAACTCTATGATATCCGGTTTGACCCCCGTACTCCTGGCCTGTCTCTCAATGTTCTGCAGCGCCATGGAATCAAGTATGAAATATCTAAGGACCGTATTGAGTTCCAGTTCCTTGGCATGCGGGATCAGATTGCTCTTGGTTGTGATGATCCCATCTGCCTCTGTATTGTTTTTTATAAAATCCAGGCACACGTCCTTGGAATTATTAAGTCCGGTTATCAGGTCCACATGGACCATGGCCACCTTGTCAGCCTTTTTTATCTTCCTTGTGATCTCGGGGATGGTACATATATCTCCGTAAAGCACAAAGATTATCTCAACATCTTCCTGTAAAGCCTTTTCCAGTCCTTCATCATCCTTTACTGCCGCGATGATGGGATTTATCTCAATCTTGTTTATAAATTCACGGTTTTTCATCTACATTTAACCAAATAAAAAAAGAGCAGGCAAAGTAAAATGAGGTTCTCCCTCATTCACACCCTTACTCTCTTCTCAAGGCCCCTTAATTCAATTCTCATAATACACCAGGATGTATGCATCACAGTGTCACCGCCAAAAACTAAATTTCTGTAATCAGTTCCTTACGACAAACTTATGATATCTCTTATTTGTGCAAAATGCAATAGCTATGTTTATACTTTTTTTATTTTTTGTACTTATTAACAAATATTATGTACATATTTTGTATGATACTAATACAAAAAGTGTATATATTGCACAACACGATTTAAAGCGATAAAGCGCTTATATAGCAAAATGCGCATGGCGCCGTTTTTTCTCACAAACAGCGTCATGCGCTTTCCTCAGTCACATTCCCGGGGCTTTGACTCATTCCAAAGCCCTATTGCATCTTATGCGATCTCTTATCTTTGTACATATTGGCATCAGCTGATTCTATCAGTCTTTCCACGTCATCAAAATCAGAGTAGATTGCATAGCCTATTGAAGCTTTGACAACAGTCTCAATTCCGTCGATCAGCTTGATCTTGCCCAGCTCATTCTGTATTCTGCTCTTTAGGACTTCCAGTTCCTCAACGGATTTAAACTGATGCAGGACCACAAATTCGTCGCCGCCGTATCTGACAATGACACTGTTGTCAGCTGCGGCACTTCGTAGTGCTTCGCAGACAGCCCTCAGCACCTGATTTCCGTACTCGTGTCCATGCCTGTCATTGATGGACTTGAAGTCATCAAGATCCAGCATGAAGAGTGCAAAATCCGTCTCGTCTTCAAGGTACTGGCTCTGGTACTGGTGCACAAGCTTGCGGTATCCTCTTCTGTTGGTGACCCCTGTGAGCTCATCCGTGGTAGAGAGCCTGGCCAGCCTGTCCATCTCAAACTTTTCAACGGTAACGTCGATGAAATATCCCATGAGCCCCACCACATTGCCATTGAGGTAAAGGGGTTTCTTTGAGGCCCTTATATCCCTTACTTCACCCTTTACGATGCACTGCCCCGGCACATTGGTTATTATCTGTTTATCATTGATCACCCTGAGCTCATCTGATCTGAAAGGCTCAGGATTTATATGCCAGCCCATGTCCTCGTCGGTCTTGCCGATGAGATCGTCAAGGGATTTAAGGCCGTAATAATCCAGAAACATCTGATTGGCTCCGAGGAACCTTCTTTGAGTGTCCTTCCAGAACACGCCTGCCGGTACAAGATCCAGTATGTTCTCAAAGGCTGCAAGGCCGTTTATCTTGATGGGATTGATGTCGTTCTCGGAAAAGAAAAGTCTCTCTTTTTCAGGCTCGATCACCAGACCTTTCTGCTTGACACCTTCCCTGTTTGCAGGGTATGGCAGCGGCCTCCCAAACAAAAAGCCCTGGACGCCATCGCATCCTATCCTCTTAAGAAACTCAAACTGCTCCCGGTTCTCAACACCCTCTGCGAAGGTCAGTATACCCATCTCCTTTATCATGGAAATGATGTGGTAGAGCATGGTCCTGCCCCGATAGTCGTTTCCCAGATTGTGCAGGAACTTCATGTCAAGTTTGATCAGATCAAATTCATAATTCTTAAGAAGTCCAAGGGACGAATAACCATTGCCGAAATTATCCATCCATATCTTGTATCCGTTAACCCTGAACCTGGAAATCTGTTCCATTATAAGCTCAGGTTCATCGAGCATTACACTCTCGGCGATCTCAAATCTCAGGATATTCTTGGGGACTTCAAACTTCAGCCTCAGATTGTCAATGTATTCAAAGACATCAAAAAGTCCAAAATCAAATCTTGAAAGATTTATGGACACAATCTCCGATGTACCTGTATCCTTTCGCACCTTGCCATAATCTGTGAATACAAGCTCAATTATCCTACAGTCCAGTTTATGTATGAGTGAATGCCTCTCAAGGACATCAATGAAAAGTGCGGGGTTCAGAAATCCGTACTCCGGATCCTCCCATCTTGCCAGGCACTCCCAGCCACAGACCTTACCTGTGGTCACTCGCATTATAGGCTGATAGTAGACCTTGATATAGCCCTGCTCTATCGCCCTGTCGATATTGTCCACGATGTATTGTTCTATTTTATCGTTTGAGTTCAATTGTCCATATGCTCCTGTAAGTTTTTGTAAATATTCTTTAAAGTACAAATCAATTATATAACAAGTAGATAATTATTATAAGTGTCTGCTCCATGATCACCCTGAGGTCTCATAAGCCGTATAGTAGGTCTCAACCCTGTCAAATCTGTAGTAGGCATTTCCCTGTACCGTGGCTGTACTCCCGGGTCCTATAAGTACCTCTCCGGTATTCTGCGGTATCATCCACATGCAGTCCACCAGCTCATTTCCGTCAAAGTACAGAACATAGGCATCCACCTTGACCGTGACGCTGCTTTTATTCTGTGCCGTCAGCACTGAAGACGCCTTTCTGGTCTCTGTATAGACCGCAACTTCTGACGACATGTCTTTCTCATAGGGCTTTCTCTTTGACACCAGAAATTCATAGCTGTCCGGGACAGTGCCTCCAAGCTGCCTCTTGTCAAATCTTCCCTCAAAGACAAATACTCCCTTGTCCCTCACAACTTCCACAGTCTTTTCCGATGTGGCCAGAGCATTTCCCTCACTGTCTCTTGCAGTAAATATGCACTCATATCTGCACACGTTTCCGGTCTCGTTGCGAAGTACCAGCACGGGGTTACAGTTGTGGTCATCTTCCCTGAAATACTGTGCCACCAGCATTGTTCCCACCGGCAGTCCTCCGTAGGATGGCATGTCGTCGTCCGAGGCTGCCACGTTTAAAACTCCATCCTGATTTTTTTCTTCACTCTTAATGCTGTCGAGACTCTCGAAAATTTCAGGCATCCCGGCCTTACTTCCGGTTGCTGTGCCTGATCCTGAAGTATCCTGAACCTTTATGCCATTATCAATCATGTACGTATCCGGTTCCGTTTCTGCCAAAGACTCAGATTCTGACAGCTCCGGCTCAGCCGTTTCTGCTTCGATCAGCTCCGGTTCAGGCGTTTGTGCCTCAATCAGCAACATCTCATCTTGTGCTGCAGGATCTTCTTTTGCCTGTCTTTTGTATAGGCCAAGCCTTTCATAGTTCTCGCTGATTATGTAAGTGAAAACGCTCTGTGATTTTTCATTTTTCCGGGGAAAAGAGATTCCATAGGTATTGAGGTACATTATTATTGGTAAAATTACACCAACAAAGGAAATGGCCACAATTCTCACTACTTCGATGGTCCTCTCCTCTATCAGCAGCCTTATTCCAAGGGTCAGCGAGATGAGTGACGGAATAATGCCCACCAGTACAAAGGATGAGGCCAGTCCCAAT
>JAEEGH010029757.1_pt1 | contig 10660 bp, 8 predicted proteins | sample 9134181 | NCBI WGS metagenome assembly JAEEGH01 (sample SAMN16246544, study PRJNA631951) | gut metagenome | biome: gut microbiome; feature: rumen; material: DP-attached | host: Bos | place: Iran: Karaj | collected 2018-10
TCTCTCACACGTTTCAACCAACGATTGGCAAGTCTTGGAGTACCACGACTTCTGCGAGCCAACTCATAAGCGCCCTCTTCGTGAATCTCCACGTTCAAACGGGCAGCAGAATTTACAATGATGGTTTTTAATTCTTCCGGTGTATAGAATTCCAAATGGAATACAACCCCAAAACGATCACGCAAAGGTGCGGACAAAAGTCCTGCACGGGTCGTTGCGCCAACAAGAGTAAACTTCGGTAAATCCAAACGAATGGAATGTGCGGTAGGTCCTTTCCCCAAGACCACATCAATAGCATAATCTTCCATTGCCGAATACAGAACTTCTTCCACCTGACGATTCAGGCGATGAATCTCATCAATAAAAAGTACATCCCCCTCGGAAAGTCCATTTAAGATTGCCGCCATATCGCCCGGTTTTTCAATGGCCGGACCGGTGGTAATTTTAATGTTTACACCCATCTCTGTTGCAATGATATTGGCAAGGGTGGTCTTTCCAAGTCCCGTAGGTCCGTACAAAAGCACATGGTCCAAGCTTTCTCCGCGTTTCTTTGCCGCGTCCATATAGACAACCAGGCTTTCTTTCACCTGGGTCTGTCCGATATAATCATCCAAAGTAATGGGACGCAGAATGTTCTCATTGGAAAGTTCTTCTTTATTTAATTCCGTCGTAATAATTCTGTTTTTCATATCTTATCTCTTTAACTTCAAAAGAGCTGCTTTTAATAATGTCTCTTCTGTTGTATTCTCGTCGATTTCAACTTCGTTTAAAGCTTTGATTGCATCGGAAGAAGAAAAACCAAGTGCCGTTAAACCGCTAAGCACATTGTTTTTCATTGCTCCGGTGGAGGAATCGTTTGCAGCCTGTCCCTTTGCCAATGAACTTTCAATGGTGGCTCCAAGATCCAGCTTATCCTTTAATTCCACAATAATCTTTTGCGCCGCCTTAGTTCCGATTCCGTTGGCCGCAGTAATTGCTTTTACATTTTCTCCGATGATTGCATAGGTCAAATCCTCCGGTGTAAGCACGGACAAAATTGCCATAGCACCTTTGGGACCAACACCGCTGACACTGATTAAAAGCAAAAACAATCGCTTCTCTTCTTTGGTTAAAAAACCGTATAAAAAGGTACCGTTGTCGGTGGAGGAATAATAGGTATAAATCTTAATATTCTCGTGATGAACCAATTTTGCTAAAGATGCACTTGGCATATAGATTTCATAACCGATGCCCTGGTTATCAATCACCGCATATTTTTCTGTAACCTCTTCAACAATTCCCTCGATATAAGCGTACATTTAAATCATTTCTCCCATAAAGTAAAATCCCTTACATTCCGTAAGTTTTACGGATACAATTTTTCCGATTAAGGACGCATCCCCTTTAAAGTGAACCAGTGTATTGTTATCGCATCTTCCGGTCACAAGGGTATCGTCATGTTCGTTAACCTGTTCTACCAATACCTCTTCTACGTTTCCGGTCATTTCCGCTGTCTTCTTCTGGCCCTTTTCCTGAACCACGCGAAGGAGTCTCTGGAAACGATCCTTTGTAATTTCTTCCGGAATCTGTTCTTTTTCTGCCGCAGGCGTTCCGGTTCTCGGTGAATAAATAAATGTAAATGCAGAGTTATATTCCACTTTTTCAGCCACATCCATAGTCTCTAAGAAATCTTCTTCCGTTTCTCCCGGATAACCCACAATAATGTCTGTGGTAATTGCAATATCCGGCATGGCTTCACGAAGTTTTGCTACCAAGTCCAAGTATTTCTCTTTGTCATAGTGACGATTCATATCCGCAAGAAGTCTGGAGGAACCGGACTGCAACGGCAAATGCATATGACGGCAAATCTTTTTGTTTTCTTTCATGACACGAATCAAGTCATCGGATAAATCCTTGGGATGAGATGTCATAAAACGAACACGCTGTAAGCCTTCAATCTTACATACTTCTTCCAATAATTCGGAGAACGTTACCGGCTCATCCAAATTCTTTCCGTAGGAATTTACATTCTGGCCCAAAAGCATAACTTCAACTACGCCGTCTGCCACCAAAGTCTCGATTTCTTTAATAATATCCTTTGGCTGACGACTTCTCTCACGTCCACGAACATACGGAACGATACAATAACTGCAGAAGTTATTGCAGCCAAACATAATATTTACGCCGCTTTTAAAGGCATATTTTCTTTCGGTGGGAAGTTCTTCCACGATTTTGTCGGTGGACTGCCATACATCGATGACCATTTTTTTCGAAGTCAGCATCTGGCAAACCAACTCGGCAAATTTATAAATATTGTGGGTACCAAAAATAAGATCCACAAAAGAATAGCTCTTTTTGATTTTTTCAATTACGCTTTCTTCCTGCATCATGCAGCCGCAAAGTGCAATTTTCATTTCCGGATTTTTCTTTTTAAATCCGTTTAAATAGCCCAACCGACCGTACACTTTCTGATTGGCATTATCACGAACGGTACAGGTGTTATAAATTACGAAATCAGAATCTTCTTCATCGCTTTCCACATAGCCGATGCTTTCCAATACACCCACCAGTTTCTCAGAATCTCTGGCATTCATCTGACATCCAAAGGTGGTTACATGGAAGGTAAGATTTCTTCCTAATTCCTCCTCTTTCTTAGAAAGGAGTTCTTTTGCAAGATTCATATAGTAAAATTGACGCTGTGGTTCTGTTTCCGGAATTTGATTTAATGTTGTATTCATGGATTATTCTTTCTATTTTTTATAAATATTTTGGTCTGTAACCACAAAATCCATATCCACATCATGCAACTGTGGATGAAGAGTTGTGATTTGTGCTTCAAAACACACCCCAACTTTTAAAATATTATTTCGCTTCAAAAAGCGATCATAATATCCCCCACCGTATCCGATACGATGTCCGTCTTTGGAAAACGCAAGGCCCGGCGTAATGCATACACATGCATCGCCTTTGTAGCGACTGTTCTCACTGATTCCATAAGGTTCCATAATGCGAAATGCTCCAAGTTTGAAATCTCGCATACTATCCACTTTATAGAAAATGATTTCTTCTTGATAGGTCTTTGGAAAATACAATTCGAATCGTTCTTTTATCAAACGCTCATATAGCGGCAAAAGATTTACTTCCACTTCCATGGGATAAAAACAAAGTACTTCTTTGCGATTGGACGCATGAATTACTTCATACAACTTATCTTCAATCTCTTTGGAAAGTGTCAATATTTCTTCATCCGAAAGCCCTTCTCTGTATGCTTTCATTTCCTGACGAATCTCAGTAATATCACTCATAATTACCCTATTTCCTCTTCAATGACATCTAAGATATCAAAGTCGCTATCCTTATGTCCCTTAAAAAACGTCCCAATAAACTGTCCTTCAAAGATTTCATGCAAAACAGAAACATCTCCACCGTTTGCAATAATCATATCCGCACCGCTCTTTCCCGCAATCTGAGCCGCGCGAACCTTTGTGGTCATGCCACCGGTTCCGATGGAACTTCCCGGTTCGGAAGAAGCCATGGACATCAACTCTTCATCAATACTGTCCACATAGCCTATCAACTGCGCTTCCGGATCCTTCTTCGGGTCAGAGGTATAAAGACCATCAATATCGGAAAGCAAAATCAAGAGATCTGCTCCCACCAAAGAAGTCACCACCGCAGCCAAGGTATCGTTATCACCAAATTGGATTTCATAAGTAGATACGGTATCATTTGCGTTAACAACAGGAATTACACCCAGTTCAAACAGTTTCTCAAAAGTATTCTGCGCATTCTTTCTGGAAACATTATCAAGCATGGTGTTTTTAGTCATTAAGACCTGACCGCAATCTTGGTTATACTGTGAAAAGTATGTTTGATACACACTCATAAGACGTGCTTGCCCAACAGAGGCTAACGCTTGACGAAGTGCCATTTCTCTCGGTTTTGTCTTATAGCCTAAGGTCTGACGACCAACCGCAATAGCACCGGAAGATACCAAGCATACATCTAAGCCTCGATTCCGCAAGTCACATACTTCACGTACCAGCTTCTCCAGCTTAATGTAGTCCAGCATTCCCGTCTTTTTGTGTACCAAAGAATTGGAGCCGATTTTTACAACAACTCGTTTCTTTTTTGAAAAGTTTCTAGTTTTCATAAACCACCCATAATCAAGTAATCTTTTGTTTCTTTTTTCCTCACTATAATGTACCAAAAACCGCGGTTTTATGCAATGTTTTTAGTATGCCGTATTCATAGAATTTGCTTCGCAAATTCTATTTCATATTGGGCTGTCGCCCAATATGCGAAAAATAAAAGAGCCACGCTCCTGCAAATAAATTTGCAAAAGCGCGACTCTTTATTTTTCTATATTCGGCTCGTAGCTTTAATACATTCCACCCATGCCAGGTGCGCCTGCAGGCATTGCCGGTTCCGGCTCTTTGATGTCAGCAACTACAGACTCTGTTGTAAGAAGTGTAGATGCTACGGAGCAAGCATTCTGTAATGCGGAACGTGTTACCTTTACAGGATCCAAAATTCCGGATTTTACCATATCCACATACTCTTCTTTGTATGCATCAAATCCCATACCAACTTTTTCTTCACGAACTTTGTTGATAATAACACTTCCTTCCAATCCTGCATTTGCAGCGATGTAGAATAACGGAGCTTCCAAAGCTTTTAAGATTACGTTGGCACCGGTCTTTTCATCACCTTCCAAAGTATCGGCAAGTTTTGCAACTTCCTTAGAAGCGTGAATGTAAGCAGATCCACCACCGGAAATGATACCTTCTTCAACTGCTGCACGAGTTGCATTTAAAGCATCTTCCATACGAAGTTTTGCTTCCTTCATTTCTGTCTCAGTAGCAGCACCTACGCGGATAACTGCAACACCGCCGGCAAGTTTAGCCAAACGTTCCTGTAATTTTTCTTTATCAAATTCAGATGTAGTCTCTTCAATCTGTCCACGAATCTGAGCAACACGAGCATCGATATCAGCCTTAGAACCTTCACCGTCAACAATAACAGTGTTTTCCTTCTGAACCTTAACGCTCTTTGCACGACCAAGCTGTTCCAAAGTAGTGTCCTTTAATTCAAGACCAACTTCTTCGGAGATAACCTGTCCGCCAGTAAGGATTGCGATGTCCTGAAGCATTTCTTTTCTTCTGTCACCGTATCCCGGAGCCTTAACAGCTACAACATTAAAGGTACCGCGTAATTTGTTAAGAATTAATGTGGTAAGTGCTTCACCTTCCACATCTTCAGCAATGATTAAAAGTTTTGCACCGGACTGAACGATCTGCTCCAATACCGGAAGGATCTCCTGTATGTTAGAAATCTTCTTGTCGGTAATTAAGATGTACGGATCATCCAAAACAGCTTCCATCTTGTCCATATCGGTTGCCATATATGCGGAAATATATCCACGATCAAACTGCATACCTTCTACAAGGTCAAGCTCGGTCTGCATGGTCTTTGACTCTTCAATGGTGATAACGCCGTCGTTGGAAACCTTTTCCATAGCGTCAGCAACCATTTCACCAACTTCTTCATTTCCTGCGGAAATAGAAGCAACCTTAGCGATCTGATCTTTAGAATTTACTTTCTGAGACATATTAACAAGTGCCTCAACAGCCTTGTCTGTTGCCTTCTTCATACCCTTACGTAAAACGATTGGGTTAGCACCTGCAGCAAGGTTCTTCATGCCTTCCTTAATCATAGCCTGTGCCAAAACAGTAGCGGTTGTTGTACCGTCACCTGCTACATCGTTTGTCTTTGTAGCAACTTCTTTTACAAGCTGAGCGCCCATGTTTTCAAAAGCGTCCTCAAGCTCAATTTCTTTTGCAATGGTCACACCATCGTTTGTAATCAAAGGTGCGCCGTAAGATTTATCTAAAACAACGTTTCTACCCTTAGGACCAATGGTAACACGAACGGTATTTGCCAACTGGTCAACACCGGATTCCAATGCAGCTCTTGCTTCTGCACCGTACTTAATCTCTTTTGCCATAACAATTTACCTCTTTTCTATAATAAATAATTATTCTACAACAGCTAAGATGTCATTCTGACGAACGATGATGAAATCTTCGCCCTCCAACTTTACGTCAGTTCCGGCATATTTAGAATAAATAACCTTCTGTCCGACTTTTACCTGCATAGCAACTTCTTTACCATCAACCATTCCACCCGGTCCAACAGCGATAACTTCTGCTTCCTGTGGCTTCTCCTGTGCGGAAGATGCTAAAATAATTCCTGATTTTGTAGTTTCTTCAGCTTCTAACTGTTTTAAAACAACACGATCTGATAAAGGTACTAACTTCATTTAAGTATCCCTCCTTAATTTTCAAATTATTAGCACTCGACAACGTCAAGTGCTAATCACAATGATTATTATATCACTGAACTATTAAATTGCAAGGGTATTTTTTTAGGTTTCCGCTTCCTTTGGAAGCTCTTTCAACTTATTTGTGAAACCCTTTATATTAGCGGTTATTTGCTCTTTGTAACGGGTAGTGGCTGACACGCGAATTGAGGACGCCAACTTCTTAAAGATTTCCATAAAGAGCTTCTTATCCTCTTCCGTTGCATCGTTAAAGAGTTTAAAGCTTTCCGTAATTGACTTTAATCCATTAGAGACAAAATCATCCGTAGTATTAGCTCCACTTGCCATTAAAGCATCAAATAACAAATCCACGAATTTCTTTCGCTTATCATCATCCAAATCCGAAAGCCATAGTTTTAAAGAATCTTCCATAATAAGAGACCCCTTTCCCTGGCCCTCCACATATTCAAATCCATTTTTGGTCACCTGCCAGGTAAAACCATTGTGCTGATTCACGCCACCGGATTTATCACTCTTTACAAAGCGATTATTGTACTCATTTCCCAAAAGCACCCCCACCAAAGAATCCTCCGGCAAAATAGATACAACTTTGGGGAGAATCCGCTTATACCCGGGGGCATCCAACACTTCTTTCCGAAATCCCGGTCCGTCGTTGGAATATACCGCTATGATTTTATTTTGAATCTTTTTATCGCAAAAGGCAGAAGCAAACACAGAAAAATTACCACCCTTGGAATGTCCTCCCACTCGAATGGATCTTGTTTCCTCCTGAAAATGATCGTTTAAATACTTTGCTGCGCTAAGCTGTCCTGGAGTTTCATAAACAAAACTCATATTAAAGTCTTCTTTCCAGCCAATCAAAGAATTATCCGTCCCACGAAATGCCACATATACCGTATCATCCGGCAAAATACAGGTTATAACGGAAAACTGTACCTGATCTTCATTGGAGATTTCATTCACATATCCGCAAAGCTTAATATTGTCAAATCGTACACTTCCCTCCATATGTTGCATCAAAAAAGGCGCGATTTTAATGGTGGACAACTTATCCATCAGTTCTTTTTCAGTATACTTGGCAAAAAACTTCTCTCTAGCTTTGGCAATGGTAATGGTTTTTCCAAATCCTTTTGGAACAATTCCTCCAAAATCAGTATAAACAAGCTCCGCTAAAATTAAATTATCAACTTCGTTAAAAGGAGCCAGCGAAAAAGGCACATCTCCTCTCCAATCGATGTAATCATTAATATTTGCCATAGTGCACCTCCCAATAAAAAAGGGAAGTGATTTCTCACTTCCCAAAAATCTTACATAACTTCTTCATCCTCAAAAATAGAATCATTGTTTTCCTTTGCCTTACGCTTGGATTTCAGGGAAAGAATTTTTTGCTTTAAAGATGAGGAATCCACCTCGGGTTCATAATCTTCAATTCCTTCATCCTCAAAGTAATCTGTCTTATTTGCAAAGGAATCATAATCGGAATAATCAACACTTGCATTCTTTGCCGGTAAATAATCCGTAAAGTCATCTTCCAATTCACGAAGTTTATGTTTCACTTCGGATTGTTCGAATTTTCGAATTCGAAGAGCCACAACAAACAAGGACAAAAGACCGATAATGCCGGATATAAACAAAGAACCAAACAATACCCAATTAGGCTCGGAAAAGTATCCGCCCATATCAAGCAAAATACAAACTGATAAAGCAATTTGCGCTGCAGCAAGAATCAGCATCAAACTCCAAAAAGAGGATTTTAATGCCACCATATCAACGGTATACTGTACCAAGATAATGCCCTGCACCAAAGCGAGTGCTCCAAGTAGCAGGTAGATTCGATCCGTAAATGCAGCCTCTTTGATAATAGAGATACATCCAATAATCAAAAGCAACAATCCTGCAGAAAAATCATAATTGGCCACATTGCGATACTCTTCTTTTAAAAAGTATCTGCACACTTCCCAAGCGCCTCCCACAAGAAAGAATCCGCTTATCACATAGGTGAAATTCTTAAGCTGCATATTGGGATACGCATACATCACTACGCCGATGACGATAAACAAAACGGATAACATCACCACCGCCATCATGCCCGTAAAGTTTGAGTTCAGCTTTGCAGTTTTGCTTTCATTCTTATTCATAGAAAGTCCCCCTCATAATCCACAGGATTCGCTACTGTCTTATCGCTTGGTACCCTTGGTATCACGGTTTCCGATGTGAAGATTCTTAAGCAGGATTTTCTTGCCTTTCACTTCCACACTTACATCTTCTCCGCTGTGAACCAAATAGATTCCAACCATTTCATCCTTTTTATCCAATTTCATTCCGCGAACACCAACTGCAGGCTTCTTCTTTTCCGGAATGCTGTTTGCATCAATACGAAGGAAGAAATTATTCTTCGACTGCATGACAAGGGTATCATCCGGTTCTACAAGTCCTACACAAAGTACCTTGTCATTGTCCGCCAACTTGGTGGCCTGAGATTGTTTTCTTGTGACATCAAACTCTTCACCGGCTACCAATTTAATCATACCACTTTGTGTACCAAATACCAATTTCTTTCCAAGGAGATTCGGCATAGCATCCATAAATAAAATGTGGTCCTTAGAGGCATCAAATTTGGATACATTATCTACCGGAAGGCCTTTGTCTCTAAACTTACCGAAAGGTAAATCCAAGACCTTAATCATGTATTGCTGGCCCTGCTCCGTAAAGGCAAAAATCTTGTCAACATTCTTACAGAAGATAATCTTTTTGCTTTCCGCTTCCGCAGTTTCTTTGTTACGTTCGTATGTGGCCATATCAACGACTCTTGCATAAGCAAAACGGTCAACCAAAACAGCCACGTCGATTTCTTCAATCGGCTTTTCTTCCACAACAGCTTCAGCCACGTTATCGATGACGGTCTTACGTTCTTTTGCATAATCCTTCTTAAACTGCTTTAAGTCTTTGATAATGACTTTCGCCATAACCGCTTTCTTTTCCAAAATCTCGGTATAATCGGAAATCTTTTGCATGGTTTCTTCGTACTGCTTACGAAGGGCTTCAATTTCCAAGCCGATTAATTTATAAAGACGCATCTCCAAAATTGCTTTTGCCTGACGCTCGGTAAAACGAAGCATGGCTGCATCCTTTTTGGACTGTTCGGACTTAAACTTAATATGCTCGGTATTTCCGTTAATCAAGCAGTCTCTCGCATCTGCAATGGACTTGGATCCGCGTAAAATCTCAATAATTAAGTCAATGACATCACAGGCCTTAATCAAACCTTCCTGTACTTCCTTCTTTTCACGCTCTTTCGCAAGAAGTGTCGTATACTTTCTGCGGCAAAGTTCGTACTGGAAGTCCACATGATGACGAATAATCGGAACAAGTCCCATGGTCTCCGGTCTTCCGTTGCAAACCGCAAGCATATTTACACCGAAGGTATCTTCCAAACGAGTCTTTTTATACAAAAGATTTAAGAAGTATTCAACATCCGCACCCTTCTTTAATTCGATAACGATACGGATTCCTTCTTTGGAAGACTGGTTGGAAATATCAACAATGTCATTGGTAAGCTTATTCTCAGCCAATGCAAAGATATCATTTAAAAACTTACCGATATTGGCACCGATCATTGTATACGGAATCTCGGTAATTACAACCTGAACTCTTCCGCCTTTTAAGTTTTCTACTTCAACTTTACCGCGAAGTTTAATCTTACCGGTTCCGGTGGAATAAATGGCATGAAGTTCATCTTTATTGGTAACAATACCTCCGGTTGGGAAATCCGGTCCCGGAATGTATTCCATCATCTGCTGTGTATTGATGTCAGGGTTTTTCATATAAGCGATAACGCCATCAATTACTTCCCCTAAGTTATGAGTAGGAATGGAAGTTGCCATACCGACAGCAATACCGTCCGCACCGTTTACAAGGATGTTTGGTACACGAACAGGAAGAACGCTTGGTTCTTTTTCGGTCTCGTCAAAGTTTGGTACGAAATCAACCACGTCTTTATCTAAGTCGGCAAGATATGCTTCTTCCGTAATCTTCTGTAATCTTGCCTCGGTATAACGCATGGCAGCGGCACCGTCTCCTTCGATGGAGCCAAAGTTACCGTGTCCGTCCACAAGAGGCATTCCCTTTTTAAAATCCTGACTCATCACCACCAAAGATTCATAGATGGAAGAATCTCCGTGTGGATGATATTTACCCATGGTATCTCCGACGATACGAGCTGATTTACGGAAAGGTCCGTCGGACTTTACTCCGAGTTCATGCATATCGTAAAGCACACGTCTTTGTACCGGCTTTAATCCGTCACGAACATCCGGCAAAGCACGGGATACAATAACG
>JAEEGH010029759.1_pt1 | contig 10659 bp, 9 predicted proteins | sample 9134181 | NCBI WGS metagenome assembly JAEEGH01 (sample SAMN16246544, study PRJNA631951) | gut metagenome | biome: gut microbiome; feature: rumen; material: DP-attached | host: Bos | place: Iran: Karaj | collected 2018-10
ACCACCGTAGTAGCGCTTGCCAACGTAGCCTTCGCTGTACTTGTTGGTCAGCACGGAACCCATGGCTTCCATGACTGCCTTGGAGGTGTAGTTTTCAGAAGCGATAAGTTCGATGCCATATTCCTGGCGTTCGGCTTCTTCCTGGATGATGTTGTAGATTTCCGGATCGGTCTGTTGCAGTGTAGATTTGAGCATTTAGCTACTCCTTGATTTGTACGCGGGCAAATATAGAAATTTCTATATTATTCCTGCAATGCCTGTTATCTTGTTTATTCTCTTTTTTGTACCTCTTGCAGCTTTTGCGCAAGATACTCCCGGTGCATTCAAGATTGATTCTATCCAGTACAATATCGGTGACGCTTTTGACGATTCCAAGTACCATACCAGGTACGATAAGTGGGCGTACGACCTGCTAAACTGGATTCATATCGAGACCCGCGAATCGACGGTCCGCAAATTGCTCCTTTTTAGCGAAGGCGACATGATTACCGACCTCCAGATTCAAGAAGCCGAACGCTTCCTGCGAACCCAGCGCTACCTTTCGGATGCAAGCATCAAGATTTCTAACGAAGACGGCAAAAACATTGCCACAGTCAATACCAGCGACAACTGGACGCTTTCCGTTCCGACCACATTCGGTTTTTCCGGAAAAGAATACACTTACAGTAACCTGAACTGGGGCATCGGCGTTCAAGAAAGCAACTTCCTGGGCCTCGGGCAAAAGCTCGGATTCTACTTCGGACACGACGAATTCCGCGACATGTGGCAAGTGGAATATGGCGACCCGCACTTTTTGTTCCGCTATAACCACTTGGATTTCTTATATAGCTACAATACCGATGGCTACCTCGCCTACGGAAAGATGTACATTCCGTTCCTCAGCCGTAGCCAGAACCAGTGGGCCTACACCATCGAAGGCTTGAAGAACAAGCGCAACGCCTATTTTTATGGCAGCGGAAAACTTCCGCCAGGCGCCACCGTGTACGACGCCCAAAAGAGATACGGCGACAGTCCCATTTACAATCACAAGAAGGCCCTGCTTGACTCGTTCCCGCTATACAACGGCAACGAAGCCGTAAGACTCTTGGCCGTCAAGGACTTTATCGACGACTCGCTCAGCTTTAGAATCAGCCGTTCCTTCGGCGGAACCTACCGCAAGTTCTACGTGGGAGTCTCCTACGACTACCACTATACTACGGCCAGCGAAGGCAAGCTTTACCCCTACGCCTTTACCGACGGCGACACCACCTACGCCATCGATTCCGCCACCGCAGTCAACGAATGGCTCCCCGAACAGAAAGACTCCCGCCTCGGCATGGTCCTGACTTTTTCGAACATTCGCTACGAAAAACTCAAGAACTTCCACAACGCCAAGTGGACCGAAGACATCGAAAAAGGCTACTCGCTCAAGGCGAAGATTTCCAAGAACTACGAACAGCTGGGCGCCGCCGATAACGACATTCGCCTCGACTTTTGGGCCGACTTGATGCTTGGATACTCCATACACCACCTCACGCTCAAATCCGAGATGAACTTCTACCTGGATCACGGCGAACAGCATGACTACTACGGGAAACTCTCGGGCGAATACATTTTCCACCCTAACGAAAAATTCTCGACAGCGCTCACAGGCCTTGTTGACTTTTATGAAGACGCCCGCTACGGCAAGCAGCTGACCTTAGGCGGAGGAAACGGATTCGCCGGATTCCCCACCGGATTCTACGCCGGGCAAGCCCGCGTATTTGCAAACCTGGAACAGCGCTACTTCACGAATTTCGAAATCGCAACGCTCATGCCTGTGTTCGCCATCTTTGAAAGCGTCGGCGAAACCGCCTGGGACCTTTGGGATATCAATCGCAAGGATCTGGTTTACCTCGTCGGCTTTGGCATGCGTTTTGCGCAGACCAAATCAATTAGCCGACTCGTCAACAAAGTCGATGTGAGCATTCCGCTGAACGGGGTACGCAAGGCGGAGCCGCACTACTCGATTATCACGACTTACAACCTCTAATCATTCCTACTTGGAATATCCAAAAGTGTGATTTTTCGCAAAAAATCGCATTTTTTTTGAATTAGCCTGTCTTTTCGACCTATTTTTTCGTATTTTAAGGGTTATGAATTTCGTTTCTAAAATTTTATCTATCGCATCCATTACAGCAGTAGCCTCTTTTGCACAATTTGCTCCCGAACCCCCGATGGCCGATATCCAGCTTATGCAGGATACCACGACAAACCAGCCCATGAAGATGGACTTTTCCAAACCTCTTTCGGGCATCAGCGACCCGGGAATTCTGTTCAGCCATTTTGCAAACAGACCCCTTTTAATTTACTATTTCAGTCCCAAGTGCCCCCACTGCCAGCGCCACATTTCTGAAATCCAGAACCTGATCAAGGAATACGAGCCCAAGGGCCTTGCCGGCATCGCCATCGGACTTGGCGGCGGCATCAAGAAAAACGACATCCGCCTGTTTATCGACCAGTTCCACGTTTCCATACCCGTATTCCAAGATAGCGACTACAAGTTCGGCCCCGCCTACGGCACCGGCTACATTCCGGTCGTTTACGTTGTCCAGAAAGACGGAACTTTCTACCGCTACGAAACATTGAACGAAGCGAACATGAACCACATGCGCGCTACGCTCAACAAGATGTTTAAATAGCGACTAGCTCGCCTTCCAGATATAAAAAAAGCGCCCCGAAGGAGGGCGTTTTTTGTTTTATATAATCGCGCCTTTGGCGCCACACTTAGAACATCTTGCGGGTGTTCTTCTTGACAGGGCCCTTACCGCTGCTGCTCGGCTTGGGAGCAGCACTTGCGCCCTTGTTGCTGAAGAGCGTTGCGTCGTCAGCAGACTTGGTCTTGACTTCGAAGTGGTTACCATCGCAGACTTCGCTCGGAGCGTAGCCCGCGGTGTAGAGGCAGTAAGTCTTTTCGGAGCAGAACTCGCCCGCGATCTTACCCGTATGGTTGCAAATGCCCTTGCTGACCACGCCGCTCGGGACCGGGAACGGCTTACGCGGCAAGTCCTTGTGCAACTGCTTCATCACGGCCATCCAGACCGGCAAGGCGTCTTCGGTACCCGTATGGCCAGCGCCCAAGGTACCCGGGCTGTCGGAACCGACCCACACGCCCATGGTGTATTGCTTGGTGAAGCCGATGTACCAGCAGTCCGTATAGTCGTTCGTGGTACCGGTCTTACCGCCACTGGGGTGAGTAAAGCCGCTCGCCCACACACGGGCAGCCGTACCGCGAATGTTCACATCCTTCAGCATGTCCACCATCAGGTAAGCCGAAGCCGGGCGCAACACTTCGTGTTCGACCTTGGAATTCTTTTCGATGACTTCGCCGTTACGGTCTACAATAGATTCGATCATGTACGGTTCGATTCGATTACCGCCGTTGGGGAACACCGTGTAGGCAGACGTCATTTCCATAAGGGTTGCACCCACGGAACCCAGGGCAAGGCTAGGTACCGCCATCAGCGGGGCACGCACAATGCCGAACTTGCGGGCGTAGTTGACCACGTTGTTCAGGCCATATTTCATACCCGTCAAAATAGCCGGCAAGTTCTTGGACTTGTAAAGGGCTCGGCGGAGCGTCATCATGCCTTCGAAGTCATGTTCGAAGTTCGCCGGGCGCCAGACCTTGTTCTTGTCCTTGTCGTCCGGGTCGGGAATGCTCACCGGTTGGTCGTTCACCGAGTCGCAGGGGCTTGCGCCGTTATCCATGGCCGTCGAATACACAATGGGCTTGAACGACGAGCCGGGCTGACGCAGGGACTGCACCGCACGGTTCCAGCGGGACTGATTAAAGTCGGAACCACCCACCATGGCACGGATTGCACCCGATTCGTTTTCAATCAAGATAGCCGCAATTTCAGGATGGTGATAAAGGATAGAGTCCGGGAAACGACGCTTGTCAGCAGGACGCTTCAAATCGTCGGCCAGGTATTCCTTCTTGAAAATCGTATAGAGACTGTCGAAGTGTGCCACCACACTATCTTCGGGCATGTTGAATTTCTTGGTCAGGTAAAGGCGACGGGTGGCACGGTACTTGACGCGGCGACGGACTTTTTCCACCTGCACGCGGGCAACACTGTCGGCGTAGGCCTGAATGTCGGGGTCAATCGTCGAGTTAATCGAGACACCGTCGGCATACAGCGAATTTTCGCCGTACTTCTTTTCCATGTACTTACGGATTTCTTCATAGAAATAAAGACCAGACTCGTTGGAAACTTCTTTCTTTGCCAATTCAATCGGAGTCTTGATATATTCGTGGTAATCGTCGTCATTAATGTAGCCCGCATCACGCATAGCGTAAAGCACCGTATTACGGCGTTCAAGAGACGCTTCGGGATGACGGTCGGGGCGATAAGCTTCCGGACGCTGCAACATACCGGCCAAAACCGCAAGTTCCGGAATAGTAAGGCTGTCGAGCGGACGACCGAAGTAGAACTTGCCTGCCGCCTGGAAACCGTAGTTACCACCAGCCAGATACACTTCGTTCATGTAGAATTCAAGGATTTCTTCTTTAGTATAAGTCTGTTCGATGCGGATAGCCGTCATCATTTCCTTGATCTTACGCGAAATCGTACGTTCAGGCGTCAAGAACAAAAGCTTGGTGAGCTGCTGAGTCAAGGTAGATGCACCGCGAAGCTTCTTACCAGACAAGGCGCTTTCCATAATGGCCGACGGGATCGCCCACACGTTCATGCCCCAGTGATTATAGAAGGCTCGGTCTTCGGTGGCCATCACGGCGTGAATCGCATTTTCGGGAATCGAGTCAAAGCTCGTCCATTCACGGCGTTCCACGAAATATTCGTGAGCGATTTTGCCGTTCATATCGTAAATGTTGGTGACCAGTTTCGGATTGATCTGCTCCAACTGCGAAAGGGACGGAAGTTCCGGCGAATAGTGGTTGTACACTGCAATGACAGCAATGAAGGCTGCCAGCACAGGAACTGCAAAAATGATCAGCCACTTGACCACCTTGCGGTCAGTAAACCAGCTCTTCAGAATGTTAAGAACCGAAAGTAATACGGGTTTGACTTTATCCATGGTCCAATACCGTTAAAAAATTTGGCCAAAAAGATAGTTATTTATAAGACATCCCTTTTAGGGATACATCCCCCAAACCCCGCAAAAGCAGGATAATTAGCCGACAAATCAAAAATTCTTAAAAAAAATTCAACAAAAACCCTTGACAGCATCAACGTTTTAAACTATCTTTGGGCCATCAATCAAGCGGATGTAGCCCAACTGGATAGAGCGTTTGGCTACGAACCAAAAGGCTCCAGGTTCGAGTCCTGGCACCCGCAGAAGGAAAGGTTAATCGAAAGATTAACCTTTCTTTTTTATCTTCACCATTTCCACAATCCGTAAAAACCGTTAAGATATTTTTTCAAAACCTGCAAACACGTGTTTGCACGCCTCCGCACCCGCTTATTCTAAAATTGGCAGCCAGAGAGTGCTTGGAAATCCACGTTTTTTTCGAGGTTGTTTGTGGAATACAAGGATCACATTCTCAGCGAAGCCATCAGGCTTGTTTTTGTGGAGAGTCGCCGACAACAGGGCCTTACCCAAAACGGACTTTCCATTAGGTCAAACATTACCAGGCAATTCATATCGCAAGTCGAAGTCGGAAAAAGACTTCCGTCCATCAATACCTTATGTGCGCTGGCCAATGCCTACAACAAATCCCTATCCCAGTTGTTTTACGAAGTGGACCGCTTTTACCCCCTAATCGAGAGCAAAAAGCACCACTTTAGAATTCCGCCAAATATCGCCGCGGAAACAAGGCAAAAATTGACAGATTACATCAATAACGCTAAAAAACAAAAGTAATCCGGTTCGTCAAAAACACCGCCAGCACAAAATAAACTGGGGCAATAACAGCTATTTTTACCCTTAACAAAAATGTATTTTTTTGCTATCTTTAGCCCCCGATGGAATGGCCAAAGAACATAAAGACACTGACCGAGGACGAGCTTAAAGCTTGGCTCCGCGACCAGGATGAAAAGCCGTTCCGGGCTAGCCAAATTCAAAAATGGCTCTTTTGCCAGCAGGTCAAAAGCTATGACGAAATGGGGAACATTTCCCCCGCCCTCCGCGAAAAACTAGCTAAACAGTTCAGCCTTCGCGCCCTGACCGAAGAACAGCGCATGGAATCGGTCGACGGCACCGTCAAATGGCTTTTCAAGACCCACGACGACCACCACATTGAAACCGTGATGATTCCCGCAAACGGACGCTATTCCGTATGCGTTTCGACCCAGGTAGGCTGCGCCATGAACTGCGCCTTCTGCCGAACCGCCAAAATGGGCTTTACCAGGAACCTGGAAGCCGGCGAAATCCTGGAAGAAATCATCAATGTGAACTGGTACCTGAAAGATTCCGGCTTTTTGAATGAAGAAGGCAAGCCGGCCCAGGTTACCAACATCATCTTCATGGGCATGGGCGAACCGCTCAACAACCTGGAAAACGTACACCGCGTCTGCTGTACGCTGCACAACCAGAGTCTGTTCAACATGGGTTCCAAGCGCATGACGGTGAGCACCAGCGGCGTGGTCCCCAAGATCAAGGAACTGGTGGATCGCAATACGCCCTGCTGCCTTGCGGTAAGCCTCAACAGTACGAACAACGAATACCGTTCGTCCGTGATGCCGGTGAACAAGACTTGGCCCATCGAAAAACTTTTGGAAGCGGTTGACGAATATATTCGCAGAACCGACAACTATGTAACGTTTGAATTTGTCCTGATTCAGGACATCACCTGCACCCCGAAGGCGGCCAAGGAGCTCATTCGCATTTGCGCCCCCCGCCGCGTGAAGGTAAACGCCATTGTGCTTAACGACGGCGACGACCCCACACTACACGCCCCTACACCGGAACAGGTAGAAGACTTTTTGGCTATGGTTAGGGCAGCCGAAATTCAAATCACGATCCGCAACCCGCGCGGCCGCGACATTCTCGCCGCCTGCGGGCAGCTTGCGTACAAAAAGGAAGGTAAATAATGTTAACGCAGAACCTCCCGGATTTCTGGGACAATCTTTATGCCGAAGGCAAGGACTACTGGAATCTCAAGAAGGTGACGCCCGCTCTGACGGAATTTTTCAAGCACCCCTCTTGTCCCGCTACGGGTTCCGTTCTGGTTCCCGGCGCAGGCTTTGGCTACGATGCCGAAGCATGGGCTTTGCGCGGTCATGACGTGCTGGCAGTCGACTTTGCCCCTTCTGCCGTCGATGAACTTGACCACTTGAGCCGCAAGCACAAGAACCTGCGTTCCTTGGACCTGGACCTGTTTTCGCTCTCGCCGAAAGACGACAAGCGTGGCGGCCAGCTTTTTGACATCGTTTACGATTACTGCTGCTTTACAGCAATCCACCCGGGCCGCCGCGACGAATTCTTCGAAGTCTGCTACAAGATGATGAAGGATGACGGCCTGCTGATTCTCTTCCTCTATCCGCTCATGAACGGCAAGACCCTGCAGGGTCCGCCGCATGCCACCAGCGAAGGCGAACTCATGGCGCGCCTCGGCGGCGTATTCGATGTTGTCGAACGCATCAAGCCGACAAACAGCCTCCCGAACCGCGAAGGCAAGGAAGAAATTTGGCTTCTCAAGAAGTGCCTGTAATTTAGACGAAAAATGCGTAAGCCGAGTGAAGCGGAATCTCTTGCGGGTTCATTTCCGAGGCAAGCATTTGGGACTAGAGCTATACGAAACCAGGCAATTTATTGCCTAAGTTGAATTATCCATCTTTGGTGTGAAGCGAAAGGAAAAAGACGAGTGATAAGCACTCGCCTTTTTCGTTAGAAAGTCTGTTTTTCCATTTAACCTAGCGCCTATTTTTCAAAAATTTTGACATTTTTGAGGTGGTAGGACGCCCATTTTGACTTTTTGTACCTATAAAAGCTTTTTATTTGGTTGATTTATAGGTACAAAAACGACTTTTTTCGTTTCAATGGCCCCGCCAAAAGACTTTTCCTCCACCAAAACACCTATAAATAACACACCTTAATGCATTTTATAGGTACATTCCGCAAGCAAAACAATTACTTTATCCTAAATCGTACCTATAAGCATTCAATTTCAGCCGCATTTATAGGTACGACAATCTTATGGATCTTTCCCCATACCTATAAGCATATAAACACAAGCCTTTTTATAGGTACAACATTAGCCTTCAGCAGTTATGTCCAAAGAGGAACAAGTTTTATTCATAAGCAGCATTTCTTGACCCTTATTTTTTCTATTTTTTCTCCAGATTTTAACGGCGGCCAAGCCGCTCTAACGTAGACACAAGGATTGAATTATGGCAAAAGATTTATGCCCCTGCGGTTCCGGTAAGGAATACTGCGAATGTTGTGAACCGATTATCAAGCAGAAGGCTCTCGCGGCAAGCCCCGAAGCCCTGATGCGTTCCCGCTACACCGCTTATGTAAAGCAGGAAATCGGCTGGCTCAAGGAATCTCTTGAACCCACGCAGCGCAGCGACTTCGACGAACCGAGCGTGACCGCCTGGAGCAAGGAATCCGAATGGCTCGGCATCGAAATCAAGCAGACCAAGACCGAAGAAGAAAAGAACATCGGCTGGGTTGAATTCGTCGCACGCTTCAAGCAAGGCAACATCACCCGCAACCACCACGAGCTCGGCGAGTTCCACAAGGTCGGCGGCGCATGGTATTTCTACGACGGTCGTGCAGTCAAGCAGGAAACAGTCCGTCACGAAGGTCCGGTCGTTGGCCGTAACGATCCGTGCCCGTGCGGCTCCGGCAAGAAGTACAAGAAGTGCTGCGGCGCTAACAAGTAATTCGCGACTTCGTCGCAGTTGGCAGAGCTTAGTTAGCAGAACTTAGTTATTAGCATATTCTAAGCTCTAAGCTCTAAGCTCTAAGTTCTACAATCAACCATTACCTATTAAATATGTTCAAAGTTTTCGTAGATGGTGAAGCAGGTACCACTGGCCTGCAGATTTATGAGAGACTCGCAAAGCGCACCGACATCGAAGTGTTGCGCATTTCTCCCGAACTCCGCAAGGACATTAACGAACGCAAGCGTCTCATCAACGAGTCCGACGTGACGTTCCTGTGCCTGCCCGATGCTGCGGCTATCGAAAGTGCAGCCCTCTGCGAAAATCCGAACACGCGCGTGATTGACGCATCGACCGCACACCGCGTTAACCCCGACTGGACCTACGGGATGCCGGAACTCAGCCCCGCCCAGCGCGAAGCGATTGCAAAAGCCAAGCGCATCGCGAACCCCGGCTGCCACGCCTCGGGCTTTATCCTCGGCGTGCACCCGCTGGTTGCCGCAGGCATTCTGCCGAAGAGCGCAAACCTTGCCGCCTACAGCATCACCGGTTACTCCGGCGGCGGCAAGAAGCTGATTGCCGAATACGAAGAAGCTGCGGCACTTGCACATGCAGCAGGCGAATCGAAGGCTATCATGGCGCCCGCCCCGTACGCGCTCGCGCTCGCACACAAGCACCTCCCCGAAATGAAGAAGTACTGCGAACTCGAAAATACGCCGTTCTTCAACCCGGTGCTTGGCCCTTATTACAAGGGCATGGCGGTCACCGTCGCTATTTTCGCAAACGAACTCACTAAGAAGGTCGGCCCCGAAGGCCTCACCGAAATCTTGGCGAAGCATTACGAAGGATCCCGCTTTGTGAAGGTGATGCCCTTTGAGCCAGCCCCCGTGCTGTTCAACGGCCGCCTTGACGCAACCGTCTGCAACGATACGAACAACGCCCGCATCCAGGTGTTCGGCAACGAAACCGTGATGCAGGTAACGACTATTATCGACAACCTCGGCAAGGGCGCAAGTGGTGCAGCCATTCAGAACATGAACATCGCCCTCGGCCTGGACGAAAGCATCAGCCTGGTATAAACAAAACAGAGTTTCGCGGTAAACACGCCCGCACCACCCTACAAATTAGAAAAGCCAGTCCTGTTTGGACTGGCTTTGTTGTATATAAGAAAACTACCGGCTACGCCGGTAGTTCCATAAAAGCCTTCTGGCGGTCATGAAAAAATCCTTTGACTAATATTGAGATGCGGTCTGCCAACTGCATAACAACAATTTCAAAGGATTTAAAATGAATGATAGAAATAAATCGACAGCTCATACCACATGGAACTGCAAGTACCACATCAAGTTTTATGGGATACCTGAAGGGAAAGAGCAGTCTGGAGTTGTTTGACACAATTCCAGAACTGAAAAACAAGTACAGGAACCGGGTCTTTGGGTGCCGGGGCTACTATGTTGACACGGCTGGTAAAAACGCAGACCGAATCAAGGCGTATATCCAACAACAATTAGAGGAGGATAAAATGGTCGAACAAATATCCATGTTTGGCAAGTAGTGCCCGTTTACGGGCGTCCTAGTATGGACTCTTGCAGATGGCGGATTGACGTGCGTGCCCTTGCACGCCGCTAGTATTGTAGGGCTACGCCCGTATATGAAGACCCGCCGGCGAAGCCGGCGGGTCCCTTTTTTTCTAAATCTTGCAAAGCTCAATTAATTGTAGCTGATGTAACATTCCATATCAGCAGAAGGTTTCAAGGTGAACACCTTCCCATCACAGACTTTACGACCAACATCTTCATTTATAACAAATTCTCCCTTATACGTTTCTTCAAAATTCTCACCTTCAATC
>JAEEGH010029764.1_pt1 | contig 10657 bp, 9 predicted proteins | sample 9134181 | NCBI WGS metagenome assembly JAEEGH01 (sample SAMN16246544, study PRJNA631951) | gut metagenome | biome: gut microbiome; feature: rumen; material: DP-attached | host: Bos | place: Iran: Karaj | collected 2018-10
GCGACGGTTCTGTGCAGTTCCTGGCTCGCAGTGCTGAGGCCCAACAGCAGTTGATAGCCTATCTCAATGACCACGGGATGAAGGCCTATCCTCTTACACTGAAACCCGTCCACACCGTGCGCCGTGCAATCATCCCAGTGGCAGGCTTCGGCACCCGTCTCTATCCTGCTACCCGTGCCTTGAAGAAAGATTTCTTCCCCATCCCGTGTCCAGACGGTATGGTGCGTCCCGTAATCCTTATCCTTCTTGAAGAGTTGGTAAAAAGTGGTATCGAAGAGATTTGTCTCGTGCTGGGCTCCGAAGAGGAGCGTCAGCAGTATGCCGACTATTTCGAGCGTCCGCTCTCCGACGAGCATCTCCGCAAGCTGAATCCTGAGGCGCAGGAGTACGAAAACCACATCCTCGATATCGGCAAGCGCCTGCATTATGTCTATCAGCGTGAAAAGCGCGGTTTTGGTCATGCGGTCTATCAGGCGGCGCAGTTTGCTCGCAACGAGCCTGTATTGCTTCTTTTGGGTGACACCATCTATCGCAGCGACTCTAACAAACCCTGCGCCCTGCAGCTCATCGAAGAATATGAACGCTATAACTCCCTGATGGTCAGCATTCATAGCATCCCGCTGTCTGTGGTGAGCCATTACGGTATTCTTCATGGCGTCTGGGAGGATAAGGAGAACACCATCCTCAATGTTGACGTGATGCAGGAGAAGCCTAAGTCCAGCTATGCCGAGGAATTCCTGGGCGTTCGCAACAAGCAAGGGGAGAAGGAGTATTATAGTGTGTTTGGACAGTATATCCTTACGCCCGAGGTGTTTGCCCAGCTGCACGAGGATATTATGCAGAAAGAAATAGACGGCGACCATGTCAGCGAGGTCGAATTGACCTCAGCCCTCGAGGCCGTCCGTCAGAGAAGTGGTATGATGGGCGTCAGGTTGAAGGGCCGTATGTTCGATATGGGAAATCCCGCAGCCCTTACCCGTTGTGTAGAGGAATACGCTATCTGACGTATTCCTCTGCACGACGCAGCAGATACTGGCCATAGTCGTTCTTTGCCATCGGCTCGGCCAGCTTTTTCAGTTGTTCTTTCGTGATCCAGCCGCGCTTGTAGGCAATCTCCTCCAGGCAGGCCACCTTCAGACCCTGACGCTTCTCGATGACTTCGATGAAAGTAGAAGCCTCTGAGAGTGAGTCGTGAGTACCTGTGTCGAGCCAGGCGAAACCGCGCTGAAGGGTCTGCACCAACAGGTTCTTCTGTTCGAGATATTTCTGGTTCACCGTTGTAATCTCCAGTTCCCCACGGGCGCTGGGCTTGATGTTCTTTGCAATCTCCACCACGCTGTTCGGGTAGAAATAGAGTCCTACGACGGCATAGTTTGACTTAGGCTTGGCGGGTTTCTCCTCGATGCTGAGGCAGTTGCCGTCCTGGTCGAACTCAGCCACGCCGTAGCGCTCTGGGTCGTTCACCCAATAGCCGAACACGGTGGCGTGGTCGTTCTGTTCTGCGTTGATGACAGCCTGCTTCAGCATGCCTGTGAAACCGCTGCCGTAGAAGATGTTATCACCTAAGACGAGACAGACGCTGTCCTTACCAACGAACTTGTCACCGATGATGAATGCCTGTGCCAGACCGTCGGGTGAGGGCTGCTCGGCATACTCGAAACGCACGCCCAGATCACTGCCGTCGCCCAACAGACGCTGGAAACCTGGCAGGTCATAGGGGGTGGAGATAATCAGGATCTCACGGATGCCGGCAAGCATCAGCGTCGAGATGGGATAATAGATCATCGGTTTGTCGAAAATAGGAATCAACTGTTTGCTGACGCCCTTGGTGATGGGGTAGAGACGTGTGCCCGAACCTCCTGCTAATACGATACCTTTCATAATAAATTCAATTTGTTGGGTGCAAAGTTACTAAATTTTAGCCACAGATTACACAGATTAACACGGATTAATAATCTTTTTCTGAAAAATCTGTGTAATCTGTGGCTTTTTTCATACCTTTGCACGCGATTTCTAACAATTAATGACAAATTATGGGATTTTGGAATAAAATTTTCGGAAAGAAAGACGAACAGAAGGTGGGAGGTATGGAGGATTTCATGACCCTCATCCGCGTCTATTTCCAGGCAGCTCTCGCTGCCGACCTCGGCATCACAAACCTGGCAGCACTCCCTGACCTCAGGGTGTTCAAGTCTACGCTCAAGGTGCCTACCGTTAATAATAAATTAGGTGTTGGCGAACGCGGCCGTTGTAAGAACATGCTCAAGTCGATGTATCAGATGGACGATGCCTTTTTCAAGGAGATCGACCAGAGCCTTCATCGTCGTTGTAAGAAGATACAGGACGCACAGACCTATCTCCTGCAGTTCCAAGGCTTCACGCAGGACATCATGATGTTGACGGGCAACCTGATGAAGTTCAAGCTCCGTCTGCCGGGCTTTATGAAGAAGGCTCTCTACACGATGACTGAGAAGACCGTCAACGACATCTTTAACAAGAACGACTTCAAGGAGCCTGATGTGCTCAAGACCGTTGTCTCCGTCCGTGAGTACAACCGTCGCCTTGGTTTCTCCCAGAAGTGGGTGACAGACTTCGTCTATCGCGTGGTGATGCTCGCTAAGAAGGAGCCGAGGAAAAAGGAAGAGTGAGGAGAGTGAGCCACAGATTACACAGATGTTCACAGAAGAAGTGATTATCGCAGAATTGTTTCTGTGTGAATCTCTTTATCAGTGTGAATCTGTGTAATCTGTGGCTTAACTGTTAAAAAAAGAGAAATAATAGAGACTTTTCACCTTTCACTTTTCACTTTTCACTTTTTTGGCTTAACTTTGTACGCCAAATAGTTACGTATGACTCCAAGCGAGAAAACTTTGGCAGATTTCGAAACCCGTGTGCGGCAGATGATCCTTCAGTTTCAGGAATTGAAGAAGGAGAACGGTCGTCTGCAGGCCCTCGTAGAAGAGCAGGCCACGGAGATTGAGGAACTCAAGGCCAGAGTCACTCAGGCGGACAACGACTATAACTCATTGAAGATGGCGCGTATGCTCGAGATCACCGATGGCAACCTCGACGAGGCCAAAGAACGCCTCTCGCGGATGATACGGCAGGTGAACAGGTGCATCGCCATTCTGAGTGACGAACAGTAAACATGCTATCCAATGGCAGAAGTGAACGACAATGAGAAACTACATATACGGTTGCACGTCTACGACGAGGAAATCGAAGTGACGGTCAACCGCGCCGATGAGGAGTTCTACCGCAGGGCAGCTAAGCTCATCACCAACCGTTATAACGCCTATTCGCAGGCTTATAAGGGTAAGAAGGGTGAGCATACCATCGCGCTGATGACGCTGATCGACATCGCGCTGATGTTGGAACGCGAGCGCGGCAAGAACGATACGGCACCCTATGATGGTATTCTTGCTAAGTTGACTTCTGAAATTGAGGAAGCACTGAAGTGAGAATAACATTATTAATATAGATTTTTTATGGATTTAATTTTTGTACTATTGATCGCCGCCGGCGCCCTCGCATTAGGAGGAGTTGGCGGATATCTGATTTTCCGCTTCGTACTGAAGGGAAAATACAATGAGAAGATCGAGGCCGCCGAAAAGGAGGCAGAGGTCATCAAGGAGAAGAAGCTGTTGGAAGTCAAGGAGAAGTTCCTCAACAAGAAGAGCGAACTCGAGAAGGAGATCCAGCAGCGCAACCAGCAGGCTCAGCAGACTGAGAACAAACTGAAGCAGCGTGAGCTCTCGCTCAACCAGCGTCAGGAGGAACTCAACCGCAAGAGCGGTGAGCTCAACACCCAGCAGCAGCGCCTCGACAATGAGAAGCGCCTGCTTTCAGTCAAGGCCGAGGAACTTGAGAAGATGCAGCTCAAGGAGCGCGAGATGCTAGAGGAAGTCTCCGGACTCAGTGCTGAGGATGCGAAGAACCGTCTCATCGAGTCTATGAAAGACGAGGCCAAGACCGCTGCTGCCAGCTACATCAATGAGATTATGGACGAGGCGAAGCTCAATGCAGACCAGGAGGCCAAGAAGATCGTCATCAAGACCATCCAGCGTGTGGCCACTGAGACTGCCATCGAGAATTCCGTCAGTGTGTTCCATATCGACAACGACGAGGTGAAGGGCCGTATTATCGGTCGTGAGGGACGCAACATCCGTGCCCTTGAGGCTGCCGCAGGTGTGGAGATTGTTGTCGACGATACTCCCGAGGCTATTGTCATCTCTGGTTTTGATCCCGTGCGTCGTGAGGTCTGCCGTCTGGCCCTCCATCAGCTGGTCAGCGACGGCCGTATCCACCCCGCCCGTATCGAGGAGGTGGTTGCCAAAGTCAAGAAGCAGCTTGACAACGAGATCATCGAGACGGGTAAGCGTACCGCCATCGACCTTGGTATCCACGGTCTGCACCCCGAACTCATCCGTATCATCGGTAAGATGAAATACCGTTCTTCTTACGGTCAGAACCTGTTGCAGCACGCCCGTGAGACCGCTAACCTCTGTGCCGTGATGGCTGCCGAGCTCGGACTCAATCCGAAGAAAGCCAAGCGTGCAGGTCTGTTGCATGATATCGGTAAGGTGCCCGACGAGGAGAGTGAGATGCCTCATGCACTCTATGGCGCTAAGATTGCCGAGCAGTTCAAGGAGAAACCCGATATCTGCAACGCCATCGGTGCCCACCACGACGAGATGGAGATGCAGACGCTGCTCGCCCCGATCGTTCAGGTGTGCGATGCCATCAGCGGTGCCCGTCCTGGTGCCCGTCGTGAGATTGTCGAGGCCTACATTAAGCGTCTGAACGATCTTGAGGCCATCGCGATGAGCTATCCTGGTGTCACGAAGACCTACGCCATCCAGGCCGGTCGTGAGCTCCGCGTCATCGTCGGTGCCGACAAGATGAACGATGCCGAGGCCGAGGCCCTCAGCTCCGACATCGCCACAAAGATCCAGAACGAGATGACCTATCCTGGACAGGTGAAGATCACCGTCATACGAGAAACCCGCAGCGTCGCTTACGCAAAATAAATAAATCCCCGCTCAATCGAGCGGGGATTTATTTATTTATATTTCACTCCCAAATTGTACAGAATGAAGCCGTAAATGTCGGCTTGCTCCTCCAGCACTTTTGCCAACGGCTTGCCACCTCCGTGGCCTGCCTTCGTGTCTATGCGGATGAGTACGGGATTGTCGCCTTGATGACACTCCTGCAAGGTGGCAGCAAACTTGAACGAGTGGGCTGGTACCACACGGTCGTCGTGATCGGCTGTCGTCACAAGAGTAGCTGGATAGGCCGTGCCGGGCTTCAGGTTGTGAAGGGGAGAGTAACCGCGCAGGTACTCGAACATCTCCTTCGAGTCCTCGCTGGTGCCGTAGTCGCTGGCCCAGTTCCAGCCGATGGTGAACTTATGATAGCGCAGCATGTCCATCACGCCCACCTCTGGGATGGCGACGCCAAACAGGTCCGGACGCTGGGTCATACAGGCACCGACGAGCAGTCCGCCGTTCGATCCGCCTACGATGGCCAGTTTGTCTTTGCAGGTATATCCCTCGCTGATCAGCCATTCTGCAGCACCGATGAAGTCGTCGAACACGTTCTGCTTCTGCATCTTCGTGCCAGCCAGATGCCATTCCTCACCATACTCACCACCGCCTCGGAGCGTCACCTGGGCATAGATTCCGCCTTGCTCGAGGAAAGAAACACGTATGGCTGAGAAACCCGGGCCTAACGAGATGTTGAAACCACCATAGCCGTAGAGGAAAACGGGGTTCTTACCGTTCTTTTTCATTCCCTTCTTATAAGTAAGGAACATGGGTATGCGCGTACCGTCTTTACTCTGGAAGAACACTTGTTCCGAGGTGTAGTCGTCTAAGCGGAAGTTCACCTTGGGTGATGTATAGAGCGTGCTCTCGTCCTTCTCCATATCATACTGGTAGACGGTGCCGGGAACGGTGAACGAGGTGAAGGTGTAGAAGCACTCAGGCTCCTTCTCGTCGCCCATGAAGCCCACGCTGCCCACTGATGGCAGACGGATCTCGTTGCGCAGCTTGCCGTCGAGACCGTAGAGATAGGCGTGGTCTGAGGCATCCTTCTGGTAGGTGAGGATGAGCTGGCGATTGATCACGTCGGAACCCGAGAGCACGTTCTCCTGCTCTGGTATCAGCTCCTGCCAGTTGTCTACGCCAGGCTGACGCATGTCGGCTATCATGATGCGGCCCTTCGGGGCACCGTAGTTGGTGTAGAGCCATATCTTGTCTCCCTCGTCGTAGGCGGGCATATACTGATAGTCCATGTTCGAGGTCATCTGTATGAACTGTGACTCCGGCTTGGTCAGGTCGCGCACGAAGAGGTTGTTGCCCGAGCCTGCACCGCTTTCGTAAAGATACATCTTCGTCTCTTTCTCATTGACATCGACATAATAGAATCGCTTGGGGTAGGCGGCGTTCTGATAGAACAGCACATCCTCGCTCTGGGGCGTACCGATCTTGTGATAGTAGATCTTGTGCCCTGAGTTCACGTTTGAGAACTCCTTGCCCTTTACCGGAGCGTCGTAGGCACTGTAGTAGAATCCGTCGTCCTTCCAGGCTGTGTTTGTGAACTTGGCCCATTCGATGTGATCCTCTGTCAGCTGTCCCGTCTTCAGGTCGATCACGAAGATCTCCTCCCAGTCGCTGCCGCTGCGTGAGATGGTGTAGGCTGCATATTTGCCGTTGTGTGAGAAATACACGCCCTTCAGGGCCACCGTTCCGTCGGTACTCAGCTTGTTGGGGTCGAGGAACACGCGTGGCTCGCCACCCAACTTGTCCATCACGTACATCACGCTCTGGTTCTGCAGACCATCGTTCTTAAAGAAATACCACTTGCCGTGACGCTTGCGGGGCGCAGAGAGCCTCTCGTAGTTCGACAATTCTGTCATTCGCTTCAGCAGCTTCCCACGGAAGGGAATCTTCGCCAGATAGGCGTTGGTCACCTTGTTCTCTGCCTCTACCCACGCAGCCGTCTGTGCGCTTGTGTCGTTCTCTAACCAGCGGTAAGGGTCGGCCACCTTTGTGCCGAAATACTCGTCAACGATACCGTCCTTCGCGGCCTTCGGGTACTGCAGTCCCTGTGCGGTCACCGCAGTCGTGGCTAATGTCGCCATCATCATAAAAATCAGTCTTTTCATACGTAATAATATTATCTTCAAATATGATGCAAAGATACAAAAAAATCCCGAAACCGCCAAGCCTTTCGGCAATTATTTTTGGGCAAATTCTATTCCGTTTCGCGTTTCATGTTTCAGCGTTTCAAAACCATTTTTTATTTTGCATAGTGTTCAGTCATTTTAGTCATTAGTCATTTAGTCATTTAGTCAATTGGTTTTTGAAAATGGAAAATTGTTCTATTAGAATATATTATATTATTATATATATTATAATATAAGTATATTAACCTCCTTTCTTTGACGCAGAGGACCTTGAAATTTAATTTTAAGGTCTTTTTGCTTGTAAAAAATTTGACAATTAAATAAATTGTATGGTATAATATAATTAGAAATAATGGAGGATTAGATTATGATTTATATTTTATCAATTCTCCTACTTCTTTCTTTAATTATATTATTTATACAAATAAAAGAAAAGAAGCAATTAAAAGAAAATAAAATAGAAGATTTAAAAGACTACTTTAGAAAGGAGTGGGAAGAAGAAGAAACTCAACTCAATCAAAAGAAAACTAATAAGTTAAGTGCAATTGAGAATGAATGTTTAACTCATGAATTTGTAACTAAAGAAAAAATTAATAAGTTAGACTTTCAGATTAAAAATTTAGAAACTCAATTAGTCGAAAAAGAAAAACGGTATAATGAAGTAAATCAAGATTTAGACTTATATCGAAAAGGTAAAATTGAAGAAATAGACGCGGGACTTATTGAATTAACTCATAAGAAAGAAATTCTACTTGAAAATGAGTTTAAAGAAAAAAGAGAAGGCGAACTTAAAAAATTTGACGAAATTGTTCAATTTTTAACAGAACAGAAAACTCAAATTAATGAAGAAGTTGAAACTTTAAAGAAAGAATTAGATGAATTCCGTTTACGGCGCGCGGCCATAAACGAAGAGATTCTACGTCAAAAGCAAATTGAAGAACAACAAGATTTCTATCGAATTCAACTCGATCCAAATGAAGTTGGAGATATAGAAATCTTACGAGATACGGCTCGCCGCCTTCAACGTCCCGAAATTATTAATAAGATAATTTGGTCAGGTTATTATCAAAAGCCACTTGCAGAACTTCGTAAGCGTCTCTTACCTAATGGAGATATAAGTGGAGTCTATAAAATAACTCGACTCAAAACAAATGAAATCTATATAGGACAAACAACTTCAATTGATAAGCGTTGGCAAGAACACGTCAAATCCGCACTTGGTGTTGGAACTTTAGCCTCCTCTCAACTTCATCGAGTCATGGCGGCAGATGGGTGTGAGAATTTTACCTTTGAAGTTCTCGAAGAAACACCAAAAGAGAAACTTCGTGAACGCGAATCCTATTATATCGACTTCTACGATTCAAAAAACTACGGACTTAATTCAGTCCGAGGAGATAAATAAATTTATACGCGAAAGCGAAGGAGGAAGAGCCTTTAATGGAAACTTCAAAATTACAAGAACAAATTATTACTACTAATGAATCAAAAGTTATTGTTGATAGCGCCGCCGCGAGTGGAAAGACGGAGATGCTTACAAGACGTATTCAATTCTTACTCGATAGTGGAATTGACCCAAGTAAAATTGTAGCAATTACTTTCACAAATAATGCGGCTTCAGAAATGTATGAACGCTTAGGGCGGCCAATTGGATTATTCATTGGAACAGTTCATTCTTATTGTAACTTTTTACTTATGAGTTCAGGTATTGATACTCGTAAGCTACTTAATGATGAAAGGTTTGATGAATTATTCCCGCTAATTAAAGAACACTCAGAATGTATACGTCCAATTGAACATTTACTTGTTGATGAAGCGCAAGATTCAACACAAGAGCAATTTGAGTTTTTTGAACTACTCAACCCGCAAAACTTTATGTACTTCGGTGATGCACGTCAAAGTATCTATTCCTTTAATGGCGCAGACCCGGATTATCTTGTGAATTTAACACAAGACCCATCAATTACTGTTTTTCAAATGAAACAGAATTATCGTAACTATCGAGAGATTTTAACTTTTGCAAAGAAATTTTTATTCCGACTTGGTAGCCTATATAGTGATGATTCAATTCCAATGAGGGGTAGCTCACATGGGTGTGTAATTGAAGATTCACTTACTCCCAGTGAGACAGTAGAATTATTCCTTAAAGCACAAAGTTATTTAAAAGACGACTGGAAAGATTGGTTTATTCTTTGTAGAATCAATGCGGATGTAGATTTATTTTCTAAACTTCTTTCAGACCGAGGAATTCCAAATGATACTTTTAAACAAGCAGACCTCACAAGTAAAGAAATTAGAGAGCGAATGGAACAAAATACAGTTAAAATTTTAACCGTACACAGCGCGAAGGGATTAGAAAATAAGAATGTCCTCGTATATAATGTACGTGCCTATAAAGATGAAGAAGCACGTGTATGTTATGTGGCGGCAACCCGCGCAAGAGACCATTTGATTTGGGTTAAGGCGCCGAGTAAAAAGAAAAAAGCAAGAATTGTTAATTGGGAATAAAAAAAGACCGACTTATACGTCGGTCTTTTAAATTATTTAGTTTCGTATATTATGGAGTAAATGTTATTGTGCAATCACCTGTAATTGTAAGGTCATGATTTGAAGCAACACAATCGCCACTTACTGAGTCAACTCCATGATATGAATACCCCTTCACTGTGCCTTTATATAATGGAACAGTATAAGTACCTTCACTATATAATGCTTCACTACTTAATACATCATTATTAATAATTGGCAAAGTTAAATAATTATTATCTAATCCGCCACCTTCTTGAACCACAACAGTAACCGTAGCAGTTGTCAAGTCACTTGGCGGCGCAGGTACGTTAACTGTAACCTTATTATAAACTTTTCCTTCTGCGGGTGTATAAACTTTATTCTCTTGAGCTAATAACTCAATCTCTTGTTTATTATCTCCACTCTCAAAACTATCCAGCATATGAGACAACACGGCTCTATTTGTATTAGTCGGTGTTTCTGTTATATATGCAAGTATATCATTCTTTGTCATATCATCACCTACTCATATTTTAACGCACTAATATCAACGTATTCTACAAAACTATCTTCATCTTTAATAGTTTCAACCTTAATTTTTCCGCCCTTATTCTTAATAATAAGAATATGAATTCCATCATTAGGGTCAACAGTTACATCAGTAACTTTGATTGAATCCGCGCCTTCACATTCATAATGTAATGCTAAATAATATCCCTGCTGTTCTGCGGGATTACCAGAGAATCCAGTATATTCTGTAACATATTTTAAAGTTCCATATACTTTACCATCAGCAATTTTAATACCTTTTTGAAGGTCAGAAGCTTTCTTTCCAAGTAAATCAACAGAATCTTCAATGTCAGCATCAATAGTATAAGCAGCAAGAGCATTATTTAAAGTCTCTACATACTTATCTATTATCTTTTTTAAAATAACTGGATTTGTGTTACCAGGAGTAGTATT
>JAEEGH010029766.1_pt1 | contig 10657 bp, 6 predicted proteins | sample 9134181 | NCBI WGS metagenome assembly JAEEGH01 (sample SAMN16246544, study PRJNA631951) | gut metagenome | biome: gut microbiome; feature: rumen; material: DP-attached | host: Bos | place: Iran: Karaj | collected 2018-10
TAATGGAGAGGATTGGCGTCAAGACACGCCACATCCTCAAGCCTGAGCAAGGCAGCGGTACTTCGTACATGATGACGAGGGCCGTTGCTCAGCTTTTGCGTAAGACTGGCGCAGACCCCGACAGCATAGAGCTCGTCATCTGCGCCACCACGACCCCCGACTACCACTTCCCTTCTACGGCGTCGCTTGTCATTGGCAATTGCGGCCTGAACAACGCTTTCGGCTATGACATGGAGGCAGCTTGCGCAAGCTTCCTTTATGGAATGGAGGCAGGAGCGGCCTATATTCGTTCGGGGCGCTACAAGCGCATCATCATCTGTGGCGGCGACCACATGAGTTCCATGACCAACTATGAGGACCGCAATTCCTGTCCTATCTTCGGCGACGGCGCAGCCTGCGTCATGATGGAAGCCACGACGGAGGAGGTGGGGCTCATAGACGGCTATTACCGTGTGGATGGCAAGGGCTACCAGCCTCTTCACATGGCGGCAGGCGGTTCTGCCAAGATGCCGAGCCACGAGACTGTTGACGCCCGCGAGCACTTTGTCTATCAGGAAGGCCGTGCTGTGTATAAGCATGCCGTGCTCGACATGACGAGTGCCGTCAAGACCATCACCAAGCGCAACAACCTGACGAAGGACAACATCGATTGGGTTGTGCCGCATCAGGCAAACATCAACATCGAGGTTTCCGTTGCGCAGCGCATTGGCATCGAGAAAGACCATATCATGATAAACATCGACCACATGGCCAACACCAGTGGCGGCACGCTTCCCCTTTGTCTTTGGGAGTACGAGCCGCAGCTCAAGAAGGGCGACAAGCTCGTCTTCACCGCTTTCGGCGCTGGCTTCACATGGGGCGCAAGCTACATGATATGGGGTTACGACGGGGCGAAGGAAGCAGCCAAAGAGCCTGCACAGTTCTATAAGGAAGGGCTCATGACTCGCGAAGAATGGAGAAAGTTAAGAAGTTAAGAGTTAAGAGTTAAGAGGGATACTTTTGCGTCGAGCATATCAGGCGTCCAAAGTTATTGTTCTTAACTCTTAGCTCTTAACTTTTAACTTTTAAAAGAAAGATTATGTTTCGTTCCGGCTTTGTTAATATCGTAGGCAACCCGAATGTCGGGAAGTCAACGCTCATGAACCTTTTGGTTGGTGAGCGCATATCCATTGCTACCTTCAAGGCACAGACGACTCGCCATCGCATCATGGGCATCCTCAACACGCCCGAGATGCAGATTTGTTTCAGCGATACGCCTGGTGTGCTCAAACCCAACTACAAGCTGCAGGAGCAGATGCTCCAGTTCAGCGAAAGCGCTTTGCAGGATGCCGATGTGTTGCTCTACGTCACCGATATGGTGGAGACGCCCGACAAGAACAGCGACTTCCTCGAGAAGGTAAAGAAGCAGAAAGCACCTATCCTCGTACTCATCAACAAGATAGACCTGAGCGACCAGAAGGCATTGACCGAGAAGGTAGAGCTTTGGCACGAGGCGTTGCCCGATGCGGAAATCATCCCCATCAGTGCCCTCCACAAGTTCAATGTAGATAATGTGCTGAAGCGCATACAGGAGCTCTTGCCCGAGTCGCCCGCTTACTTCGACAAAGATCAGTGGACCGACAAGCCTGCCCGATTCTTCGTCACGGAAATTATACGCGAGAAGATACTCCTCTATTATGATAAGGAGATACCTTACAGCGTGGAGGTCGTGGTCGAGCAGTTCAAGGAGACAGACAAGAACATCCACATCAACGCCATCATCTATGTGGAGCGCGACAGTCAGAAGGGTATCATCATCGGCCACCAAGGCGTTGCCCTGAAGCGTGTCTCGACGGAGGCCCGCAAGAGCCTGGAGAAGTTCTTCGGCAAGAGCATCTATCTCGAGGTCTTCGTAAAGGTCGATAAGGACTGGCGGCAGAGCGACCGCGCCATGAAGGCTTACGGATATAATCTGGAATAAAGACCCCCTCTGACTCCCCCTCTATGGGGAGAAAGCCAGGCAAGAAAAGCCTCCCCGTAGAGAGGGAGGTTTGGAGAGGGTCAGGTAAATGGTAAACGGTAAATGATAAAATGGTAAATGTAGCTATTTTTGTGTCCGGCGGCGGCACGAACTGCGAGAACCTGATACGCCATTTCGAGCATTCCGACATGGTGAAGTGTGCCTTGGTGGTCAGCAACAAGCCCGATGCCTATGCCTTGGTGCGGGCAGAACGGCTGGGAGTGCCGACGGCCATCATTACGAAGGCGCAACTTGGCAACCCCGACGAGGTGCTTCCTTTGCTGCAAAGCTACGGCATAGAGTTCATCGTGTTGGCAGGCTTCTTGCCGCTTGTTCCTTCTTATCTTATTGATGCCTTCCCCCGCAAAATCATCAATCTCCACCCTGCTCTGCTGCCCAAGTTCGGCGGAAAAGGCATGTGGGGGCATCACGTCCACGAAGCCGTGAAGGCAGCCGGCGAGACAGAGACAGGCATGACCGTCCACTATGTCACGCCCGTTTGCGACGGCGGTGAAATCATTGCACAGTATCGCGTGGCAATCTCTGCGGACGACACCGTGGATGACATCGCCGAGAAGGAGCACCGGCTTGAGATGGAATACTTCCCGCAGGTCGTGGAGCAAGTGCTTTGCTCAGGAACGGACTGAGCCTTTTGGTGGAGAAATCCGGCTCTGCAAGTTGCTGATTTTCAGATAGCCAGCAAGTGTTAAAAACGCCGCGTGCGGCGATGGCAAATTCCGCGTGCGGCGATGGGCATTTCCGCGTGCGGCGTTGGTCATCGCCGCACGCGGCGTTTGCAACCCCCTCATGGAGGGTCAACCGACAGCCCTGAAACCCCTCATCCAAACCACTAAGGGGGAAATAACTTTTTCTGTGCTTTATGGCATTTTTTCTGTTTTTATTATTCAAATTCCATTTTATAATCGTAACTTTGCGGCACAGATAAGTACAAACTAAACCAACAAAAGCATTCTGTTATGGCTAGAACACTTACCCTCAGCACATGCAAGCACATGCTGCTTCTTGTTGCCCTTTTTCTTTTGCCCCTCGCAGCAAAGGCCTGGTTCATCGATCCCGGTTCCGGCCTCTATTTCGAGAGAATGAATAATAGTGGTCTGGCCGTTGTAATAGCCAACCCCTCGGGGAATAAATACAAAGGCGACATCACCATCCCGGGTTTAACCACTGACTTCTATGCCGGCGGCTACACATATTTAGTGACAAGTATTGCCGACGAAGCTTTCAAGGACTGCACCGAGCTGACCAGCATAAACATGGCTGGAATGAACCCGGCTTTAAGCATCGGCAACAGGACATTCTTGGGTTGCTCCAACCTGAAGACGGTAATCCTCCCCATGAACGGCACGTACAGCATCGGCGATGAATACTTCAGTGGTTGCTCCAGCCTGACCTCTATCACCATCCCAAACGTCGTGACCAGCATCAGCGAAGGTGCCTTCTATGGATGTTCCGCTTTAACATCGGTGACATTGAACAACAATGCCATCGTGTCGAGCGGGACACAAATGCGCCTTATCTTCGGCGACCAGGTGCAGTCATATATAATAGGCGGAGACGTGACCAGCATCGGTAGCGAAGCATTCAGGTTCTGCTCCAACCTGACCTCTATTACCATCCCAAACAGCGTAACCAGCATCGGAAATAAAACATTCCGTGATTGCAGTGGTCTGACCTCCATCACCATCCCAAATAGCGTGACCAGCATTGGAGACGATGCCTTCTATGATTGCACAAGCTTGACCTCCATCACCATTCCCAGTAGCGTGACCAGCATCGGTTACAGTGCTTTCTTAGGCACTGGCCAACTAAATGGCGTGTATATTACAGACTTAGCAGCGTGGTGTAATATATCTTTTTCTGGTGGTTTAAGCAATCCACTTTATTTTGCTCACCACTTATATCTGAATGGTCAGGAAATCACAGACCTAGTCATTCCCAGTAGCGTGACCAGCATAGGTAGCTATGCCTTCGAAGAATGCACAAGCTTGACCTCCATCACCATTCCCGGTAGCGTGACCAGCATCGGAGACAATGCATTCTGGCGCTGCTGCCGCCTGACATCAATTACCATCCCAAACAGCGTGACAAGCATAGGAGACGGTGCATTCTATGCTTGTGAAACCTTAGCCTCGGTTACCATCCCGGACGGCGTGACAAGCATCGGAGACAATGCATTCGATGCTTGCTCGGGCCTGACATCTATAACCATCCCGAACAGCGTGACCAGCATAGGAAACTATGCATTCGCGGATTGCAAAGGCCTGACATCTATAACCATCCCGAACAGCGTGACAAGCATAAGAGCCTATGTATTCTATCGTTGCTCCGGGCTGACATCTATTACCATCCCGGACGGCGTGATAAGCATAGGACGCCAAGCATTCTATGGCTGCAAAGGCCTGACATCTATAACCATCCCGAACAGCGTGACCTACATAGGACACCTTGCATTCGCGGATTGCATAGGCCTGACATCTGTTACCATTCTAGGCAACGTGACAAGCATAGGTGACGGTGCATTCGCTTACTGCCAGGGGCTGAAATCCATTACCATCCCTGGCAGCGTGACAAGCATCGGTAATGGGGCCTTCAATGGCTGCCAGGGGCTTAAAGAGATTTATTGCGAGGCAGTTACTCCCCCCGACTCTGAAGGCGATCCTTTCAGTGATCTCGGGAGAAGCAACATCCTGCTCGTTGTGCCCGACGGCTCCGAGGATTTGTACAAGGCTCACTACATCTGGGATCAGTTCTGGATAGAGACACCGACGGGGATCAGCCCCCTCCTAACCTCCCCCGAGGAGGGACCAATTTACGACCTCTCGGGCAAGCGGCTCCAGAAGATGCAACGCGGCATCAACATCGTTGGCGGCAAAAAGGTTGCTGTGAAGTGAGGGCGGAGCAACATACTCGGGGTCATAGTCAGATAGCCCATCATCCATAAAAGCAAGAGCCGGGAGCATCATCAGTCTGTGTTGCTCTCGGCTCTTTTTGTTTTTGTGTCAGTCGGAAATAAATCCGGAAACTGCAGAAACCATAAAACGCCTCTCAAGGGCAAAAAAACGCCTCTCAGGGGCATGAAAAACGCCGCCTGCGGCGATGGCAAATTCCGCGTGCGGCGTTGGGCATTTCCGCGTGCGGCGATTGCAATCCCCGCGTGCGGCGTTTTTAACACTTGCTGCCTATCTGGAAATCAGCAACTTAGGGGAGCCGATCTCTCCGCAGGAAGGCTCGGTCAGTTCCAGAAGCGGTGTGTGATGTCTGTGAGCTTGCCGTCTTCTACGCGATAGAGCCTTTGATTGGTTGTCCTGACGTTCAGTGGTCCGCATTTGGCATCGTAGGGACCTGTCTTCAGGTAGTCGAAGTTGGCCAGCTCTATCTCTTTCGGCAGTTCGCTCCGGCCGCTGTACCAGGCTGTGCGCACTTTGGAGTTCTGCTTTATCCAATGTGCCAGCCGGTCAATCTCGGCGGGGTCTTGGTCGCCTCCCATCAGGCAGAGGCAGGTCACTCCGATGTGGCTTTTCAGCATCTCTGCCAGGACTTCGACGCTCAGCGGCTCGCCAATGTCTGCCCAAAGGTATTGGCTGTGACAGCCCGGGCAGTGGATGGGGCAGCCGCTGATGTTGATGGCCAGGGTTATCTCGTCGGGAATCTCGGCGAAGACTTCTTTTACATCGACGTACTTCATCATCATTCCAGACCGCTGCTGTAGGTACGCTTGGCAGCCTCTATCTGACGGTCACGGCCGAAGGCGGGGATGGGGCGCAGATAACCGATGATGCGGGTGTACTGCGTGATGTTCGAGCTGCCGCAGCACGGGCAAACCTCGATGGGCTTCTTGATGATGTGTCCGCAGTCCTCGCACTTCGAGTTGGGGATGTTGAAGGTGTAGTAGGATGTGCCGTTCTCGATGGCGAAGTCGATGAGCTTGAGGTACTGCTCCTTCGAGAGGTGGTCCTGCAGGTTGCAGTGGAGTGCGCTGCCGCCGTCGGTGTACTGATAGGTCTGACGTCCGTGGAGGATGAACTTGTCGAGCACGCGTGTGTCGTCGTGTGCGTCGTAGAAGTAGGAGTTGTAGAGGTTCTCGTCCTCCGGCACCCAATAGCCGTCCTCCTTGTCCCAGCGGTAGTTCTTGCCGCCGAGGCCTTCTGCGGGAACGACCTCGGAGTTGAAGAGGAAGGGCTTCTTCTTGTCGTGGATGCTGTGGCGCTTGTTCTCCTCCTTGATGGTGCCCAGGATGAGCTGCAGGAACTGGATGTACTCCGGGTTGTTGTCAACCTTCAGTCCGAGGAAGCGTGCTGCTTCGTTGAGTCCGTTGATGCCGATGGTGGAGTAGAGCTTGCTGATGTAGATGTAGCCGCCGTTGGAAGCAGCGAACATGCCGCGGTCCTCCATCTCGTAGAGCATGGTCTTGTAGGCGATGTGGTACTTATAGACGCGCTCCAGTATGGTGGTGAGGTAGAGGCGCAGGAAGGCATAGAAGTCGAAGTTGCCTTCTGCAGCAGCGACGGTGTGCTTGGCGTCCTGCACGATGCGGTTGATGTTGAGGGTGATGACGTTGCACGAGCCGGTCATCACGCCCGTCAGTCCAGATGTGGGGTTGAAGGTGTTCTCCGTCAGCTCGTTCTTCAGACGGCAGCACGAGGCAAGCGAGTCGGCGCTGTCCGAGATGTAGGTGAAGAAGGAGTGCCCCTCGGCATACATCTCTGCGGTGAAGTCCTTGTAGTCCTTGTCGATGATGTCCTTCGTCTCGGGGTCATAGACCATAGCCATTGTCTCGACGGGGAAGGTGAGCAGTTGCTTGAGGCGAAGTTTGTTGAACCACTTCATGAACATGCGCTGCAGGGTGTCGATGGCTTTCCATTCGGGCTTTGTGCCGTCGGGATAGCAGAAGTCGGCGAAGAGGCTCTTGAAGTATGTGTGATCGTAGTAAGAGACGTTCGTGAAGGGAGACTGATATGAGCGGTTGCCTGCAGGCTGGTTGATGCCCCAGATGAACTGCTTGAAGGCTTTCAGGATGTGCTCGCGTATGGTGCGCTCCTGCAGACAGATGTCGGTCGTGGCAACCTCGTCAAGATGGTCGTACCACTTTGCTCCGAACTCAGAGATGATGTAATAGTTCAGCACCACGAAGTATTCGCCGAAGGCTACTGCGCCTTTGCACTGGGAAGAGAGCAGGAAGGTGAGGTTAGTGATCTGTCCGGAGAAGGACTGCAGGTCGTTTGGCGGGCCAGGCGTGACGCCATCGATATTGCCCACGCCGTCGGTCATGAGGGGGTAGAGGCTGACGGCCATGCAGTACTGCTTCAGCACGGGCGTGGAGGCCTCGTCGTGTGTATATATAATGTGGTGGTTCAGGTCTATCTCGTACTGCTTCGACACTTCGGGGAACATCTGGTTCAGTTTCTCCTTCATGCGCTGGCGCTGGATGACGCGGTTGGTGGTCTTATAGACTTCGCCTTCCAGGTTTGCCACGTTCTTCATGGTCACATTTGCATTGGCGTCTGTTTCCGAAGCGGTGGCGGCATTGTCGGCGCTGAGGCTGTACTCTTTCATGTAGTCGATGCGCTCTTTGATGAAGCGGGCTTCGGCGTGCTGGTGACGATAGAGGATGTAGGACTTCGCCTCGTCGTAGTAGCCGTTCTGCATCAAGGCCAACTCCACACGGTTCTGTATCTCCTCCACGGTGAAGCCGTCGCGGACCGAGATACTTTCGCTCAGGTCGGTGGCAACGCTCTTGATTTTCTCCTCGTCGTGCTTGTTCACCGACCTCAATGCTTCGACAAGGGCATTTTTGATTTTGGCTCTGTTAAACTCTTCCTGGGAGCCGTCTCTTTTGATTACGATCATGGTGTGTGTATAGGGTGTTAATAATGTGTCTGTTTTACTTCCTTGCGGAAAACGACTACAAAGGTAGAGAGTTTTTTCGAATTGACCAAAAAGAAATAAGAAAATTTTACAAGAAAAATAAAAGTTTTCCAAAACAAAAAGTCATGTCGTTGAGTGGCAGGCTCTTAGGTGTTAGGCGTCAAACAAAAAGTTTCCCGAAATGTATATTTCCCCCTGATAGTGCGTTGCTTTTGTTGGGCAACTTTGTGTCTTTTTGAGGCTGCGGGAAGCGTGTTCGCTTTTGACGGCCGTTTTTATATGCCCAATCACATAAATAAAACATGAAAAGAGGGCGTTTTTGTTGTCTGTTTTCGTAAAATGTCATACCTTTGCAGGCGAAATCAGGATAAATAACCTAAAAAGAGCATTAGACATGAAGAAGTTAAGAATTGCCGTAGTGGGTTACGGAAACATTGGGAAGTACACAGTGCAGGCTTTGCAGGCGGCACCGGATATGGAGATTGCGGGCGTCGTTCGCCGCAATGGTGATGCCGACAAGCCGGCCGAGCTGGCGGAGTATCCTGTCGTGAAGGACATCAAGGAGCTGGGTAAGGTGGATGTTGCCATCCTTGCTACGCCCACTCGTTCCGTCGAGGAGCATGCTCTGAAGTGTCTCGCCCTGGGTATCAATACGGTGGACAGTTTCGACATCCACACCTCCATTCTCGACCTCCGTCGCAGTCTGTCGGCTGCCGCAAAGCAGTATGGGGCAGTAAGCATCATCTCTGCCGGATGGGATCCGGGCAGCGACAGCATCGTCCGCACCTTGATGGAGAGCCTTGCGCCGAAGGGCTTGACCTACACGAACTTCGGTCCTGGCCGTTCGATGGGCCACAGCGTGTGCGTTCGCAGTAAGGCGGGCGTGAAGGATGCGCTCTCTATGACGATTCCCGTGGGCGAAGGCATCCATCGCCGTATGGTGTATGTGGAGTTGGAAGAGGGTGCGAGCCTCGAGGAAGTGACGAAGGCCATCAAGGCTGACCCCTATTTCTCTCATGATGAGACGCACGTGTTCCAAGTGGAGAGCGTGGATGCCCTGAACGATGTGGGCCACGGCGTGAACCTCGTGCGCAAGGGCGTGAGCGGACAGACGCACAACCAGCTCTTCGAGTTCAACATGAAGATCAACAATCCGGCCCTCACGGCTCAGGTGCTCGTCAATGCGGCCAGAGCCACGATGAAGCAGCAGCCGGGAGCCTACACGATGATTGAGATTCCCGTCATCGACTACCTGCCTGGCGACCGCGAGCAGATAATCGGGCACCTCGTATAAGGAGGGTTTGGTCTTTTAGCGAAGTAAAAGGGAGCTGTGCGGCTCCCTTTTATATTATATATAATGTAGTCCGGTGAATTTTTCCCTGCGGTTTTCACCCCACCCCTGCCCCTCCCCTTAAATGGGAGGGGAGTTGGGGAGCATGCTCTCCGCACCCTCTCTCCTGATGTTTTGGGAGCGGAAATCCTGAAAAATCCTTTACAAAAAATGTGCCGAAAAGCGGGGCGTCGGGCGATGAGGCACGTGTCGGAAGCCAACGCCGCACGCGATGTTGGTCAACGCCGCACGCGGAGTTTGCAATTTCCCCGTGTGGAGATGCCCAACCCTGCAGGCGGAATTTGGCGAAAATCCACGCGGAATTTATCCGTACGGCCTCCGCAGATGGTACTTTCTTTGCCTCCTCTTTTGAAATGCCTCTTCGCAAACCATTGATAATAGAGGGAAACGCGATTTAAGCCCTTATTTTGCTTCGGGGGTAGGAAAGTGCCACAGCACAAAAAACAGGCCGTCTGTGCGCGTCGCAAAAGGAAATATCTTTACAAAATGGGGCAGGTGCGGGTGGAGTGGGGGACAGACGGGAGGGGCGTTGCTCCGTTTTCGGCCTTTTTGTCCCTTTTGAAGGCCGTCTTCCCCCTCGAAACTCGAATTATTTATCCATAATCCTGCATGAACGCACATTTTATCTTGATAAAATGACTTATCTCACAAAAAAGTTGTATCTTTGCGGCGAAAATGGGGTGCTATGCACTTGAATTGAATGAAGAAACTACTCATTGAAACTTACGGATGCCAGATGAATGTGGCCGACAGCGAGGTCGTGGCCAGCATCATGGGTATGGCAGGATATGAGGTGACGGAGCAGGTGGATGAGGCCGATGCCGTGTTCCTGAACACTTGCTCCGTGCGCGACAATGCCGAGCAGAAGATACTGTCCAGGCTCGACTTCTACCACAGCTTGCAACGGAAGACGGGCCGCCGCATCATCGTCGGCGTGCTGGGCTGCATGGCCGAGCGCGTGAAGGAGCAACTCATCGAGGCGCATCATGCCGACCTCGTGGCCGGCCCCGACGCTTACCTCACGCTGCCCGACCTGATTGTGCAGGCGGAATGCGGACACAAGGCCATCAACGTGGAGCTGTCCACCACAGAGACATACCGCGACATCGTGCCTCAGCGCATCTGCGGACCGCACATCTCGGGCTTCGTCAGCATCATGCGAGGCTGCAACAACTTCTGTCACTATTGCATCGTCCCCTACACCAGAGGGCGAGAGCGCAGCCGGGATGTGGAGAGCATCCTGCGCGAGTGCCGCGACCTGCAAGAGCGAGGCTACAAGGAGGTCACCCTGCTCGGGCAGAATGTGAATAGCTACAATGCCGGACCCACCCCCAACCCCTCCAGACCCACCCCCAGCCCCTCCCTTGTAGGGGGGGGGACAGATACCAATCTGACTGCTCTGTCTGTGGCAGACCTGTGTG
>JAEEGH010029770.1_pt1 | contig 10656 bp, 11 predicted proteins | sample 9134181 | NCBI WGS metagenome assembly JAEEGH01 (sample SAMN16246544, study PRJNA631951) | gut metagenome | biome: gut microbiome; feature: rumen; material: DP-attached | host: Bos | place: Iran: Karaj | collected 2018-10
TCTTTTGCAGTTCCGTCTAAAAGGTGAAGATTTGACTACAGAGTATTCAAAGATTTTGTCTATTCTTAGTAAACAAGATGGTTTAATCGGAGCAATTTTTACTGAAGCACAAAATAAAATAAATACACCGGTTCACCTTTCAAAACTCATTTCTATGATAGATGAAGAAACTTGGCTTATGGAAGGAGACTTGAAAGGTGCGATTTATGAAAGCATTCTTGAGAAGAATGGACAGGATAAAAAATCTGGGGCAGGACAATATTTTACACCACGCCCTTTGATTCAGGCAATTGTAGATTGTGTTGCTCCAAAAGCAGATGAAAGTGTTTGTGATCCAGCTTGTGGTACGGGAGGATTTCTTCTTGCAGCTTATGAATACATGAAAAAACAGGTCGTTAATCCGAAAGACTTGAAAAAGCTTCAAACTGAACTATTGAGTGGAAATGATATTACTCCGTTAGTCGTAACACTAGCTAGTATGAATATGTATCTCCATGATATTGGAACTGATACAACTCCAATTTCTTGTAAAGATTCTCTCGAAAAAGATCCAGATCATCTTGTAAATGTTGTTCTTGCAAATCCTCCATTTGGAACACGGCCTGCAGGGGCAGGAAATGTTCGAAAGATGATAGTAGAAACAAGCAACAATCAGTTGAACTTCTTACAACATATCATGGAACTCTTGAAAAACGGAGGTCGTGCCGGAATTGTTCTTCCAGATAATGTTCTTTTTGCAGACGGTGCTGGAGAAGTTTTAAGAAGAAAGCTTTTAAAAGAATTTAACCTTCATACAATTTTACGTTTACCTACAGGAATCTTTTATGCAAATGGTGTAAAAGCAAACGTTATATTCTTTACAAAAGGTGAATCTACAAAAGAAACTTGGTATTACGATTATAGAACAGGTATTAAACACACACTTGCAACAAAACCTCTTAAAAGAAGCGACCTTGATGATTTAGTAAACTGCTATTGCGCGGGACACAAGAAAAACAGAAAAGAGACCTGGAGCAAGGAAAATCCTACAGGCCGCTGGCGAAAATTCAGTGTTGACGAATTGCTTGAACGCGACAAAACCAGCCTTGACATTTCATGGATCAAAGACAAAGACGATTTGGAAGATGTAACTCTTAAAGAATTATTCTCTACAATCCAAGAAAAAGGACAGAATATTAATAACGCAATCAATCAGCTTGCAGGTTTACTTTCAGGAATTGAGGAATAATCGATGAACACAAAAGCATTACGACAAAAAGTATTAGACCTTGCAATTCACGGTAAACTTGTTCCTCAAAATCCAAATGATGAAAGCGTAACTGTATTGCTTGAAAAAATCAGAGCTGAAAAAGCAGAGAAAATCAAAAAAGGCGAACTAAAAGCTGACAAAAAGGATTCTTTTATCTTTGTAGGAAGTGATAAACGGCATTATGAGCAGTTCGCCGATGGAACGGTAAAAGACATTGAGAATGAGATTCCGTTTGAAGTGCCGGCTGGATGGGCAGTTGCACGAATGGGAACTTATATAACTTTTACAGGTGGTGCTCAACCTCCAAAAGAAACTTTTGAATATAGTCCAAATGAAGATAACATTCGTTTAATTCAGATTAGAGATTATAAAACAGATGCATATACAACTTATATTCCGAAAAAATTAGCAAGACGTTTTTGTTCCAAAACGGATGTTATGATTGGAAGATATGGACCACCACTTTTTCAGATTTTAAGAGGAATCGAAGGGGCATATAATGTAGCAATAATGAAAGCAGAAGCTGTCCCAGAAATAATGCAGAATGATTATTTGTATTATATGTTGCAAGATGGAACACTTCTTCATTTTCTTGAATCACTATCAGACAGAACTTGCGGACAAGATGGTGTAAATATGTTTGAATTAAATAATTATTTAATTCTTATACCACCATATGATGAACAAAGAAGAATTATAAAAAAACTAGAAGAAACTTTTCCAATAATTGAATCTTTGAAAGAAAATATAAGTGATTTAACTGCGGCCATTAAACAAGCTAAATCCAAAATTCTCGACCTCGCCATACACGGCAAACTTGTTCCTCAAGATCCAAACGACGAACCTGCAGAAGAGCTTTTGAAACGTATTGCGACAAGTGATAACAGACCCTACAAGAAGTTTGCAGAAGAAAAGCCTTTTGATATACCTAAATCTTGGGCATGGTGTACAGGTAATGATTTATTTAATTCAATGACTTCAAAAAAGCCTGACGGAGAAACCTTCAGATATATAGACATTGATGCAATTGATAATAAAAAGCATTGTGTAATAGAACCAAAATCGCTTTCAGTCTCAGAAGCGCCAAGCAGAGCTTCAAGGGAATTAAACAATGGAGATGTCTTATTTTCTCTTGTCCGTCCATATCTAGAAAATATTGCACTGATAGAAGAAGAAAATTCAGATTGCATAGCTTCAACTGGTTTTTACGTTTGTAAACCAAAATCAATTATATTGCCAAAATTCCTGTTTTATTTGATGACAACAGACTATGTTATAAAAGGATTAAATCAGTTTATGAAAGGCGATAATTCCCCATCTGTTAGTGGTGATGATATAAAGAATTGGCTTTATCCTCTTCCCCCTCTTGCCGAACAACGCCGCATCGTTGTAAAAATCGAAACCCTGTTCAACCGACTAGATTCCATCGAAAACGAATTAATTTCCTAGTTTGGGCTTGATTTTTTAGCGTAAAAGTGCTATATTTGTAGTAATTCTACAAATAAGAGGTGTTTATGCTTCTAGAAATGAGGTTTTCTAACTTTTTCTCGATAAAAGACGAAATTTCCATTGATTTTAAGGCTGGAAACATAAACACCGCGACCGCCAAGGCGCTGGCCGACAATGTTTTTAATGCGAATGACGAAACTCTCTTAAAAGTTCAGGGCCTTTTTGGGCCTAACGCTTCCGGCAAATCCAGCATATTAAAAGCGGCCTTGTTCTGCAGACAGCTTGTGATTGACTCTTTCCAAAACAATGAAGGCGCGACTTTTACATTCACGCCCTTTAAGTTTGACGGATATTACGAAAAGCCCAGTTCGTTCTTCATCGATTTTATAACAGACGGCATAGAATATGAATACTCCTTTACGCTGACAAGAAATCAAATCCTTACGGAAGAGCTATATTATTACCCCGGAAAAAGAAGAGCCAAAATCTTTACAAGAAATGAAGCGGCTGGCTCAGCAAAATCCGACATCTACAATTTTGCGGAAGGACAGTTTACAAAGCCTCTTGATGTTGCCCAAAGCACGGGAAAGACGACTCTTTTTATAAGCAGGGCAAGCCAAATGGACAGAGAGCTTGCCAAGAAGATTTACAATTTTTTTAGGACGGAGCTTTTGATCGGACTACCGCAACTGTCTGGAAAATACGCCGTCGAGCTTTTTAACAAAAACAAGGAACTTATTCTAAAAGCGCTAAAGCTTGCCGACAGCGATATTTCCGACATAAACGTAAAGATTGAAAAGACTCCGCTTTTTTCAGTTGTTCCTCAAGTGACAAGAAACGGAATCCCTGTTCAAACAAACGCAGTTACGCAGGTTGCGGATGTCGTTAACTTTTACACAACGCACAAAAAAAAGTCCGACATTCCGTTTAATTTGATAGTCGAAGAATCAGCTGGAACAATACAGATATTCAACTTGCTTTTGATTTTGCTTGATGTTTGCAAAAACGGCAAGACGCTTTTGCTTGACGAATTTGACGCAAGCCTTCATACAGAATTGGCCCAGTTTATTTTGGACATGGTGAACGCCTCAAAATCCGCGCAGTTTTTGTTCACAAGCCACAACACAAATCTTTTGAATGTTAAAAAACTAAGAAGAGACCAAATGCTTTTTACAAACAAAAAGGAAGACGGCTCTACAGAGGTTTACTCCCTCTTTGACTTCAAAGACTTTAGGGAAAACATGGACGCGGAAAAATGTTACTTGCAGGGAAGGTTTGACGCGGTGCCTTACATTAATTCTTCGCTTGCGACAATAAAATCGCTTCTTGGAGAGGACTAATGGCAAGAGAAAGAAAGTCAACTCCAAGAAAAATGCGCCCCCAGTTCCTCGTTCTTTGTGAAGGAGAAACAGAGGAAAACTACATAAATCTTTTGCGGCAGAACTATCGCCTTCCAATAAAAATCGTTCCCAAAATCATTGGCAGCAAAGTTTCGCAAACGATTATCAATCGTTATAAAAAGGAACTTGAAGGGCCTGAAGATTCCATCAAAACTTTTATGATGTATGACGGCGACTTGCCTGAAGTCTTGAACAGCCTGAAGAAATGCGACGGCATTCTGCTTATAAGCAAGCCCTGCATAGAAATATGGTTTATCGCCCATTACAAGAAGCCTGCTGAAAAAGAACTTTCCAGCGACCAATGCGTAAAACAGTTAAAGTCAATCGCTGGCTGGGAAAATTATAAAAAGGCTTTTCTAACTTTACCGCAAGAAACAGAACTCTGGAACAAAAGACTTTCCGCTGTGTCAAACATGGAAAACAAGGCGGTTGATTCTAAAATATACAGTTCTGTTTTTGAGTTTATTAAGATTCTGGAAGAAGAAGCCGCAAAGAAACAGTAAACGGTAAGGTGTTGTTAAGTGGTTAACCGACTTTTCAACACCCTATCTATTATCACCACGTCACAATTTGATCAACAATTTCCTGTTGCTCGCTGGCAGTTCGACGCAAATAAATGCGTGTTGTTTCAATGCTTTCGTGTCCCATTAAGTCTGCGAGCAATGAAATATCATTGAACTTTTCCAGAAAGTTCTTTGCGTAACGATGACGGAAAGAATGAGGATAAACAACCTTAGTGCTTATTCCATATTTTGCAGCATAAGTTTTAAGTTGCGTGGCAATACCGCGCGTCGTGATACGTTCTCCAAAACGATTAAGGAATACATAACCAAAAGTCCTGTTTATGGAATTAAGCCAGGCTTTTGCTTCTTCGCGCAAAAGTTTTGGAATGTACAATCGACGGAGCTTTCCGCCTTTTGAATATAAATCAAACCAGCCAATGTTTACGTGCTCAACTTTGATTTGAGTTAGTTCGCTTACGCGAGCGCCAGTTGCGCCAAGAAACCAAACAACAAAATACCATTCTGTATTTCCGTCCGCTTTAAGTTGCGCCTTGAAGTATTGGTAATCTGCATTGCTTATTACGTTTTCAAGGAAGTTCTTTTGCTGAACTTTTACCTGTTTTAGCTGCATTTTATCTTTGCCTGTAAAGACAAGATACTTGTTAATCGCCTGAATGCGGAGATTTACAGTCTTTGGCTTAAAGTATTCCAAAAGCCAACCTTTGTAAGCGAGAAGATTTTCTTTAGAAAAATCTTCATAGTTTTCTGTGTAATACTTAATAGTCCACAGGTAAGAAGTGACAGTATTTTCCGAAAGGTTCTGCTTTCGTAGATGCTGCTCAAAGGATAAGAGTTCATTTTGCTTTATCATAAAAGCCTCCAATAAGTTTTTTGCGCCAAAAAGCGCCTTATTGGATAATTTATCTTCTTATTGCAGACCTTATGAGAAGGTGGAAGATGAACCATTCGATATTCCTGATTCTTGGAGATGGGTAAAGCTTGGTGATATTGGCCAAACAAATATCGGATTAACTTATCATCCAAATGATATTTCAAACACAGGTATAACTGTTCTACGTTCCAACAATATTCAGAATAACAGACTATGTTTTGATGATGTTGTAAAAGTAAATTCCTATACGAAGATTCTTAATAATCAATACATCAATAATGGAGATATTCTTATTTGTGCCAGAAACGGAAGTCAATCTCTTGTAGGAAAATGTGTACTTATCGATAATTTGAGAGAAAAAACTTCATTTGGGGCATTTATGGCTGTCTTCAGAAGTCATTATAATAAGTATATTTTGAAATATTTGCAGTCAAAATACTTTAAGGATTATATGTTTGAAGCAAATTCAACCCAGATTCATCAATTAACACAAAGTATGTTAAAAGATGCTTTGATTCCGTTTCCTCCCGAAAAAGAACAAGTTCGTATAGTAGCGAAGATTGACGAACTGTGTTCTAAGTTAAACCAGATTCAAAACAATATTGTCTAATGATTCAAACAGTTCTTTTATCATATTCAGAATTCGTTTTTGTTCATTCGACGGTGGAATAGGTATATAAATCTTTTCAAGATTAGAACGTGAAATTCTTAATCTTGTAGTTCCTGTGCAATTTTCTTTGATTAATTCAAGGTATTTATTTGAGATTGTGTAATATACAAACAGTTCTTTTGATATTAGTTCTTCGTTTAATCTAATAATTGTACAGTCAACTGCAGTAATAGTCCTCTCTGATAATTTTGGAAGAATACAAGCTCTACCAACAGGTTCTGGAAGTCTTGAAATTAGAATATCTCCTTCAAAAATTTCATTACATCCCAAACTACTAAAAGTATTTTCTGAAATATAATGATATTTACCTTCCTTATCTTTAAAACTTCCAAATCCAATATTACCAGTTTGAATTAAACGGATACCTTTATCAGATTGATCTTTAGATTCAATCCAATCTCCATCACCTATATAATTTGCAATGTTCTTAATTGTTGTCCATTTCCAAGATGGCGGGATTTCAAACGGGATATCACCTTCTTCCACCTTCTCATAAGGTCTGTTATCACTTGTCGCGATTCGCTTCAAAAGTTCTTCGGCTGGCTCGTCGTTCGGGTCTTGCGGAACCAGCCTGCCGTGAATGGCGAGGTCGAGGATTTTAGATTTAGTTTGTTTAATTGCAGTTTGTAAGTCTGATTTATTCTGGTCTAGTGTATCGATTTGTGAGAAGATACTTTTTATTACGGAGACAATTCGCTCTTGCTCGGCGAGTGGCGGAAGAGGAAAAAGCAGTTTCTGCATAGAGTTCTGGGTGAAATGCTTAATTGTAACCCCACCACTTACATCATCTATCAATCCAATGTTTTTATAATAATTCAAAACATGGAGAAAAAAGTATTGATTTATATTCTGGTAAAATCTAACTCGATGAAGCGCATTTTGATAATAAATAGGATTATCCGATTCCCAAATTGCGGAACGTCCAACATCACCACCTTCACAAATTAGCAAATCCCCCTTTCTAACCAAATACCTTTCTTTTTCCTTTTCTTCAAGTCGAATTTGTTTCAAAGTAGTGAAATCAAATGTGTACCATTTTACATTTAATGCACATAGATAATCATAAGATTCGCCTTTGTTCTTTTTGGCATCAAGAGTTTTTCCAAGTTCTGTTATAGCGACATTAGTTAATCTACACCAAGCCCATCCAGCCGGCACTTCAAACGGAATCTCATCCTCAATGTCTTTTACCGTTCCATCGGCGAACTGCTCATAATGCCGTTTATCACTTGTAGTGTGTTATCGTCCTTCAGAAACTTTCTTGTAAGAAAAAGTGTATTCTTCATGCAGGGCAAGCTTTCCGTAAGGATTAAATTCTCCGTTTTCATCTTCGGTAGGCTCGCGTCTGACATTGCGGTATGAACCGTATATAAGGCCGTCTTCCACATACACAGATTCATAACATCCGCCTCCGCCCATATCTGCGGCAAAAGACAAACTTAGTTCTCCAAAGCCATTTCTTCCATTCCAAACATATTCAAAACAAGGAACCTGTTCAGAGTCAGACGAAATAATAAATCCAAGATAATTAAGCGCAAGCGTTTGCTTTTGAGGCTTAAAAGGATTTATGACGCTTGGCGCTTCGCTCTCATCGCTTGTAATAGTGTCGCCATTCCAAATGCCTTGCAACGCAAGCGTCTTCTTCGCTTCTTCCAAATCGTTCGCTAAAAAATGCCCTAACACCCATCCAAATGCGTCTTTATATTCAATAAAAAACCAGTAATTCTTAATTTCGGCTTCTTCACCAGAGTGTTTCAGTGGAACACTTATTGTTTCAATTTCTTTGCTGCGTCCCAAAACTTTTACGATTTCGTAATTGTAAAGGTTTCCAATTTTCTCTGAATCAAATGACGGTTCCGTCCAAACAGAAAGTCCTTTTGGCGAGCAGACGCATTTTGTGATTTCTTTGCCGGAATAAAATTCTCCAAAATCGTTTGAAAATGAAGAAAAAACAACTACAAAAAAGGATAACGCTAAAAATAAAACTTTTTTATTCATGCTATATTATAACCTTATAGTTCAATTATTGTCAAATTTTAGTTACATATGAACGATTATTCATTAAAGTAATGCTTTAATAAATTTCTATTGACAATTCGTAATTAAGCGTTATATTAATAAATAATAACAGATATTCTTTTGGAAAGGCGGAAGCTTTCAATTTGTATTAGAGCCTTTCAAAACGAATTAACCTACATTATTGCAGAGCAGATTGTCTGGGGAGCTAAGGCAATTCCGCCGCAAAGCCTAAAAAGGCTGACCGTCATAGACAAGGAGTTGAATTATGACTGTTGCGGAATTGCGGGCCAGAGCGCCTTACGTCAATTTCATCAAAACAAAAACTTATGTTGACCGCCCGAATGTCGCGCTTCTAAAAGAGGCCTTCATCCCGGACGACGACATGCCGACATTTCCCGAAATCAAGGAAAACACAAGGATTTATCCTCTCTCGGTAGAAGCCTATCCTTCCGTTTTGCGCAGAATGACAGCGATGGAAGCCGGAGCGTGGGCGATGGAAAAATGCCGTCAGCAAAATTGGGCGCTGGAATTGGACAACTTCCAATGCTGCCTTGCAAATTTGGAAATGGACTATTAGGAGCGCTTATGAAAAGAACTTTTATTTTGGCGCCGATTTTTCTTGCAGCGCTTTCGCTTTCATCATGCGCGTCGCTGGGCCGAATCATAAGGTCGGACTATTCCGTTCCGATTCAAGAAAGCTACGAGAGCGTCAAGGCAAAGGCCGACAAAATCATGGCGCAAAAGTCTTACATGAAGCGCTTTAGCGCCGTGGACAAGTTTGACAAAAAGCATGACGTGGTGATTTTGGACTACCAATATTTTACGATTGACGGAGTCCTTTACGCCTACCAATTCAACAACATGATGTATTACGGCCCCGCTCTGTCGTTTGGCAAAAGCAACTCGTTCGCGCTGCCGGACAAGGCCGTGGGCTTCCAAGGATACGCGACGGTTGTGGCAAACCCTTCGTCAACGGTGTCGTTCATCTTCGCGCGAAAGCTTTTCGGGCAAAAGGGATATACAAGCATGTACGAGGCTTGCCAAATCAACGGCGTGTCGTTCGCGGGCCGCCCAAGCGACGCGGGCTACTTTGACGACTTTGGAAAGTGGCATGAATACGGCTACCACGACTACTTTGAGAACGTGTTCAAGACGCGCAAGCAAGACGTTCCCTTGGAAATGTATCAAGCCCTGCAGAAAAGATAGGAGGAACGAAAATGAAAAGCTACAAATCTTGCCAGAACCAAAGAATTTTATTGGAAGACAAAACAATCGCGCACGGCGAATACATAGTTGAAGACGTCGCGCTCAGAATAAAGAACGGCTTCCTTGACGACTCTCTGGACGAGGAAGGGAACCTCATTCCCGCCGTCGAAAGCGAGACCGGAAGCCACATCGAGCATTGGCGGAACGGCGTCCTCCACTGCGAGACAGGCCCGGCCATTATAGACCAAATCGAAAACTACGAGGAATGGTGGCTTAACGGAAAGCAAGTGACGAGCGACTTTAAGCCGCTTGCGGTTTGCGAGCCGACTCCCAAATATTCCCCCGGCAAAACCAAAAAGCCTGTGATTGACATGACCGCCACCGGAGCGAGAATAAAAGAGCTTAGACTTAAGTCAAAGCTTTCCGTCAGCGAAGTGCAGTCCATGCTTGGCTTGACCTCGCCCGAAGCGATTTACAAATGGGAAAAGGGAAAGTACATGCCGTCAATCGACAACTGCCTCGCGCTCGCCTCAATCTTTAACGTCCGCGTCGAAGACCTCATCGTCACGAACAAGATTGAGATTTAAGACGGAACGGTTGCATGAAGGTTTACATAGACATGGACGCGACGCTTGTGGATTTTGCCGCGCAAGTGACCAAGCTTGGACTGTGGCGCAAGAACAAGCCGGACAAAGTGGCGTGGGACAAGGTGATAAAAATCGGGCCGTCCTTTTGGAGCGAGATGGAATGGATGCCCGGAGCCGAGGACGCGTTTAACGAATTGCGCTCGCTTTCCGAAAAAGGCGTTCACGACCTTTACATTTTGAGCGCGGTAAACTTTCCGCAAGGCGTGGAAGGAAAAAAGCTTTGGGTAAAAACGCGCGCGAACTTTCCGCTTGAAAAAACGATTATCGTTTCCAAGGCGGAAGACAAGGCGGCGTACGCGGACGGCGGCTCAATTCTTGTTGACGACAACAAGGAAACCGCCGACTTGTTTGAGGCAAATGGCGGCTACGCAATTTTGTTTACCGGCGACTGGAGCGAAGTGTTGCGGAAGGTTATGACGACTTTCTTTTGAGGGTTATGACAGGCATTAATTGAAGCGCGGCTCCCGCCTAAGCGTATATCTCGAGAAACTTAGGCGCGTATCCTTGCAATGCCGTTAACCGGATGCATGGCGTCCGCGCTTCTTTTTTTTCAAAAAAAAAGTTCCCGAAGCAGTTAACCGAATAAATCGTCCGGATAGCTTCAGGAACTTTGACTTAGAG
>JAEEGH010029771.1_pt1 | contig 10656 bp, 8 predicted proteins | sample 9134181 | NCBI WGS metagenome assembly JAEEGH01 (sample SAMN16246544, study PRJNA631951) | gut metagenome | biome: gut microbiome; feature: rumen; material: DP-attached | host: Bos | place: Iran: Karaj | collected 2018-10
AGTGTATGATTACCTTCAATATGTCCCGTTCCGCAAGTTATTTCGAAAGCGGTATGGGAAGAGGTATGGGATTTAGAGATTCCTGCCAGGATTTGCTTGGATTTGTACACCTTGTTCCGGAGCGTGCTCGTGAAAGAATTATTGATATTGCCAATACCCAGTTTGAAGACGGAAGTACCTATCACCAGTACCAGCCGCTGACCAAACGCGGTAACGCTGCCATCGGTGGTGGATTTAACGACGATCCGTTGTTGTTAATCGCCTGCGTATGCGCTTACCTTCGTGAACCCGGTGACTTCGGCATCTTAGATGAAAAATGTGCTTTCGATAACGATGAGTCCAAGGCCACTCCTCTTTTGGATCACTTGGACCGAAGTTTCACCTACATTGCGAAGAATTTAGGACCGCATGCCCTTCCGTTAATCGGACGTGCAGACTGGAATGACTGTTTGAACTTAAACTGCTTCTCCGAAGAGCCGGGTGAAAGCTTCCAGATTACAGGACCAAGCGAAGGACCGGTTGCAGAATCAGTATTCATTGCCGGATTATTCGTTAAATACGGAAAAGAATATGCTTCACTTCTTTCACGCATCGGAAAAGATGACCGTGCAAAAGAAGTATTATCTTCTGTTGATAAGATGACAGCAGCTGTTGAAGATGCAGGATGGGACGGCGAATGGTTCGTTCGTGCCTATGATGCATACTCCAACCCGGTTGGTTCCAAGGTTTGCGAAGAAGGTCAGATTTACATTGAGCCTCAGGGTATGTGCGTTATGGCCGGAATCGGTGTGGATAATGGCAAAGCAGAAAAGGCATTGAAGTCTGTAGAAGAAAAATTGGATACCAAGTTTGGTATTACACTTTTACAGCCGGCTTACACCAAATATCACGTTGAACTTGGTGAGATTACTTCTTACCCGCCGGGATACAAAGAAAACGCCGGTATTTTCTGCCATAACAATCCATGGATTGCATGTGCGGAAACAGTTGTAGGTCACGGAAATCGTGCCTTTGAAGTATTTAAGAAAACCTGCCCGGTATATTTGGAAGAGATTTCAGAAATCCATCGTACCGAGCCTTATGTATACTGCCAGATGGTTGCAGGTTGCGACGCTCCTACCTTCGGCGAAGGAAAGAACTCCTGGTTAACGGGTACCGCAGCTTGGACATTTACCGCAATGAGCCAGTATATTTTGGGAATTCAGCCAACCTTTGACGGACTTATGATTAACCCGTGTATTCCATCCGATAACAAAGGATACAAAGTATCCAGAACCTATCGTGATTGCGCATACGAGATTGAAATCAAGAATCCAAATGGCGTAGAAAAAGGAATTGCTTCCATGACTGTAGACGGCGTTGCCGTTGACGGAAATATTATTCCGATTGCAAAAGATAAAAAACAGGTTTCAGTTGTAGTTACCATGGGCTAATGCCTATGGTAACCAACTGCAATAACAGAAAGCAGTTTTATGAGTTTTAAAAAAGATTTTTATTGGGGCTGTGCTACCAGTTCCTATCAAATTGAAGGCGGCGACCAAAGTGATGGTCGCGGCCTTAATATTTGGGATGTATTTTGTAAAGATGAAGGTCGTGTCTTAGATGGACACACGGGAGATGTTGCCTGCGATCACTATCATCGCTTTAAAGAAGATGTGGACATTATGGCCTCCCTCGGTTTAAAAGCCTATCGTTTTTCCATTAACTGGGCTCGTGTGATGCCGGATGGTTTTGGAAAAATAAACGAAAAGGGAATCCAATTTTACAGCGACCTCATCGATTATTTATTGGAAAAGAACATTACTCCGTTTATTACCCTTTATCATTGGGAACTTCCTTATGAGATTCATAAGCGTGGCGGATGGATGAATCCGGATATTGTGGAGTGGTTCGGCGACTATGCCGCTTTAATCTCCGATCGCTTTTCCGATCGTGTCACTCACTTTTTCACATTAAACGAGCCTCAGGTATTTATCGGGTTAGGTTACAACACCGGAGAACATGCGCCGGGATTAAAAAGTACTTTAACCGACCAGCTCATTATGCATAAAAATGTGTTAAAGGCACAAGGTCGTGGGGTGCAGCGCCTTCGTGAAAAAGCGCACCAGCCCCTTGAAATCGGATTCGCACCTACCGGATCTATGAACTATCCCGCATCCGATGATCCGAAAGATATTGAAGCTTGTCGCAAGCACTTCTTTTCTCAGGATCCCCGCTTGGAGCGTTGGGCCTGGAGCGTATCCGCATGGAGTGATCCGGTGATTTTGGGAAGCTTTCCGGATGACTTCTTAGCTCGCTATGAAGCCTTGATGCCCCACTATACCGATGCTGATATGAAGCTCATCTCAGAGCCTACGGATATCTACGGTCAAAACATGTACAACGGTCACGAAATTCGTATGGGAGAAAAGGGTGAACCGGAAGTTGTGGAACGACCTGTCGGTTTCCCGATTACGGGAAATATGTGGCCGGTAACGCCGGATTCCATGTATTGGGGCCCTTACTTCTTATACGAACGATACAAGAAACCACTCTACATCACAGAAAACGGATGCAGTTTCCCGGACTTTATTTCCTTGGACGGAAAAGTGCACGACTCAGATCGTGTGAACTTCCTTCAGAAATATTTGGGACGTTTGGAAGATGTGACGGAAGAAATCGATTTAAGAGGATACTTTGAATGGTCACTTCTGGATAACTTCGAATGGAACTGGGGATACAGAGATCGTTTCGGAATCGTCTATGTGGATTATGAGACCCAGAAGCGTACGCTAAAAGATTCCGCTTATTGGTACAGAGACTTTATAAAATCTAGAAGTAAATAAACATTATCCCGCCTCCCGCAGGGCACCCCCCATACTGCCTCGTCGCTAACGCTTCCCTCGTTGTATGGTCACTCCCCTGCTCGCGGCGAATACACAAAAATCACTTATTAAAAAGAGAGAAGACAGCTTCCTGTCTTCTCTCTTTTTTATACTGCGTAATTTGCATTCGCACCCACACCAATATCATTTAAAAGCGATTTCGCATTCGCTTTATAAGGGTCTGTTTTTTGTCCGTCCTTTGGCATTTCTAAAGTAGTGTTTGTAACACCGCCGGAGACATAGGTACGTCCGCATTCCGGGCACACCGCTGTGTGAATGGCAACTCCTGCGTGAATGACTCTTCCACCCTCCATAGCGGCTTTCTTGTATGCATTGGATACGTGTTCCCCCTCATGGGCACGAACCGCTGCACCTGCTGCCTGTGGAGAAATATGGGTCGCCGATTTGAAAGATACATTCTCGTCCGATCCGTCCTGATACTTTCTCTCACGACAAGTCTCGCAGTTCTCCGGAGAAGACTTAAATCCCGGTCTGGCATTGGGATCTTTATCTTCTACTTTTCCGTTTAAGGAGCCAAGGCCGGAAGTCTCAGCTGCGGATACCTCCGCTCCGGAACTTTTTTCTCCCGTAAGCCCCATATATGCACCGTAATTTGCAAATCCCAAAGAGGATGCACCAATAATACCGATATTCATTTGTCATCCTCCTTTCGTGGGTAGTACATATATTATACTCTCTTTTTAGTAAATACTCAATATTCACAAGACTGTGGCGAAACTACCTTTTCTGTTTTAATTTTGCAAAGCCTGTAGCAAAGTTTCTGCGCACAAATGAAACCATCTTCATGCGACGAAATCCTATATTAAAATCACCCTCACTCAAGGGCTCATATAAAAACTTAAAGGTCTTACTGTCTTTTGGGACATAGTCCTTCAAAGAATAGTACAAATATTCTTTTGCTTCGTTCTCCGCGCGGGTAAGAATTGCTTCCTTGGAGGTTCCGTGCTCATACTCACGCTCCATCATGGATAAAAATGAACGGAAATATTCTGCCGCCAATCCTTCAAGAGTCTTTTCATCCAAAAGTCCCCACTGCTCCTGTTGCCGATAAAGAGCATGGATTCGGCGTTTCTGATATTCAAAATACTGGGGTACATACTTTGTGGTAAGCCTTGTCTTGTCCGCCAAAATATTTCTGTAATGGTAGAATTCATCACCAATAATCTGCATGGAAGTCACTTCGTCAAAATAGGCAATGTTAAACAGAATATCTTCCCCAAATGGCATCTTTTCAAAAGTAAGATTCAATTGATCAATCAGGGTTTTCTTATATGCTTTATTCCAAACATAACCATACAAAGTCTCCCGGTTTAAAGCCATGACTCTTCTGTGAATGGTATCCAAATCATTGGTAAACTCCGTGGGCAAACTGTGGGAAACCTCATATGCCATGCGGCCGTCTTCCTTTACATACTCTTCCTTGCAGCCAAAGATTACCACATCACTTTCAAAATCAAACAACCGTCTTTGGATACCGTCGAGAGTATCCTTTTCAATGGCATCTCCCGCATCGATAAATAAGAGATAATCTCCGGTTGCATTTAAAATACCGGTATTTCTTGCTTCTCCGGGTCCGCGATTCACATCGTGGTGAATAACTTTTATTTTGGAATCCATATTGGAAAAGCTTTCCGCAATTTCTCCGGTCAAATCTTTAGACGCATCGTCAACAACCAACAGTTCCCAATCGGAATAGGTCTGATGGGTCACCGACTCAATGGAAGAGCGAATCTGCTTTTCCACGCCATAGGCCGGCATAATAATCGAGAATTTAATCCTATCCATAGCTTCCTCCGTTAATCGTTACTGCGTATTATACACTAATTCTGTAAAAACGACAAAACAGGCCCGCAATTGAATTGCAGACCTATCCTGTAGTATGAAAAGTATGTATGATGGAGGTTATAAACCTAATCAACTATTTATTACATCCGCAGGCACCACCGCAGGTGGAACAATCACACCCACAACTGCTTTTGCCTGCTTTTTTATCTTTGATCATTTTACGAATTATCAACGCTACCGCGCCGACAAGAATCGCAAGTACAATTGCCGTGCTTATGATTCCTTTCATAATAATCACGTCCTTTCAAATCTTACATTTGAACTTCTCTTGCCTCTTCTGTGCCTTTTCTGAAAAGTAACCAAATAAATCCGATTACAAAGCAGATAGCAACAACTGTTCCAAGGCCAAAGCTTACCGTTCCTGTAACAAGTCCGCCAAGCTGGAAAATGCAAAGAGAAACAACCCAGGCAAGTGCGCACTGATATCCGATTGCAAACCAGAACCACTTCGCGTTATTCATCTCTCTCTTAATGGCACCCATTGCTGCAAAACATGGTGCACACAAAAGGTTAAATACGAGATAAGAGTATCCTGCGATTGCCGGTACGCTTGCTGCAAGTGCATCCCAGTAATTGTCTCCGGCTTCCTCTACAACGTCGGAAGCAATACCAAAGGTCATACCAAGTGTTGCAACCACGTTTTCCTTTGCTACCAGTCCGGTAATCGCTGCTACTGAAAGCTGCCATGTACCAAATCCCAGTGGCTTGAAGATAAAGGATAGAGCTGTTCCGATTCCTGCTAAAATTGAATGGTCAATTTCCAATTCATCCAGCATTCTGAACGAACCGTCTACGGTACCGAAGCTCATTAAGAACCAGATAACAATGGTGGAAAGTAAAATAACTGTTCCTGCTTTCTTAATAAAGGACCATCCACGCTCCCACATGGAACGAAGCACGTTTTCCACCGTCGGCCAATGGTACGCCGGAAGTTCCATAACAAAGGGAGACGGATCTCCTGCAAACATCTTTGTTTTCTTTAAAATAATACCTGAGCAGATAATTGCAGCCACACCCACAAAGTAAGCAGATACCGCAATAGCACCGGAGTTATGGAAAAATGCTCCCGCAACCAATGCGATAATCGGTAACTTCGCACCACAAGGTACAAAGGTCGTCGTCATAATCGTCATTCTTCGGTCACGTTCATTTTCAATGGTACGGCTTGCCATAATTCCCGGAATTCCGCAACCTGAACCGATAAGCATCGGAATGAATGATTTTCCTGAAAGGCCAAATCTTCTAAAGATACGATCCATAATAAAGGCAACACGTGCCAAATAACCGCAGCTTTCCAAAAATCCAAGGAAAATAAACAGAATCAAAATCTGAGGAACGAAACCAAGTACCGCTCCCACACCGGCTACAATACCATCATTAATGAGTCCTGCCAACCAGTCCGCACATCCGATGTTTTCCAAAAGTTCTCCCACAGCTCCGTGAAGACCCGGAATAAAGAGTCCCTCGATACCAAGGAAGTTCCATCCATCGTCTCCAAGTAACTGATCATTTGCCCAATCCGTTGCCCAGGTACCTACCGTGGTAACGGATACGTAATAAACAACAAACATAACAAGAGCAAAAATCGGAAGACCAAGCCATCTGTTTGTAACAATGCGGTCAATCTTATCGGAAGTGGTAAGTCCTTTCTTTGCTTTTGTTAAGCACTTATCGATAATGGTTCCGATATAGTTATATCGTTCTGCTGTAATGATACTCTCTGCATCATCATCCATTTCTTTTTCACATTCTACAATATCTTTTTCGATATGTGAAATCTTCTCCTCTGAAAGCTCAAGTTTTGCTTGAATCTTATCATCACGTTCGAAGAGTTTTAATGCATACCATCTTTGCAAACGTTCTTCCGTATCATGTAAGCAATACTCTTCAATATGTGCAAAGGCATGTTCTACGGAACCGGAGAAGTTATGCTTCGGTGTAATTACTTTACCGGAGTTTGCTTCTTCCACTGCCTTTTGGGCTGCCTTTTCAATGCCGGTTGCTTTTAATGCAGAAATCTCTACTACCGGTACCCCAAGGGCTTCCTGTAAATTCTTCACGTTAATCTTATCGCCGTTCTTTTCGATGACATCCATCATATTGATGGCTACCACCACCGGAATGGATAACTCTACCAACTGAGTTGTAAGGTAAAGGTTTCTCTCAAGGTTCGTTCCGTCAACGATATTTAAAATGGCATCCGGTCGCTCATCAATCAAATAATTTCTGGCAACCACTTCCTCTAATGTATATGGAGAAAGGGAATAGATTCCCGGAAGGTCTGTAATGGTAACATCCTTATGACCTTTTAATTTTCCCTCTTTTTTCTCTACCGTAACACCCGGCCAGTTTCCCACAAACTGATTGGCACCGGTAAGCGCATTAAATAATGTTGTTTTTCCGCAGTTTGGATTTCCTGCCAGCGCAATTCTTACTCCCATATCCTTATAAGCCTCCTAAAACTATTGAACTTCAATGATTTTTGCGTCGTCTTTTCTAAGCGATAATTCGTATCCACGGACGGTGACTTCCACCGGATCTCCCAAAGGTGCAACTTTTCGAACATAGATTTCCACGCCTTTGGTAACGCCCATATCCATGATTCGTTTTTTCACTGCTCCTTGTCCGTTGATCTTTACAACTTTTACTGTGTCCCCAATTTTGACCTCATTTAATGTCATGTCTCATACTCCTTTTCTAAACCATTATTTTCATCGCCAACTGCTTGTCCAAAGCAATTCGTGTGTCTTTTACATTTACAATCAGATTTCCGGATAATTCATTTACCACAGAAACCTTACTTCCTTGGACAAAGCCAAGGTTTTCCAAGTGGTTTTTTGTCTTTTCTCCACCACCGATTTTTACAATGGTGTGTTCCACTTCTCGTTCCGCAATTCCCAACGGCATCATACATCTTCCTTTCCGGTATTAGTTATTCCTAACACATGGACAAATTTTTTGACGTTAGTTTGTCCTAACGTCAATTAAAAGTTAGCATAAACTAACAGGCCTGTCAATAGGCCTGTCAGAAAAAATGCATATTAAATTTTCCAGCTTCTGGTTTTTCCGTCGTAATGAAGGGTGGTGTCCTGCGAATAGGTATCCTCCACGGAAAAAATACCGGCCACGTCCTCGCCCAAATATGCACCGGATAAAAAGTGTGCATACAAGGTTTCCATATAGGACAGGGATGTTTTTGTCTGCGGTGCGGTTGCATCCTCGTATGATGCACGAAGGCGAACATATTCCAAAAGACCGGACTGAAGTTCTTCAATCTCCTTAGGTGGAAGGGCCTCGTTTTTATATACCGGCTCACCGTCTTTAAAGCAAAGCAACTGTCCGTATGGCGCCTGTAGTACGCTCTCCAGAAAAAGCTGTGTATCTTCCAGCACATTTGCAAAAGGATGATCTTCTTTTCGATACATGGCCAACACATTTGCATTCCATTCTTTTAGCTTCGGATGCTCACGAAATACCGCCATATACCCGCCGGTTACCGGTCGCTTTAATAATTTGCACAAATAATACTGGATGGTTCCGGTATAACCGATATCCACGAAAACGGTACGGTCTGATTTCTCATCCGGCACCAAGGTCTTAAAGTAGGAAAGGTATGCCTCCCGTTCCTTTGCCGCGTAGGTTAAGATTTCCTCCATATGCGGCTCTATAGATTCCATCACCTTGTCGTATTCATCATCCGGCATTCCTTCTTTAAAATGAACATACTTTTCCGGGAAACGATTGCAAAGTTCCTCCGAAGCACCTAAACGCGAGCGAAGCAGATTTCTTAAATCGCCGTCGTAATCCCTGCGGCAGATTTCATAAATATCTTCCTTTTCTCGAATGGCCGCCACGGAAACCGCACGTCGGGAAGCAAGCAAATAAAAATGTTCTTTTGCCGCATCCCCATACATGATCTCGTAAACTTGTTGGAAGATAAATCCCTCTCTGGCCAAAAATGCCAATCGGGCATCCCCCGGGGTATGCTCATGAAGCCACTTCATATATTCATACATCAGTGGTCCGAAAATGCTAAATCCGATGCTGTAGGCATCACGGAACTCCGGAGTGCCTGCCGGGTACAAACGAAACGGACTGTTATACAATCCCGCATTTATCGTAAGTCCGTGAAGCAACATCTTTTCGTTGTAGGATAAGTCACAAGTTGCTTTTTCTATCTCAGGTACTCCTGCGATTTTTTCCTCCTGTCTTGGATTCATAATCCAAGAGGTTTTCTCTTGTCGGTCGGATAAAATCTGCCAGTCGGAATGAAGATTATCCCCCACATGTGCAATATGGCATCCCGCATAATCCTTCAGCACTTTTTCCCAAAGCGCACCTCCGTCCTTACGAAGTTTTTCCTCACAAGAAACATAGAAGCGCTCATATCCCGTAATGCCGCATTTTGCAAGCACAGATTCCAATTCCTCTTTGGTCAGATACATATCACTCACCAAAATGATGCGTTTTCCTGCCTCAAGTAGTCTTTGATACAAATGCACCATATCCCGACGGGGAATCAATCCTTTTTCTTCGGTATCCACTTCCAACCGAAGAATCATATCCCGTTCCTCATCCGTCAGCTTTAAATCTGCCTGAAGGTTGGCATAAATATCCTTTAGCTTCACATCCGCGCCACGTTCTCTCATGGCTCTTTGTTCCGCCATGATTCTGTCCTGAGTAAAATTACCGCACTTTTTGGCAACCTGCGTCTTTAAAAGGCACTCTTGCATATAAGAAAACACATCCGTGGGATGCAAAAGGGTTCTGGTAAGTAACGTATCAAACACATCAAAACTTACAACATCATAAGCACTTAAATCCAAAAACAGTTTTTCCTCATTGCGAAGAAATACAGGTGCGAAAGTAAACTTATCCTTATCGATAAATATTTCTTTGCGATCCGGTGCCACAATGGCATGATGGAATCCGTTAAAGGTTACAACCTGTCCCAACACACGTTCCAATACATGGGCAAGGGTTCCGTCTGTCTGTCCTGCTTCCTCATCAAAATCGTCCAATTTCAAGGAGCGATTCCAAATTTGAGAAATGGCAGAATTTCTTACGATAAAGAAACTGCCTGCCGGGTATAAGAAAATACCGCTCTTATAAGGAACTCCGACAGATTCCAAAAATTCTTTTCCACGCTTCTTATTGGATAACCATCCGTAGGCTTCCGGCGCCATATCCTCATAGCGTTCCGGATAAATAATTCCGATATCCTCATTTCTCTCCAAAAGAGAAATCATGCGAAGGGCCTGCTCTTTGGATCCAATCAAAGCACCTACGGAATACTGTCTCCAACCGTACTGTTCCGAACCCTGATACAAAGACTTTTTGGAATGCAGATGCATGACGTACTTATACTCGCGAAGTTCTTTTCCAAACCAAACATACACCGGTGCAATATCCCGTCCTCTGTTAGGAACCGGTTTTACATCCACATGCTTTAAATTGGAAATACTTTTACAAGCTTCAACAATCTCACTTTCGCGCTTTTTTGTGTCATCTGCGCTGTCCGGGATTGAAACATATAAGTCAAAAGGAACCGGAATCCGACCAAAGGCTTCTACAAACTCCGACAACAAATCCTGATAGAACAAGTGCAACTGTACCGCCAACAGCGGTTTTTTGTTATCGGAAAGATGCTGCGCTTCTTCGGCAGAAAGAAGGTCTATCTCATCATAGGTAACCTTTTTTTCTCCGTCACTGGGTACATACACCACATTTTTTTCTGCCAGTTTCACCCGAACTTTATTTACAAAGGCCTTTGGCCCCTGATGTTTTAAAATCTCAATTCCTCGCTTTGCATGGCGAAGAAAGCTTTTTTTATCCATAAAAAACAACTCCGTGGGTTTTTATTATTCAAACATTGATATCATATCATAGAATCCCTCGTCTTGCGAAAGAAAAGAAAGAAGTGTAT
>JAEEGH010029772.1_pt1 | contig 10655 bp, 8 predicted proteins | sample 9134181 | NCBI WGS metagenome assembly JAEEGH01 (sample SAMN16246544, study PRJNA631951) | gut metagenome | biome: gut microbiome; feature: rumen; material: DP-attached | host: Bos | place: Iran: Karaj | collected 2018-10
GGCTACCTTGGAATTCGTGCCGCTTCTGAATATCAAGGAAAAGGTAAGGGTCGTTTATCCTGTAATCAACAACAAGGTGCGCTTTAATTTGGGCTTCTATATTGGCGACAAGGACCATAAGCCGGCTCGCGTCAGTTGGGATGGCACCGATGTTTCCATTGTTGAATACGAAAATATGGACTTCGGTGCAGCAAAGAAACTCTATATCCGTGGTGCATCTGTGACGAGTGTGCCGCCTGAAGGTACTGAACCTCATGCGGGAACAGTTGAAGATTCGTATCTGAAATCAACGATTTTTGTTAAGACTAAAGAGTCTCAAAACGGCTTTAGACCCGAAACAGATGGAAAAGATGTAAATCACAATTATCCGTTGGTTAAAATTTTTAACCATATTTGGCTGCGTGAAAATTATGCGAGTACGCTTGGTCGTTCTGGAAAATCATATGTAGCAATTCCTGATTATTTGAGTTTTAAATGGGGGATGGCGTATGATTCAGATGTTGGTGCTGCCATTGGTGTTATTTATTCTGGTAAAAAACTCGATCCTTTTGTTCCCAGCGGATGGCAGCTCCCTTCTAAAGAAGATTTCCTGGAGATAGAAAAAGCCTTGACTACGAATGGCGTTACTAATGTGGGGGCTGCTATGATGAGCAAGGGACTCTGTGATTCCAACGAAGATGGCTGCGGCTTGGTTGGATTTGCACTTCGTGCTGAAGTAGATGCTTTCCTTGTAACAAATTCAAAGTCGTATGTAAGAATGCGCAAAAGTGGAACTGCCTTTGAATATGAAAGTGCTCCTGAAGCTTATGATGTTAGTGGACAAATCCGTTTCTACCAGGAATAAGATAACCTAGTGATAAATTTACCCGTATAACAAAAATTTCCCCCACTTGGGGGAATTTTTCTTATTTTGTATTAGTGATGATTAGATTTGTTTTTGGGTTGTTTTTACTGTTTGCCTTGCTCGCTTGTTCCAATAGCGAGTCTGTGGGTGCTTCTGAAAATAATTCAGGAATTGCAAATATCACCTTGATTGCAAGCATCAATGGCATTGGCGACAATAGCTACAACGACCAGATCTTGGCAGGGCTCTTTAGATTCTACGAAGATCGAGGAGTGCCGTTCCGCTTGGTGCAGCCGGAATCTATGAACGAGGCCGATTCACTTGTACAGGCGTGGCTCAAGGAAAATGTCGACACCGATTCATCGATGCTGATTTTGGCTTCTTCCGAATATGTGGGGCTAGCGCGAAAACTTGATATTCGCTTTACGGGTGACGGGAACAAGGTCCTGTTGTTTGAGGCCGATACGGCGGGACTTCCACAAGGCGTCAATGCATTCTCAATAGAGCGTTACGGAGCGAGTTACTTGTCGGGGGCGATTCTGGGCATAAATCCCTGCATGATTTTGGCGGCGGCACCTGGTTTTGCGAGCCTTGAAACATCGATTGATGGCTTTAGGAAGGGCTACGATGCGCACAAGACGATAGCAGATACTCTGGGAGTGGATTATCTTACCTATAATGAAAATGATGAAACTGCTTTTAACAACATTGAATTTGCCTACGTGGCCACTTTTTCGATAACGAATTATATTCTAGATGCGGATAGACCTTCGGCTATTTTTCCTTTGTTGGGAGGAGCTATCAAGGGCGTGCGTCGGGCCTTGATCGATTATCCGAATACGGGACACTTTATGATTGGGATGGATGTTGACCAGAGCGGCGTGTTGCCAAAGGTGCCGTTTACTCTGGTCATTGACATTAAGGGGGTTGTTATTCGCTACCTGGAAGAATGGGCTTTGGGTAAGGATTGGCCTCGGTTCCGCTCTTTTGGCTTGGGTGACGGTGCCGCATCGATTGTCTTTAATAAGAATTTTGACGATACGAAAGAGTTCGAAGCCCGCTATGAAAAGTATTATGACGAAGCGGTTCGCGAGGAGGCACGCCATGCGAAGAAATAGGCTCGGTTTGCTTCTGTTCTGGATGCTTGCGCTGGCACTTTGCCTATGCGCGTGTTCTGATAATTCTTCTTCGGCCAAAGCCGATGCCAAGACGCTTAAAATCAAGGTCGCCGTCATGGCGAAATCCTCTGAAATGGCCCGCTGGAAACGTAGCGCCGAATGGGCTTTGGAAAATATGGAAAAAGCCCAAGGCGGGCTCGACCAGAAGGTGGAACTGCAACTGGAATTTAAAAACCAGGATGACGCCGATATTGACGAGTATATGGAAAAGGTGGCTCACGATACGGACTATGTGGCTGTTGTGGGACCTACTCAATCGGACATGGCGTACCGCATGGCTGAGCTTTTGCGGAAAAGTACGAAGCCGATTCTTTCGCCCAAGGCGTCGAATGTGGAATACCAGCGTTTTTTTGCCAACATGCCGAACTTGTGGAACTTGGTTGAAAACGATTTTATGCTGATTGAATCAGCTTTTTCGCATTTGGCGAGTTCTTTTGCGTCACTTTTCATGAATGAACTGGAACTTACTCTTTTGGCTCCGTCGAGTGAATTGAATGGCGGACTCGTAAGTTCTTATGTCGACTGGCTAGGCTTTATGGCCGAAGAATTCGGGCTTAAAATTGACAGAATCTTTTTGTACAATGACGAAGCCGAACTGCGGATGCTTACGCAGTCTTATTTGGAACGTAAGAAACCGTATAGCGTTTTGTTATTTGAACCCTATGATGACAAAGTGGCCTTAGCCTTAGATGATGAATTGTATCGACAGAATGTCGCTTCTCAAGGCGGAATCCGAGTGGTGTGTTCCAGTAATTTCGCTTCGGATTCTATCGTAAAAAATCTTCATTACGATTTTTATCGTGGCTTTGATTTGTATGCAAGGCCCGAGTCCGGGTTTGCGCAAGCTTATCATGAGCATTTTGGCGAAGACATTCTCAATGGCGAAGCGCATTTCTTTGATGCTCTGTATATTTTGGCGTATGCCGCGACCTACTCCGTTTCGTCGGGCTTGGAATTGAACGAATCGATTAGAGCTGTGCTTGGAGGAAGGGACGGTTCCGGCGGCGATTGGATGGTTGCCGGTATGCAGGAAAACTTCAAGGCGTTGCAAAACGGACGCTTGCCTGATTTGACGGGTGTATCTAGCTCTTGGACGTTCCAGGATAGGGACAACAGTGTGAGCGGCTCGGTGTATCGCGGATGGAATATTGCTGACCATAAATATGTGACGAATGATTATACTAGCAACGATAATTCGAAACATTCGGTGAATCCGCAGGATAATTGGTTGGATTTTTTTAAGGCCGATGTAGATACGAGTTTTTTTGATAGCGCGGATACGAATATTTCTTATGCGGATGTTTCGAAACGCTGGGCTCTTTTGGTGGCTGCTTCTTCGGGGTGGGCGAATTACCGCTTCCAGGCGGACATCTTTGCCTTTTATCAGAAACTCAAGAAGATGGGTTACGACGATGACCATATCATCGTGATTGCCGAAGATGACCTTGCAAATCATAGTCGTAACTTGTATCCGGGAGAACTCTTTATCCGTTTGGATGGAGACAACGTCTATGAAAAGGGTGTGGTTGATTACAAATTAAGTTACGTAACGGCGTCTGACCTAGGAAATATATTAAGGGGAAATTCAAGTGATAAGTTGTCAAAGGTCCTCCGTGCAAAGTCGACCGACAATGTTTTTGTCTTTTGGAGTGGTCACGGAATGCCGGGATACCTGAATTTTGGAAATGACAAAATCAGTTACGAACAGATTATTTCGCTGGTGAAACAGATCCCGCACCGCAAGGTGCTGGTGGCCGTAGAAGCCTGCTATAGCGGAGGTCTTGGGGAAACGGCGGAAAAAGAGGATGTTTCCGGGATTGTCTTCTTGACGGCGGCCTCGCCTTACGAAACGAGCAAGGCGGCCGAACGCAACGAGGAAATGGGGGTGTACCTAACGAACAGTTTTACCCGTGGTTTTATGGAACTATTGGATGAAACTCCCGGCGCGACGCTTAGGGACATGTACATCGAAATCGCGAGTAAAATTTCGGGCTCACACGTACAGTTATACAATGTGAACCACTACGGGAATATCTACAAAGAAACGATGGGCGAGTTTTTTGTAGTGAAGTGATTATCTGTACCATTTCCATTTCGTCACAGTGTAAATATTTTCCCTTCTTGTGGTAAGAATATATACCAATCTGGTGGGAAAAATCGGCCTGTAATAAAAAACACCCCCTATGGGGGTGCATTTTATAGTCCAAGTTGGAATATTTTACTTGATTCTAAGGCGTGCGTATTCGTACAGGCCGAGCGAAAGCGCCACCGAGGCGTTGTAGGAATGCGCTTCGGGCATCATCGGAATGCGGAGCACGGCATCGCACTGTTTGCGAATGAAGGGCGGGAGGCCCACGTCTTCGCCTCCGACGGCGATTACGGCCTGGTCGCTGAATTCAAAGCCGGCGAGGTTCGTTTCGGTGTCGGCATCGAGGCCGAGAATCTGGTAGCCTGCGAGCTTCAGTTCGCCGACGGCTGCTTCCAAGTTGTTCGGACGGCAAATCTTCATCTTGTCGAGTGCGCCTGCGGCAGAGCGGGCGACAGCCGGCGTAATGCCGCACATGCCCTTGGCCGGGAGCATCAAGAGGTCTACGCCCAAGGCGAGCGCACTACGGATGCAAGCGCCCAGGTTGCGCGGGTCTTCGATGTTGGTGCCCACGGCAATCAGCTTGCGTTCGCCTTTTTGCTTGGCGGCAAAGTATTCTTCGCGAATGTCTTCCCAAACGAGAAGTTCCTTTTCGTTCAAGAGTGCAACTACACCGTGGTGTTGCGTGGTGTAGGTGTTTAGAACCTTGGAATCGACCTGTTGCACGTGCACGTGAGCGCGCTTGGCGAGCTTCTGCAGTTCGTAGAGCTTGGGGTTGCCCGACTGGTGCATAAAGAGCACGCGGTGGACTTGCATGGGGCTGCGTTCCAGAAGGTCGGTCACTTCGCGGATGCCGCCGATAGCGGTTTGCGGAGCGCCATCGGGATCACCGAAACTCACGCGGCGGTCGCCATCGGTTTTGCGGCGTGTGAAACCTTCGCGGTCCTTGTTGAATCGCGGACGTTCGCTGTTAAAACCTTCGCGCGGCTTGTTGAAATCGCGGCGGCGGAAATCCTCGAATCCTTCGCGATGTTCGCGGTCCTTGAAGTCGTGGCGGATAATGCCGAATTCAGTTTCTTTGTTCTTGTCGAAAGCCATTTTTTTTCCTTTTAAAAATTTTCCTTGGATTGCTTCGCACTGCGTGCTCGCAATGACGTTTCCTTAGGGTTTTTCCCTACAAATGATAATCTGGTCCATCTTGATGTCGGTCAGCTTTTGCACGAGCGGCTCGACGCTAATCTGCTTGGGCGTCGCGATGCCTGCCTTGTGGGCGTTCGGGTGCTTTACCAAAAAGCGGTCGTAGTAACCCTTGCCGTGCCCGTAGCGTTCGCCGGTCAGGTTGAACTTGGTGCCGGGAACCAGGAACACGGTGAAGTCGCCTTCGTAGGCCGGAATGTCGCCGCGGGGTTCCATGATGCCGAACTTGCCCTTGACCAAATCTTTCTTGAGGCTTTGCACGTGGCAGAACTCCATGGTCGTGGGGCCCGTGCAGCGGGGAAGCAGCAGACGGTCTTCGTCGGCGAGTTGCTCGATAATCGGCATAATATTCGGTTCGCCCGTGAGCGGGTAGAACGCCGCCACCTTGCGCGATTCCCTGTAGCCCTTGATGGCGTGGATTTCTTCCCACGGGTTTCCGATGAGTTCTTCGCCGTCGCGTTTTTTGCGCAACATCTCGAAAAGCGGCCTGGAGCCGAAAATCAAGAGGAGTAAGGCTGAAACGAGAAGTACAGATTCCATAGTATGCCTGCGGGGGATTTGTCCAGTAGCGGGCGGTTAAGGTGAGTTATAAAAAATTTAGTCGGGGTCGCCTACGCGTTTTGCGTTGGGCAGGTTCTGTTGCAAAATTTCAGTCCACAGGGCGCGCTGCCAGTTCATGAGGTGAGCCTCTTCGTAGCGGGCCTCCCAGGGCATGTCACCCGGAGCGGCAAGCCAAATGAGCTGCGCCTTGTTGGCCAAGAGCGACGGGTCGAGCTCCAGTTCTTCGGCTTTAAGGTCGCGCCAGGTCTTGAGCACCGAGAGCAGGTCGGAATTCGGCACCACCGGCGGGGGCGGGGCCTTGGGCAGGCGTTCGGGCCAGTCCGATTGTGGAACGGCCACGGCTGTCTGCAGCATGTTCACGAACGAATCCAGGCGCTCGTCGCGGAAATTGCGGGGAAGCTTCGGCAGCTTTTCCAAGTCCACGGTCGGGAAATTCGCCTCGCTGCGGCGGGCGATTGCAAGCATCAGTTCCACCGGCATCACCTTGTAAGGCGGACGGTCGAGTTCTTGGGCCTGGTTTTCGCGCCATTCCCAGAGGAACTTGAGCACGTTCAGGGCGCACGGCGAAAGCGGAGCAGAACCCGTGACTCGCCAGGGGTCCTTTCTTTGTGGTGCTGGGTGCTTGGCATGTTCGATCAAAGCGTCGCACTGTTCGGTAAGCCAGCTCATGCGGCCTGCTTCCTGCAACTTTTCTACGAGAATTGCGCAAAGTTCATGCAGGTAGAACGTGTCGTGAATGGCGTATTCGCACATTTCAAGCGGCAGCGGTCGCGTGGTCCAGTCGGCACGCTGGTTTTCTTTCTTGAGTTCGTCACCGAAGTATTCTCGGACCAAGTCGGCAAGGCCCAGGTGATCTTCGCCCAGGATCTTTGCCGCGAGCATGGTGTCGAAAATCTGCTTGGGCGAGAATCCGTAAGTCTGCCACAGCAGTCGCAAGTCGTAGTCGGCGCCGTGGAAAATGAGCGTCTGCATGGCGCGGGCCTTGAACAAAGGGGCAAGGTCAAGCCCACACAGCGGGTCCACAATGTAGTGGTGTTCGCCGATGGTAATCTGGATCAGGCAAAGACGGGTGGTATAATGGTACATGGAATCCGCCTCGGTATCGACGGCGGCCATTTCGTACAGCTCCAAATCCGCGAGCAAATTCGCGAGCGATTCTTCGCTATCTACCAGTATGTATTTCTCGTCTTGCAACATGTTGGGGTGAAATTTAAATAAAAAAAGATGCTGTGGGGGAGCTGTGAATTTTTTTGACGCCTCTTTTAAATACTTCTTAAAAATGGTGGGCTTTGCAGTGCTGCAAGGCTTCTTTGAGGTTTTTGAACATGGGCTTTTCGAACTTTTCGTAACCGACTTTCGAGAGTCCGTCATAGAAAAACATTCCGGGTGTCTTGCTGGCTGCTTCGTCGCCCATGCGGGAAATGTCTTTGTCTGAAATTCCTTCGGGCAATATGTCGCTGTAATCTTCTTTGAATGGCTTGCGATGGTAGAAAATGTTTCCTAAAAAATCGTCCAATTCGTTTTCTGTCTTTTGCCTAAAGAAGTAAAAATATCCTTCGCGGTTCCAGCCGTGAAATTTTAAGTCTTCGGCAACAATGAAGTCAAGGCCGTGTGAAACGGTTTCGCAGCCGCCGTCCTTGAGGTTGAATTTTTCGCATGAATAAAATGGGGTCGTGAGTTGTGGGGCAGAATAATCGCCGTATTTGCAGCGAGTGCTGTCTGTATAGCAAGGCTGGTAATTGAGGCTTGTTCCGTAGGATATTTTGGGTAGGTTTGTGGCAAAATTCAGATAAAATTTCCCGTCAATGTGATAGCATTCCAAACTTTCGTTGATTCCTGAGGTTTGTCCGTGAACGGGAATCGTATTTTTACTAGCATAGTTTCTAATTTCACAACCCCCTTTCCAGTCATCCCTGTAACAAGGAATCCAGTTTGGATTTTCAAGTTTCGGGATAATTTTGTTATCCTCATCGTCATCAAATTTTTTTTGCAATTCGTAGCTTTCGGGAATGATTCGCTTTTCTTTTTTGAAATCTGGTTTGCATTTTCCGATAAGCTTTGCCTTGATGGTGCGCGACTGATGCGCTGCTTCAAAATGTGGACAAACGCAGACGAGGTCTGCCATCCAATAGCCGGTAAATACTTTATTGTAAAAACGCTTTAAGAATTTCTCTGCCGAATCTCTTTCGTACAAGGAGGCGTCAATGGATGCGTAATTCCACTCTATTTTAGAAACCGCGAACTTTTTTAGAGAATCCTTGGTGGATAAGGCGTTTGTGCGACATTGCTTGTCGATATCCCTTGGATTTCCTAAGTCGTAGTTGAATCGCTTAAAGTTGCTTCGCTTATCGCCTTCGAAACTGGGCCAAAGAGAATGGGCCCAGAAGTGGTGCTCGCAATCGATAGAATCAGGAATCGCTTGTTTCCCTGGTTGCGGTTTTAAATCGGGGAGTGGTTGCTGTTCATCGAGCAACAACAATCTGTAATGATTCTCGTCTTCGAAAGATGCACAGAATTGAACGGGGCCTTTACTCCAAGCAGATTCCGCTAGGAATACGAAAAGAAAAATCATCACGAATATAGGCGTTGCGCTGTATTTCATCTGATAACCTTCCTTTCGATGCAGAATTTTTGCCAGTTCCCATGAATTTTTATTCCGTTGTTATGCCACGGCTCTATTGCAGGTTGTTTTTTCTTGTTGAATTTGGTCTTGGACGGGCATTTTCCTGTGATCAAAATTTCGTATTCGATATGCTTGTTTATTTTGTCAAAGTTGCATTCCATGGAAAGGTCCCATGTAATTGGAATGTTCTTGCCATAGAGTTGCTTTAGCTGTGGCGTTGTGACAGAGAAGGCGGTATCGGCTGATAAATCAATGTATTCGGGAAGGATTGCTGTGTTGTTTCGACGCCAATAACTTTGCCCGTGGCATGTGTCTTCTTCTACAAAATGGCCTAGCTTGAAGTTGCCAATTTCTGGGAAGTCCCATGCTGTAATATTTCCCATTTTAGCGGTACCACTGCAATAAATGTCATTGTATCGATTACCGTCAGATGTTTCAAATAGCGTTACCTTTGGAATATTTTCAAATGTTTCGGTGCGGTGAAGAATTGGTTGCTTCCCTTCGATGAGGCAATAGTGGGCGACCGGCATGGATTTTACGCATGGGCCGACGAGCAGAACATCGAATTCCTTTTCTTTGCGCTTTACTTTGTGGCCGTTGCAGTCGCTCTCGCTTTGGCTTCCGCGGAAAACTTTTCCGTAAAACTTGGGAAGGATTTCTTTTGCATTTTCTAGATGGTAAACATTGCTTTCAAGAGATGAATCAATCAGGTTTCGAGGAAAATTGTTGAATGTAGTTTGGCTGTAGCTCCGTGATATTTCAATGCCTTTTGCTTTATGAATGAGTGATGTCTTGTAGCTGTTGTCGCTCGTGAAAGTGATGCAATAGGCAGGAATGTTGTCTGGAATTTCGCTTGATGTTGCAAATGTGAATAGAGCGCTGATGCCTAGAAATAGGAAGGAGGCAAATGTTTTTCTGATCATTTTTTACCTCCAATCTGGACCGAATTTTTCAAGGGCTGTTCTTTGCAAGTATTGATTGCGTCTTGCATTGAGCTAATCTTTATGTCGATTCGGCCTTCTTTTTTAGTGCCCGAGAAAAACAGCATTCCTTTTGCGTTTTGAACAGATGATGTGCTGAGTGCTATTGCGTCTTCTTTTGAAAATTTCCATGGTAATGTTATTGTGTAATTGATTTTGTGAGTTCGTTCCTTTTCCGCCCTCTTCATGAATCGCGAGACATTGTTTTCTGATTTCAAGTCAAGGTAAAGTCGTAATGCGTCGAGATTCCATTCTGTCAATTGACCCTTTTCGTTGAAAACAAGCGAAAGCCCTTTTTCTGAAACAGGGCAGCCCATAGCCGTGGTTTCGGTGTTTTTGCAAAAATGAAAATGGTATGGCCACCACTTTCCGCTATCTTGGTTAACGATAGCTTCTTGACACCCCATGCTGTCTATGTAGCATCTTGTGGCAATAGGGTGTTGCGTCATGGAGTCGATGACTTGTTCCGGGATGGATGTTTCGACAACGATGTAGGCTTCGTTTTTATACCGGTAGCAGCTGATGTCGCGTTCTAAGGCTTTGGGTTGTTCTAGAGCGGGGAGCTCCGAACGGCTTGCGTAGAGGTTGCTTGGATGGCAGATTCCTTTGTCGTCGGGAGTGTAGCACTGGAAAATATCGTCGGGGCCTTTAGAAGGAATTTTTATACCGCAGATTGTCTTTGTGGCAATTCCTCCGCCTCCTCCGCCCAATAGGTGTGCCAGATTGTCGCATTCAATATCTCCGGGCTCTAGCCAGTAGTCATGTGCTAAAAGTGGTGTGGCAAAAGACACCAATATAAGAAGAACTCCAAAAAAGGGACCCCATGACCTTCGCATGGGTATAATATAGTAAGGAACTTGTGCGGGTGGGTAGTAAAAACAAAAAGAACCACTTTGAAGTGGTTCTTTTTGTTTTAGAGCGGGAAAAGCGTGCTAAACGAGTGTCGCAGAAAGATGCTTGCATCTTTCTATGACCGAGTGACGCCGCGGACGCCGAAGGCGTCAAAAGGGACTGCGGCTGCGCCAGCCTTGTATCTGAGCGGTCAAAGGGATTGATTCGTCGCTAGTTTCCGGTCTGCGACCGGCTAGCTCCTCACCCTGGCGGGCCTCCCGCCCTTTAGGGCGTGAGTTCCTAAATAATTCGCACGCGCTTCGCGCAACTCATTATTTAGTCGGCCCCTCTTCTC
>JAEEGH010029774.1_pt1 | contig 10655 bp, 10 predicted proteins | sample 9134181 | NCBI WGS metagenome assembly JAEEGH01 (sample SAMN16246544, study PRJNA631951) | gut metagenome | biome: gut microbiome; feature: rumen; material: DP-attached | host: Bos | place: Iran: Karaj | collected 2018-10
TCAGGCCGTGTTCGTCCGTGCCGGTGAGGAACATCACGTCAAAACCCCGCATTCGCTTATACCGCGCCATGACATCGGTGGCCACGGTGCAGTAGGTGTGCCCGATGTGGAGATTGGCGGACGGATAATAGATGGGGGTCGTGATGTAGAATGTCCCTTTGCTCATGATTCTGCCTCCTTGACATGTTGTAACATATATTTTTACCACCGTTTACGATAAAAGTCAACTTCCGCTGCCTCAAAAGCGAAAGTGAACGCGTACAAGCCCTTTCCGCGTTCCGGAGCAATCCGGAAATCCCTGTCGGTTTTTCCCACTTATTGACGGAAAATCGGTTGACATACCACATCTAGTATGCTACCATGCAATCGATAACTTTAAGACGGCTCGTGAGGCCGACAAGATATCGCACAATCGCACAGAGGCGCTGAGGGGCGCAGTGTGCATACCTTGCCGGTCTCATCGGCGGGGTATTTTTCTTTGCCCACCCGTCAGCCGGAATCGAAAATGGAGGGAACGTATGAAACTGATCTACGGAATCAAGGACAAGCCGAAAACCGGGCAGGTCGTGCTTTTCGCGCTCCAGCAGCTGCTGGCGATCATGGCCGCCACGATCGCGGTACCCGCTGTCATCAACAGCATCTGCGGCACAGCACTGACCGCTTCCGCTGCCCTCTTCGGTGCCGGCTGCGGCTCCATCATTTATCTCCTGTTCACCAAGTCCTCCAGTCCCGTTTTCCTGGGCAGTTCCTTTGCTTTCATCGGCTCCATGTGCTCCGCCTTTGCGGGCGCCGCTTCCCTGGCCGCCGGCTACTGGGGCCTCATCATCGGCGCGCTGATGGCAGGCCTCGTCTATGTGGTCATCGCCATCGTCATCAAGTTCTGCGGCGTAAAGTGGATCGATAAGCTGATGCCGCCCGTCATCATCGGACCCACCGTGGCTATCATCGGTCTGAGCCTCAGCGGCAACGCCGTGGGCGACCTGATGAGCAGCGGTGCCGGCGGCGGAAGCAGCTATGTCGCCCTTGTCTGCGGCCTTATCACCCTGGCCGTCACCATGCTCGCTTCCACCTACGGCAAGAAGGGCGTGAAGCTGGTGCCCTTCATCATCGGCATCCTGGCCGGTTATATCGCCGCCACCATCTTCTATCTGATCGGCAAGGCCACCAATAATCCGGCCCTGATCGTCATCAGCTACAGCGCTTTCCAGGACTGCGGCGTGTTCGCCCTGCCGGACTTTACCTTCCTGCTGGGCAAGGGCGGCCTGAGCCAGATAAACGGTGCTTATATCGTGACCCTCTTCAGCGCCTACGTTCCCGTGGCCTTCGTGGTATTTGCCGAACATCTGGCCGACCACAAGAACCTTTCCAGCATCGTGGGCGTCAACCTGCTGGAAGAACCCGGCCTTACCCGCACCCTGCTGGGCGACGGCATCGGCTCCATCGTGGGCACTTTCTTCGGCGGCTGCCCCAACACGACCTACGGTGAATCCATCGCCTGCGTGGCCATCACGCGCAACGCCTCCACCGTCTCCATCTGGGGCGCTGCCTTCGCCTGCATCATCTTCTCCCTGATCGCCCCCCTGGTGGCTTTCCTGGAAACCATCCCCTCCTGCGTCATGGGCGGCGTCTGCGTGGCCCTCTACGGCTTCATCGCCGTGTCCGGCTTCAAGATGCTGCAGGGCGTGGACCTGAACAAGAACCGCAACCTCTTCGTTGCCTCCGTGATCTTCATCACCGGCGTCGGCGGCATGGTCGTCACCTTCGGCGCCGTGGAGATCCGCACCGTCGCCTGTGCCCTGATCCTGGGCATTCTGGCTAACGTGATGCTCTCCAAGGAAAAGGACGAAGAAGTCTGATAGTCCCGTTTGATAAAATTGCCCGCCCGGCAATCGCCGGGCGGGCAATTCGTATTTCATACCTTACTTTCCGTAGCGATCCGCCAGGAAGAGATAGCAGGAGGAAGCCCAGGAGGACCAGAAGAGCTGTTTTTCGCCGAAGGCGACCAGGCCGCGCTCCCCTTTCCCGTTCAGGGCATTGTGGATATGGAACATGCCGTTGTCCCGCAGGGTCCGGGCATACCTCAGGCCCATTTCCTTGGCAAGCTCCGGCTTTCCGGCGGCTTCCAGGGCCAGGCAGAAGATAAGCTGCGCGGGGACGATCACGCTGCCGGCGGTGAAACCGTGGTTGAAGAAGGGGCTTTCGGGACTCTCGGAAGCGAAGCCGTAGGGCGTGATAAAGCCGTTCTTCCAAATGAAATCCACGGTCTTGTCAATGATATCCTTCGGCAGACGATTCCCAAGGATCAGGGCGCCGAAGATGGGCAGGCTCAGCGTGTCCGCAACGGCGCCGGTGCGGACATTCTTCACGACCCAGCGTTCTCCGTTCCAGAGCATCTTGATGATCTTTTCCGTCAGCTCGTCGGCCCGCTTCGTCCAGGCGGCGCATTCCGCCTCCGGCACGCCGATGTTCTTGCCCAGCTTTGCCAGGGCGTCCATCATACGCACCGTATAGGCGTTCATGTCCGGGGAAGCCAGCGGGAAGCCGACATAGAAGTAGGCTGCGTCCTCCCAGCCGGTCTCGATGGCGCCCTGGTTCTCCCAGACCCCATCGCCGTCCAGATCGCGGAAATTGAAGAAGAACTCTGTCCACTTCGCCATACGGTCATAGACGAAGCGCTTCTCCTCCACGGGGATACCGCTGAGGTCGCAGTGATCCAGGAGCCAGTCCAGAGCAACGCCCTGGAAGGGCGGCTTCATGCTGGCGCCCATGCCGGACTTGTGGGAGATGGCGTCCCCGATGCGGCCGTTGACGTCCTGGTGGTCAAAGCAGGACATCAGGATATTCCAGGCCAGACGCGTGTCCTTACTGAGCCAGATGGCCTGCATGGCCTGCTGCCAGCCGAAAGCGCTCTCGAAAATGATGCGCATCATCTTCACCATGGTGTGCTTATATGCGGTCTCCCCGTCCGGGTCCACCATCAGGCTCCAGGTTGTCCAGAGGGCCTGAAGGCGCATGGGTTCGAATTCCGCGGGCAGCGAGGGATAAAGGCTATTGCAGAAATCTTCAAATTCCTTCTGGACCGCGGCCACGGCGTCGTCATAGGAGGGGTAGGAATCCAGAGGACGGGCACCGGGATCCACCGCGTATTCCTCGATGCCGAACTCGAAGACGCCTTCCTTATCCGGGAGGATCAGGAAACCGCCGCCGGGCTGTGCCTGGACGCTGCCGCGGAAGACGATCAGCAGGCCGGTGTCGTCGGAGAAGGTGAAACGCCAGGTGCCGTTAGCAAGCTCCAGCGGCGTGCTGCCGAACGCGCCTCTCTGGGTGCTGATCCGAAGGCCCAGGCCATCGGTGCCCCGGCCCAGGATCAGGCTCTTTTCCGCGATGCAGAAACGGGCGCTGCCCTTTTCGGACTGAAGGATGACTTCTACCGGCGTGGTGGAGATCACGGTCGGCAGGCGGCGGCCGTTCTGCATCAGCTCCATGGACATCTGGCGGCAGGAATTCTGAGAATTCAGATTGCTCATGCCGCTGCCGCCGCCCTTGCAGGTGGTGAGATACAGGGTATTCTTGCCGAATTGAGGATCGCCTTCATTTTTGTTCGCGAAGGCAAGGTAGCTTCCCCGGCGGGAGAAAGGTGTGCTCAACGGATCAATGAAGCATTTGCTTTCCAGCATAGTGGTCCTTCCTTTCTGTTTTTTATTTTTCTTTATTCTACCAAGTCTTTTTGCTTTTGTAAACCACCGGTATTGCTCCTTTAGGCTCCATATGGTAAGCTGAAGCTGAAAGGGGGCTTGGGGATGAAGTATTCCATGGAGCGGGATTATGACAGTTTCGTCGTCGTTGACCTGGAGACCACAGGCTTCGGCGCCTCCGCAGGCATTACCGAGATCGGTGCGGTAAAGGTGGAGCATGGGGAATTCATCGACGTTTTCTCCTCTTTGGTGAATCCCGGCTGCCACATTCCCCTGCAGGTGCAGATGCTCAACGGGATCACGGACGCGCTGGTCGCGGATGCCCCCTGCTTTTCCAGGCTGCTGCCCGGATTCCTGACCTTTCTGGGGGACGATCCGCTGATTGCTCACAACGCCTCCTTCGACTGCTCGTTTCTTTATCGGGAGGCTGCCCGCCTGGGGATCGCGATTCCCAATCCTGTGGTGGATACGGTGAAGCTGGCCCGCCGGGTGTGGCCGGGGCTGCCGAGCTACAAGCTGACCTATCTGACGGATTACCACGGCATTGCCCAGGAGGCGGCGCACCGGGCCTGGTGCGACGCCAAAGCCACCGCAAAGCTCTATCTCATGATGCACAGCTGATATTTATAAACAAAACGCCCCTGCGCGGTCCGATGAGAACTGCGCAGGGGTTCTTTTATGCTTGTTCGTTTTCTTCCGATATGTCCGATCCTTCCCCGACCTCCCCGGAAGGCTCCTCTACCGGGACCTCACGACCTTCCTCCGTCTTCTCCTGCGCCTCCAGCGCTGGGACGATAATGTATTTTTTTATGATCGGGTAACAGGTGAAGACGGTGCAGAACCAGGTGAGGGAGTAGAAGAACAAGGGCAAAAGGATGATGGTCATGAGCGGCGCCAGAAGGAAGGTCACCACCATGCATGCCAGGGTCACCGCGCTGCTCAGGGCATTCCTGCCAAAGCCCAAGACGACGAAAAGCCAGGCATTCTTCAGGATATGGAACACGCTGAGATTGACCGTCACAGCCATCAGATAGGTGTAGTGCCGCATGAAGAACCAGACCACCAGGGCAATACCGCAGACGACGCTGCGGATCACGGAAAGGGCATAGCTCACGTTCTTCCCGGCTTCGGCAAAACCGCCGAACATGCCGTTCACGCAAAGCCATACAATGAGGATGTCCATGATTCCGAAAAAGAGGCCTTGCCGGGCGTTGCTCCAGGCCCGGCTCCAGAAATCCGACATCCAGGCGTGCTCTTCTCTTGCGAAATTCCGAAGAATATAGGTAAACCCCATGGTGATGGGGCCGTAGACCAGAACGGAAACGACCAAAAGCGGGATATTCAAGAATTGCGGGACAAAGCTGAAAACATTTGCGATGAAGCCGACGCCCGCCAGAAGGATCACACCGTCCCCGATCTCCTTCAGTCTATCGGCAAAGTAGCCGTTCAGGGTATAGAACACATAGAGAAGCATAGGGAGCGTGATCAGAAAATACCAGAGATTCAGGGTGAGAAAACGCCAGAATTTCCTGAAATACAGCTCGAAGAAACGGAAAAAGCCCTTTTTGACCGGCGCATTGTCCAGAAGGTCCGGCCGGTTTTTATAGACATAGGGGCGGAATAGGCTCATGGATGGATTGGCTCCTTGTTAAGCTAAGACATCATGCGCGGGGGTGGGCCTTCTGGTAGACCTCTGTCAGATGATCCTGCACTACTTTTGTATAAATCTGCGTCGTAGAAAGATCGGCATGGCCCAGCATCTCCTGGATATCCTTCAGGTTTGCGCCGTTGACCAGGAGATGGGCTGCAAAAGAATGGCGCAGGGTATGGGGCGTGATGTCCTTTTCGATCCCAGCCTTCTTCTGATAGGTCTTGACGATCTTCCAGAAGCCTTGGCGGGACATGCGGCTACCGCCCAGGTTCACAAAAAGGGCGGGCTCATCCACCGCCTCCACCATCGCGGGCCGGACTTCTTCCAAGTAATCCCGCAGCGCCTTTACCGCCACCTTATACATGGGGATGACCCGTTCCTTGTCACCGCTGCAGCAACGGACAAAACCCACGGAGAGGTTCACATCCTCCATATTCAGGTTTATGAGCTCCGAAACCCGGATGCCGGTGGCATAAAGCATCTCCAGCATGGCTTTGTCGCGGATACCCTTTGCATCATGTGTGTCCGGCTGCTCAAGGAACTGCTCGACTTCGCTGCTGCTGAGCACCTGGGGCAGCTTTCGCTTTTGCCTGTCCATCGTCACATGCCGGGCGGGGTTGTCCTTCAGCTTGCGCTTGTCGATGAGATGTGCATAGTAGCAGCGCAGCGTCGCGCTGCAGCGCTGCACGGTCGCCTGGGATTTTCCGGAAGCGCGAAGGAAACGATAATATGCAGATATCTCCTCTTCCCCGGCCTGCTGGAGCGGCATTTCCTGCGTTGCCGACAGCCAATCACCAAACTGTCGAAGATCCCGCAGATAACTGTTCAGAGTATTGGAGGAAGCATTCTTTTCCTTTTTCAGATAGCCTTCGAATTCCCGAAGGCATTTCTCAAGCTCGGTCAAATGTTTCCCTCCTTTCTCTGAGACTAGTAGTTAAGAATGAATATAGCAAACGCTGACGCCGCAAGAAGAAGCACGATGAAAGCGCAGACGATACGCGGAGCATCAAATAAGCGATCAGGTCTCGTTAAACCGGATAAAGCATTCTGCCTTCGCATCATAAAAGCCCGACGCAAAACAGATGCACCGATCTGCACAAGGCAGAAAGAACAAAGCAGCAGAAATGCTGTCACCATGACGGGATGACCGCTAAAGCGCATTACACAGAACGCAGAGGCGCCGCCCAGGAAACCATAAACTACGAACAGAATGGAAATAATGAGTATACAAAATATCGAAGGACCTGCAGCCAGCATCAGCAGCATTCCCAAGACTGCAGTCATCGGCAATAACAGAAGAGGCTTCGATAAAATGAAGGCGTATCCTGACCGGTAAATGCGAGATACTGCCTCCGGCGAAAGCCGGAATAATGTCAGCGCGCCGCAGAGACAGCCGAAAGAAAACAATGCATTGCAAACCAGCATGCGGCATTGTGCTCTCATTTGCTCCATGAATACCCTCCGCCCTGATCCGGACGGAAGACAAAAAAACCGCCATTCCGGCTCGGATAAATAATAGTACAGCCTCGCCCATGATTCAAGGGATTATGGGGAAAAAAGCGAATTTTGTGCATTATGCATAGATATTATGTCTACTACATTATGTCTACTTCGTATTCATTGGGTGCAGCGTATACTCCAGCAGCCTTATTTTTCAAGAGAAATCCCGGTAATTAGTGCCGCCGGTTTCGAGCACACACTATATCTAGTAATTCTGACTTGTAATATGTAAACTTACCGATTCGGCCTCCCAGTGCTGCGCCTTTTCCTCTTTCTGCCGCTCTTTCTACGTCCTCCGCCCACTGCTGCCTCCGACACAACGGAAGGCAGCAAAAGAGCAACTGCATATATCACGACAAAGGTAATTGCCTCTGTCTCTTTTGATTCCAAAGCCGCAACGAGAAGGATAACTGCAGCCGGGATCATACAAGAAAATAGTCTTTGGACCCCCCTCTCCCATCTTCCGGAATAAACTGCTACTGCGATACCCGAAATCAAACAGCATACCGCAAGTCCGATGTGCATCGCATCTATACTTAAGATCGCTTTTTGTATCAGCAGTGACAGAACTGCTATGTTGAGGAACAGCGTCCCTATGACGACGCCCGTTCCAATGATCACGTTCTTCCATCCTACTGCGCTTTTCCTTTTGGCCATAAAAAACACCTCCGCACATCCTCTTTGAAAGGATATGCGGAGGTTAGCTGTCAGTATTCCTTTAACCCTGGGTATCTATCCCGTTGGTGGAAATGGCCCAGCGCATGATCTGCAGGCGCACACGGTCTTCCCCGGTCTCAAAGGTGATCATGTCGTCCTTGATGCTGACGATCTTGCCCACGATGCCGCCGATTGTGGTGATCTGATCCCCCACCTGCAGATTGGTGCGCATTTCCTGCAGTTTCTTTTTCTTCTTGTTCTCAGGCCGGATCAGGAAGAAATAAAACACCGCAAACAGCAGAACGATCATAATAATGCCGCTGTAATTACCCAAACCTTCCATGAAATACCCTCCAGTTTTTGATACTTGATTATATAGTCGCACAGGTGCAAAGTCAATCATTTTCTCTTTGTCGGTAGAACTCTCGTCGGAATTCCTCGAACCGCCCTTCCTCCAGCGCAGTCCTGATTTCTTCCATCAAATGATTGTAGTACCAGAGATTGTGGAGCACGCCGAAGCGCAGGGCCATGATCTCCTCCGCCTTGAAAAGATGGCGGATATAGGCTCTTGAGTAGCGGCGGCACACCGGGCAGCCGCAGCCTTCCTCTAATGGACGATCGTCCCTGGCATACTTTTCGTTCTTCAGATTCATTGTACCGCTGTGTGTAAAAATCTTGGCGTGCCGCCCATTCCGGGCGGGCATCACGCAGTCGAAAAAGTCGATGCCCCGTGCTACGCCCTCCACGATGTTCTCCGGCGTGCCCACGCCCATCAGGTATCGGGGCTTGTCCTCCGGCATTTCCGGCACCAGATAATCCAGGGTAGCGTACATCTCCTCCGTACTCTCCCCCACCGCCAGACCGCCCACGGCGTAGCCCGGCAGATCCAGCTCCGCGATCTTCGCCATGTGGGTGAGCCGGAGTTCCCGGTCGATACCGCCTTGGTTGATGCCGAAAAGCTGCTGGCCCCGGTTCACGGTGTCCTCCCGCTCATTGAGGCGGTTCAGCTCGTCCCGGCATCGGACCAGCCAGCGGTATGTCCTCTCGCAGGAATCCGCGATATACTCTCTGGGGGAAGGTATCTTCACGCATTCGTCAAATGCCATGGCGATATCGGAACCCAGGCCGGATTGGACGCGGATACTGTCCTCCGGGGACATGAAAATCTTGGCCCCGTCGATATGGGAGCGGAAAGAGACGCCCTCCTCCGTGATCTTCCGAAGGGAGGCCAGGGAGAATATCTGGAAGCCGCCGCTGTCCGTCAGGATCGGGCGACGCCAATCCATGAACCCGTGAAGCCCGCCCAGGGATTTGACGATATCTTCACCCGGACGCAGGTGCAGGTGATATGTATTGCAAAGGGCGACGCGGCAATCCAGCCGCTCCAGATCCTCGCTGTTCAGTCCGCCCTTGATGGCCGCCTGGGTCGCAACATTCATGAAGACAGGCGTTTCCACCGCGCCATGGGCAGTCTCAAATCTGCCGCGGCGGGCCCGCCCTTCCTTTCGGATCACCGTAAATGCCATGCTTTTCCCTCTCTTTTCCCATGCTGTCCGGCACATTGTAGCAAAAGCCTGTCCCCTTTGCAAGTGCGGAAACGCCGCATGTTTATGCAGCTCCTTCAGATCATACCGCAACAGGAGCAACGATATTAGCGTCGTTATGTTTTCTCCTTTTACAGCCAGAGTTTTTAGTCTCCGCGCCATACTGCTCTTCCCTTTCCAGCCTCGTGCAGCGGACCGAATCCGATTGACTTCCATCCGGTTTCAGGGTAAAATGGCAATATAAGGAGGTGCAGCGCTATGCCACAGAACAAGAGCGGCTTCCTTTCCGACAGCATGCAGGAGCTTCTGGGCCCCGGCGTGGGGCAGGGATCTTTTGAGCGGATGCAGGAGCTGAACAAGCTCATGTCCTATTACCGCTGCGCCATGATGGAAGTGGTCACGAAGTTCAACGTCCTGAACGAGCAGTTTTCCCTGCAATTTGACCGCAATCCCATCACCGGGATCAAGAGCCGCCTGAAGACGCTTCCCAGCATTTTAGAGAAGCTGGAGCGGCGAGGCTACCCTGTCACCCTGGAATCCATCGAGGAGAATCTGAACGACGTAGCCGGTGTACGGGTCATCTGCTCTTTCCGGGAAGATGTGCGCATGCTGTCGGAAGCATTGATGCAGCAAGACGACATTATTCTTCTGGAGCGCAAGGACTATATCCGCAATCCTAAGCCAAACGGTTATCGCAGCCTGCATATGATCGTATCCGTACCCATATTCCTGGCCCATGAAAAGAAGTATATGCGCGTGGAGATCCAGCTGCGGACTCTGGCCATGGATTTCTGGGCCACGCTGGAGCACCAGCTCCGATATAAAAAGGATTTTGACTTTGCCGCCGATATGGAACGGGAGCTTTACACCTGCGCCCATCTCAGCGCGGAACTGGATGAACGCATGGACGGACTCAGGCAGTTGATGCAGGATCAGAACGAGGCCGGTCATTCCGATGAGAAATCCATCCGCTGGACAGATCAGAGCCACAACCTGAGATAATCAGATGAAAATACCGCCGCGAGGGCGAATACCTACTGCCAGACCTGATCCCGCCGGAGGCCCCAGAAATCGGTATATGGGGTATGAGGCGGAAACGCTACCTGCAACAATACAACGGCGGCATCTACACCGGTCTGCTGCTCAGCGGCAAACACAACGCCCATCTGGAGGAGATTGACCATGCATCTGAGGACAAGTTTCTTCAGCCAGTCAATCAAATGGCAGCCAGTGAAGGCGTGACTGAGCAATTCAAAGCTCAGAACCAAATACTGTGGGTACAGCGGATGAACAGTGTTCGGATCAGAGCTACGGAGATCGCAAATCACGAGCTGATATATGAAACTACTTCTATTTGGCGGCGGGGTTATTCCCGCCGCTTTTTATACAACGCTCTTTTGGCCTCGCTTGCATTAAGACTTTATAATGGGCTAATGGGAACAGATTACAGCAATACTTTACTCCGATTTTACAATACCATGATTACGAGGTTTACAATTCATGACTATAGTAGATTAGGACAAAGGGGGCTCCATAATGATTTATTGTGTAGAAGATGACAACGCTATTCGGGACTTGATGGTATATACGCTGCAGGCATCAGGCTTT
>JAEEGH010029775.1_pt1 | contig 10655 bp, 11 predicted proteins | sample 9134181 | NCBI WGS metagenome assembly JAEEGH01 (sample SAMN16246544, study PRJNA631951) | gut metagenome | biome: gut microbiome; feature: rumen; material: DP-attached | host: Bos | place: Iran: Karaj | collected 2018-10
ACCATAGATAGCCTCAAACATAGATCTTAATACAGGATAGATTTCAACATCTCTATTATAATTAATAGTTGTTTTACCATATGCCTCTAAATGATATGGGTCAATCATATTAACATCTGCAAGGTCTGCTGTTGCGGCCTCATATGCTTGATTAACTGGATCAAGTAAAGCTAAATTCCAAATAGGGAATGTTTCATATTTAGCATAGCCAGCCTTAATACCTCTAATATTTTCATGATATAGCTGAGAAAGACATGTAGCCATCTTACCAGAACCAGGTCCTGGTGCTGTAACTACTACTACTGGTCTTTCAGTAATAACATAATCATTCTTACCGAAGCCCTCTTCTGAAATTATCTTTTCAACATTATGAGGATATCCTTCAATTGAATATGCCTTATAAGTCTTAATACCCATATTATTTAGCTTAACCTCAAATGATTTAACCATTGGGTTTTCAGTATATCTAGTAATAACAACTGAGCTTACATATAAGCCAGTATTTAAAAATGCATTAATTAATCTTACAACATCAGCGTCATAGGTAATATTATAATCACCTCTAAGCTTATTGTTAATAATATCCTGTGCACTAATAGCAACAATAATTTCTACCTTATCCTTAATAGTCATTAGCATTCTAAGCTTTGAATCTGGTAAGAAGCCAGGTAATACTCTAGACGCATGGTAATCATCAAATAACTTACCACCAAATTCTAGATATAATTTACCAGAAAACTTATCTACTCTTTTTAAAATGTTTTCTGATTGTAGCTTTAAATACTTTTCATTATCAAATGCTAGTTTCATAATTGCACCCCAAAGTTCCCAAAATTTAACACTTTGTAATTATACCATATTATTATTAATTTTAAATAAATATATTTAAAAAAAAATAAGCTGACAAAGTCAGCCTATTTCATTAAATTTGTTCACCATTTTTATGACGACGTCTTAAATCAGCAATTTCTCTTACTAGCTTCTCAGTCTTTTCCCATCCAAGACATGGGTCAGTGATAGATTTACCATAAACACCACCATCTGGCTTTTGGCATCCATCCTCTAAATAAGATTCAATCATTAAGCCCTTAACATACTTATATATTAAAGGATTATGTCTAGTTGAGTGTAATACCTCTTTTGCAATTCTAATTTGTTCCTCATATAGCTTACCAGAATTATTATGATTACAGTCAACAATAATTGCAGGGTTAGCATACTTATCAGCTTCATACATATTAATTAATCTTAATATGTCCTCATAATGATAGTTAGGATTAGAATCACCATGCTTATTTGTATATCCTCTTAGGATACAATGTGCAAGCTCATTACCCTTTGTTTCAACCTCCCAGCCACGATAAATAAACTTATGTGGTTGCTGAGCAGCGTGAACTGAGTTAAGCATTACCTTATAATCACCTGATGTAGGGTTTTTCATACCGACAGGACCCTCGATACCAGAAGCTACTAATCTATGCTCCTGATTCTCAACAGATCTTGCACCTACTGCTTGATATGATAATACATCATATAAATATCTAAAATTATCTGGATATAGCATTTCATCAGCTGTTGAGAAGCCTGTTTCCTTTAATACATCAATATGTAGCTTTCTAACAGCGATAACACCCTTAACCATATCTACATCTGCCTTAGGATCTGGTTGGTGTAGCATACCCTTATAGCCCTCACCTGTAGTTCTAGGCTTATTAGTATAAATTCTAGGAACAAAGAATAATACATCCTTTACTTCCTCATATAGCTTTCTTAATCTCTTACAATAATCTAATACGGCATCCTCTCTATCCGCACTACAAGGACCAATGATTAATAATAATCTATCATCTACTCCTGTAAAAATGTTTCTTAAGGCTAAATCATTTTGTGCCTTAACCTTTTTTAGTTCGTCATCTAAAGGGTATCTATCTCTAATTACCTTAGGTAGATCGACCTTACGAACAAACTCCATATTTCCCATATTTTCCTCTTTCCGCTCTGACAATGAGCAATAACGACAATTTAAATTGCTTTTAAAAAAACAATTTGCACTATTATAACACAAAACAAAAGAAAAAATCTAGATTATAGGACGATAATCTAGACAAATTCTTAAATTTTTCTTGATTCATGACAAGTAAAATAAACTACTTGATAATTTTTAGCTACCTCTTTAATTAGCTTCCTACATAAATCCATTTTCTCATCATCATAATTAACAAATGGATCATCTAATACAATAAATGGCTTTTCATTTGGATATAGGCAATCAATTAAAGCAAGTCTCATACATAAAGCAATTATAGATTGGAAGCCCTTAGAATAATATCCTAGTTCCTTAGCACCAGAATCTGTAACGAATCTAAATTTGAAATTAACATCAATACTATAATCCTTATACTTCTTTAAAATAAGCTCAATATATTTCTTAACCGAATCCTTCATTGGCTTAACATATTTTTCTAAAAGACTATTTTGAGATTGAGTTAAATATTCTAAAGATAAAGTCATCAAACGATATTGATTTTCCATTTTCTTAATTTCAGATTCTAAATTAGATTTCTTTTTTAATAAATCCTCATATGATCTAATTTCATCATCTACATCTGATAATCTAGTCATATATTGAATTCTTTCATTAATCAATGAATCTAATTTTTTATCTGCAGATTCCAAATTAGAATTAACTAAATCAATATCAATATCATCATATTCGATATTATCTAAATGATTCTCCTTAATAAATTCATCTCTTTCCTTAACCTTATATGCTAATCTAGTTTCAAGTTCAGTCTTTCTAGCCATACATTCATGTAATAGCTGTAGTCCTTCACCATCAGATATAACATCTGTAGGAACAATAAATTTATCTAAGAATTTTTTGATATCACCAGATAGATATTTAATTCTAGATTCAATTTCTAAATTGCCTTTCTTAGATAAATTAACACATTCAACATAATTATTATATTTAGATGTATTAACTCTAACTATATTTAAGTTATTTGCAAAATCAGATGAATATAAATGAAATTTACCAAAGAATTCTCTCATTGATTCTTCTAGTTCTCTCTTTTCAAAGTCATATGCTTTAACATTTCCACCTACTAATCTTTCGGTATTTATATCACTTGTTTTTCTAAATCTTAGAAATGCAAATATATATCCAATTAAAGCAACCACTCCTAAAGAACCACCTGTAATTATAAACATCTTATTCATGTCCTTAATTACACCATATAGGGCAATACCTAAACCTGCAATTAGGAATAGACTTGATATAATAGCTAGTACTATACCAGCAATAGGCTTATCCTCCTTAGGAATAACTCTATGTGCCTCAATGACAGATAAAATACCATTATATTTTTCTATCTTTCTTTCCATGCTATCAAGCTTTTCTTCTGTAGGTACTGTATCTTTATTATATGTCTTTATTAAATCAGTATATAATTCTGGAATAGAAACAGAATTCTTTAATATTTCATATTCAAATTTTAATTGCTCAAGTCTAGAATTCTTTTCTTGAATAGAATCTATTTCAGATGATGTTACATTTACACCATTTAAAATAGTATCATTTTCAAATAATTCGTCCTCAGCTTCCTTTACCTCATTTTCGTAATTCATAAGCTGTTGAACTCTTATCTTCTTATCCTGATTTTTAGAATAATTAATTAATTGATTTTTAGCATTATTTTTAATTTCATTTTGCTTATCAATTTCAATATCTAGCTTATCAACTGATTTTCTTAAATCCTCTGCGCTTTTAATTAATTCAGAGGCCTCATTAATCTCAGTTTCAACATCAAATAATTCCTTCTTCTTATCAATAATTAATCCCTTTTTACTATTTAGCTTTAATAAATGTAGGTGACTAGTTAATTGCTCAATCGCATCATCAAATGTTTGAGAATCATCAGTACCACCAATTAGATTTGCAAGCTTAGCTTCAATATCAGAATTAAATCCCTCATCAGTTTCCCACTGAGGAATGAAGACACTTCTTTCAAATGATTCATCATTTAAATTTAAGAATTCCTCACCAATCTCATTTTTAAATGTCTTTTCTAAGCCAGAATTAATATCATATACCTTGAGTGTATCAAGAGATGGTCTTTTAGGTGAGAATGATCTTTCAATTCGATATTGCTTACCCTTTGATTCAACAACTAATGTACCACCAAATGATGCCATATTAGTCCATGGAGTATATTTAGCTCTACTATCTCTATCAAGACCATATAGCATAGCCTTAATGAAAGCAGCAAAGGTAGATTTACCCCAACCATTCTCTTCATAGATTGTATTCATAGAGGATTCAAAATTATAGGTAAAACCAGACAATTTACCAAAATTATCAACATACATGCTTAATAATTTCATTATTCGAAGTCCTCCTTAAGAAGAGCTTTAATACCATATTCAATTACACTATTTTTGTCTTCTTCATTTAAATTAGAGGCTAATACATTTCTAATGAATTCACCCTTTAATGAAATATCATTTTCGTAATCCTTAGGATTAATCTTTAATGTAGATAAATCATTAATTCTAGCAAAATAGAATCTATCATTTAATACATCTGTTAATATTTCATTTTGCTTAACTAAATCTAAAGAATAATTACCAACTAAATTAACAGATACAATATCATTTTCACTAATATCTGCTAGCTTTAAATCTAGATTTCTTCTTATTTCATGATATGTTTCAAATTTAGAAATATCTAATGATACATCATGAATAACTCTTAAAGCAAATGGGACAAATTCAGCCTTAACCTTATCTGTTACATTTAATTTAATAAATCCCTTTTCTCCAGATTCATCATATCCTCTTCCCTCTAAAGTACCAGAATATGCATATACTCCTCTATCATCAATCTTACCCATACTGAATTTATGGATATGACCTAGGGCTAAATAATCAATAGATTTATTCTTTAATGTTGATAACTTAATATCCTTATCAATATCACCATGCATAATTACAATATTAATCTTTTCTGGATTTAATACTAATTTAGAAAAATCATAACAAGGCTGGTAATTAATACCTGTAATATCAACATTATCAAAATGATATGTTTTAAATTCATTACCAAAGAAATATAAATTAGAAGGCCAATTGCTCTTCTCCTTTAAAATAAATTCCTCATCATGATTACCACAAATATAGAAAAAATCTATATTAGAATTACTATCAATTAAATCACATAAATGATTCTTAGTACGTGTAGAAATCTTAGCATCATCAAAAAGATCACCAGCGATGATAATTTTAGAAACATTATTCTCTTGGGCATACTCTAATAATCTAGCACAATTTGAAATTAATTCCTTTTTTCTTCCTTGAGCCTTAATAGGGTCAAGATTAGTTTCAAGTGAAGATTCTAGATGTAAGTCTGCAGTATGAATAATATACATCTTGATTCCTCCAACATACCCTTTTATTTAATTATACTAATAATTAAATCTATTTTAAATAAAATCTTTATGATTTATAAAAAAACACTGACACATTTAAGCATCAGTGATAATTTTAAGAATGGCGCGCCCAAGAAGACTCGAACTCCTAACCTTTTGATCCGTAGTCAAACGATCTATCCAATTGATCTATGAGCGCATTTTAAGTGGCGGTCCGGACGAGACTCGAACTCGCGACCTCCTGCGTGACAGGCAGGCATTCTAACCAGCTGAACTACCGAACCACTTACAATGTACGCCCGTTTATTTTATCACAATAAAAATAATTATGCAATACTAAAAGTATGTTTTTTTGTAAGAAAAAGGGGTGATAAATTTCACCCCTAATATCTACTATTTCTTTTAATAGATTCTAATTCTTCTTCTAATTTCTTAACCTTAGTTTCAAGCATAATTATTCTATGTGACATTTCATATGTAGAATAAACAAGCTTTCCATTACTAATTCTATCTTCAATTCTCTTATATGCTTTATCAGCATCACCCTTACCTAATGTAAGGAAGAATATAATACCTAAGATTAAATATAATGAGCCAATTCCAATAAACACATAGAATACTGTTGCTGTCACTTCAATGAAGAACATTACAATACTAAGAAGTAAGAATAATATACCTAAGCCAGAAAATACAGAAGACATAACTATTCTTAATATTTTTTGGTTTTTATTATAATTCTTTTTAAATTTTTCTTTTTCTTCCTTCTTATCTAATTCATCTAAATAATCCATAATTACTTCTTTCCTTCAGTTATATTCTTAACTGTAGTTGCTAGTGTAGCAAGATTTTGTAAATCAGATGGAACCACAATCTTAGTAGATTGGCCATTTGCTAAATCCTTAACAGCTTCATAGCTTCTTAATGTTAATACCTCAGGAGTTGCCTTAGCATCAGCTAATGCCTTTAAACCATCAGCCTCAGCTTCTCTTACCATACGGATACCTGCTGCCTCAGCTTCCTTAACCTTACGAATTGATTCAGCCTGTGCCTCAGCCGCTAAAATCTTAGCCTGCTTATCAGCATCTGCACGTAGAATTTGAGATTCTTTTTGACCTTCTGCAAGTAAGATTTGAGACTTCTTCTCACCTTCTGCAAGTAAGATTTTCTCACGACGCTCACGTTCAGCTCTCATCTGACGCTCCATTGATTCTCTAATATCCTTTGGAGGTAAAATGTTCTTAACCTCAACTCTATTAACCTTAATTCCCCATGGGTCTGTAGCCTCATCTAGGATAGATCTCATCTTTGTATTAATGATATCTCTTGATGTTAATGTTTCATCTAGGTCTAATTCACCGATGATATTACGTAATGTAGTAGCTGATAAATTTTCAATAGCTAAAATAGGATTTTCAACACCATAAGCATATAGCTTAGGGTCTGTTACTTGGAAGAATACTACTGTATCAATTTGCATTGTAACATTATCCTTTGTAATAACTGGCTGTGGATCGAAATCCTTAACCTGTTCCTTCATAGTAACAACATATGAAACTCTATCAATAAATGGTGCTAAGAAATGAACACCAACACTCCAAATTGCATGGAATGCACCTAAACGCTCAACAACATATTTATTTGTTTGTCTTACGATTCTAATTCTAGTAATTAAATAAATTAAGATTATAATACCAATAATTGATAATATAACAATTAAACTAATAATACCTGCACTTAATAAAAACATTTTATTTATTCCTCTACCTTTCTTACAACAACCTTATTTCCCTTTAAAGCTACAATCTCAACAATTGTATCTGCCTTAATCTCATTTTCATCATCCTCGGGTAAAATAACATTATATATAATTGAATTAATTTTAGCTGTACCCATTTCAAACTTAGATACACTTGTTAATAATTTAACCTTTTGGCCTATGAATTCATCAGTATTGGTTTTCCTTATTTGACTTCTCATTAGCTTTTTAACTAATGGTCTAGTTAAAATTAAGCAAGCTGTTGATATTACAACGAATACTATTAATTCAACCCACCAATCTACAAATTGACTTATGCAAAGTGATGCGAATGAACCAGCTGAAAACCAAATAGATACTAAATCCTGGGTCATTGCCTCAACTGCGATGGTTATAACAAATACTGCAAGCCATAGCCAAATAGTATAATCCTCAATTGCAAATGACAATATAGTATTAAGCATTCTTCTTACCTCCCATATCAATTATAAGGCACTTCTTGTTATCATCGAAGCTTCCCTTAAATTGAATACTATCACCCTTATTAATCGTGAGATTAAAGGCCGCCGATAAATATTCAATTAGCTGCTTAGATGCGATTCTTACATAACTCTTAGATACAGATATAGATAATAATGAAGATTCCTTTAATTCTCCTGATAAGGCATGATCCTTATCGATAGGGAATATATAAACCTCATTTAATTCCTTATCCAAGCCTACTCTAACCTTATAAGCCTCTTCAAAGTACTTAATAAGCTTAGAATTTAATAAAAGGTGTCTATCATATAGAGTTACTGTGCCAATTTTATCATCTGAATCATAAAATTCTAGCATTTATTCATCACCTCTACATTAAATATACACCTTTATTTCACAGAGTTCAATAGTAAATTCACAAAAATTCACAAAAATTATTTCTTTATCACAAATGTTTTCTCTTCATCAAAATCAATGACTCTATCCTTATATAAGCCTCCATAGGCTCTCTTAAAGGCTTTTCTAGATAACCCTAATTCCTTTTCTACAATTTCAGCACTTGTTTTAGCAGTTATCTTCATAACACCATGATGCTTATCTAAATAATCTAAAATGATTTTCTTATCAGGCTCAATCATTTCTTCCTTTTGTGCATTTAATCTACCATAATATTCATTTTCAATTTTTTTAGTAATAGTAACCTTTAATTCTTCTCCTAATCTATGCTTACCTCTTAATTGAGAATTAGGAACAAAAATATACATAGGATCGTGAGTAGCTAAGGATAAGCCCTTTTCACCTACTCTTACTACAATTGCATTAACATCCTCACCCTCGATATAATTTACCATTCTCTTTAAAGCAATGATATCAAATCTACCAATAGGCTTAGCTGATAATATATCCTTCTTTATTTTTAATACAGCTAATAACTCATCACCCTTTTGTGGCCATAATGTTTCATCATAAGGTAAGTAATCCTTAGAAATTAAAACATCCTTTGGCATATTTATATTAACAAATACACCAGCCCCAGGTAATACCTCAGTAACCTTTACAAAACCAGGCTTATCTAATGTAATTATAGGAGCTGATTCAGTAGCTGTTTTTCTTCCTGCCTTATCAGTATATATAAATACATTTACCATATCATTTGGCTTATATTCTTTTGTTGCCTGTCTAAAATGTAATAATACTTCCTCATCATCATCTGATAGCATATAACCTAAATCTGATAATCTTACTACTCTTAATTTTTGAAATTCACCTAATTTAATCAATTACGATCACCATCCTTATAATTTCTATCAGTTTGCTTCAAATACATTTCCTTTTTATCCTTAAAAGGAGTCTTTTTCTTATTTGATTCATACTTCTTAATTAATTCCATTTCACTTTTAGTATAATTCTTTTCTTGCCTCATTCTAATCTTCCTCTGCAAGTTTCAATCCATTTTCTTTTAATATATCAATAATTCTTTGAATATTATCCTCAGTAGATGCTGTTTCTAGATTCCCCTTTTGATAATGGATTTCTAAATAATTACCATCTTTATCATATAAATATAGGGTATTCATAAAATTCTTATTTATGAATTTATATTCAGTAAATCTTCCTGTATGAACCTCAAAATCTAATTTTGGCTTTAAATTTCTAAAGAAAAGGCTAAGTCTTTGAAAATATAAAACACCATTTCGATAGCTCATAATAAAATCAGCTGAGCCCTCATTATATATTTTTCCTAAATTTTGTCTTAATGATATGAAGCAAGGCTTCTGTCCTTTTAATAATCCAGCCTTTCTCATATTCATCAAATATGCTTTTCTATCCATAAAACCAACTCCTAAAAGATTATACCATAAATACCTAATTAATTATAATTATTTTAAATTTCATAACATTTTTTAAAAAAAGTATTGACAAACGTTTTCATAATTGATATCCTATAAGTGCAAAAGATAATAACTTTTCAAAATAATCTCTCCCAAAAAAGGAAAAGGGTACTGACTTTATCAGTATCCTTTTCTTTTCTTATTTTCACTATAGGCCTTAACTAAATTATATACAGTCTTATTAGCTTTAACCTCTATATTAGCTTTTTTAGCTCTATTTATTAATTCTTTACCAAAATAATCTAATTCATTTTCTTTATTATTATTAACATCTATTGTAAGTGAGGTTACTCTATCAGATTTAAAATCCTCACATATTTTTTTTATATCATTAATATCATCTATAGTTAATCCAACATTATAATATTTAGATACCTCATATACCTCATCAAAAATATCATTAAATGTATCTAATATTAATGGATGAGACATATCTAAATATGTAGCGTTCATTAACGCAGATATTTGATTAATTGCTAGATTTAATGTCCATTTATGCCATACTCTTCTTTGCATATTTTGATAAATATGATTATTAATATTGTATTTATTAAATATCTTTCTCATTTCAATAAGTGGCCATCTTAACACATAATTATATTTATCACCATATTGTAAATTAATTATCTTAGATGTATGACAAATGTTACCTACCTTATTAGATTCAACATTAATAACACCATATAATACTCTATGCTTTGGATAATAATCCTTAATTGTATCATGAGCTGTAATACCATTTAATAAAGGTAATATTACAGTATCAGGCTTCATAAATAATTTTAAATTAGGAAGAGCATCCTTTAATTGATAATTCTTAACAGCTATTATAATTAAATCTAATTTACCTTCTGTAATAAATTTAGGAGATACCTTTCTATCATTTATAATGAATTCTTCTTTTTCATATTTTTCAAATCTCACCTTATCTACTAAAATATATAATTCCTTATAATCTTGTAATTCATTATAAATTGCAGAGCCTACTCCACCAAATCCATAAATGCCAATTTTAAGCATAATATCACATCCTTAACTTGATTATAGCAATCGAGTAGAGTAGAAAAGTTGATGCTCTAGACACCTACTTTTCATCCC
>JAEEGH010029776.1_pt1 | contig 10654 bp, 7 predicted proteins | sample 9134181 | NCBI WGS metagenome assembly JAEEGH01 (sample SAMN16246544, study PRJNA631951) | gut metagenome | biome: gut microbiome; feature: rumen; material: DP-attached | host: Bos | place: Iran: Karaj | collected 2018-10
CCGGCAGGTTACGGAGATAGCGGATGGCGGCGTCGGCGGAGGTGAGGAAATCCTCCGGGGCCGTTTCGATGCCCAGGCGGGCCATTTTAGCGATGTAGGCCTCCGTTCCCCGGGAGGAGTTGTTGGTAAGGAATACCCACCGTCCCCCCAGGGCCTTCACGGTCCGCAGAAATTCCGCCGCGCCGTCGAAAAGGCGCTCCGAAAGGTAGATGGTGCCGTCCATATCCAGAAGGAACAGCTTTTTTTCGCCCAAGGACAAGGAGCACCGCCTCCGCATAATTCTTCAGTATTTTATATTATACTGGAAACGCGGCGATTTTTCATCCTTTTTTTGCGGCTTGACGGAAACTTTGCATTTTTGCTCCTCCGATTTGTGCGGCCTGCGAATTGTGAAAGGGAAGGATTCCTGTTAGAATCGGGGAGAATAAAACCGGCGCGGGAAAAGGCGCCGACCATTATGATATTATGGAGGAAATAAAAATGGGTAAGCTCGACGGAAAAGTCGCCATCATCACCGGCTCCACCTCCGGCATGGGCCGTGAGACCGCCTATCTCTTCGCCAAGGAAGGCGCCAAGGTCGTCGTCACCGGCCGCAACGCCCAGCGGGCCCAGGCCGTCGTGGACAAAATCAAGGCCGAGGGCGGCGAAGCCATCTGCGTCATCGCCGACACCAGCGATCTCAGCGCCCCCCAGAAGATCTTCGACGCCACCATGGCTGCCTACGGCACCGTGGATATCCTGATGAACAACGCCGGGATGCTCTCCCTGGCCCAGTTTGCCGACATCACCCCCGAGGAGTTCCTGACCGCCATCAACGTGAACGTTACCAGCGCCCTGCTCCTCTCCCAGAAGGTCGCCCCCATCATGAAGGCCAAGGGCGGCTGCCACATCATCAACGTCGCCTCCATCGTGGGCTGGGCCGCCCACTGGGGCTTCGTGGGCTATGTCACCAGCAAGCATGCCATGGTGGGCCTGACCAAGGCCATGGCCAATGAGCTGGCTCCCGAGATCCATGTCAACGGCATCTGCCCGGGCGCCATCCGCACCGCCATGCTGGACAGCGTGGGCGGCGAGGACGCCTTCGGCCCCATGATCCAGCGCACCGCTCTGAAGCGCGTGGGCGAGGGCAGCGAGATCGCCACCGTGGCTCTGTTCCTGGCCACCACCGACTCCAGCTTCATCGACGGCCAGCTGCTCCGCGTGGACGGCGGCGTGGACGTGTGAGTTACTTCAAATCACAGCCGAAGGCTGCGATTTGATAAAAGTTGCGCTCCGCTCCCCGCACTCGCTTCGCTCGCACAGTCCGCTACGCGAGAGGTATTTTTGCCCGAAAATGAATTCCGGACAAAAATGATCCGACTCTTTTCGCGCCTGCGGGCGCGAACTCTGCGAGGCATTAACAAGCACCCCGGCGCGATTGCGCCGGGGTGCTTTGTCGTGAAGCCGCTGAAAAGTTGACAGAGAACAGACAGCTATGGTAGCATTATCCAAATAACGGACAGATTCACGGACTGGGCCGCTTCGGGGAGAAAGACAAGATGAAGAAAACGAGTTTTGGAAAACGCTTCCGCTACTGGCTGGAACGCAACATGGCAAAGGGCACCCCCAGCATGATCAAGCTGCTGCTGGCCGTGGTGCTGTTCATGGCGGCCCTGGTGACCGTCCTGGTGCTGCTGTTCCACGAGCGGGAGGAGGGGACCAGCGTCCTCGCCCTGTTCTGGGACAACCTGCGGGCGGCCATGAGCTCGGGCTTCCCCGCCGCCGGCTCCGGCTCGCTGCTGCACATCATCCTCTATACACTGCTGGGCCTCACGGGCATGATCTTTACCGGCATGCTCATCAGCATATTCTCCACCGCCATGCGGGGCAAGATCCTGGCTTTGCAGACGGAAAACCCGGAGATCCTGGAGGAGGGCCATGTGGTGGTCCTGGGCTTCCGCACCGGGGAGTATGCCCTGCTGGGTCAGCTCATGACCGCCGCGGGGGGGAAGAAGCGCACCATCGTGGTGGCGGACAAGATGGAACGGGTGGATATGGAACAGGCCATCCGCACCAATCTGGAGGTGCCCCGGAATATCCGCCTGGTGGCCATCAATGCCAATACGGAGAGCGCCGCGGAGCTGGAATGCTGCGCCATCGGCGAAGCCTCCCGCGTGATCATCTACACCCGGGATGCGGGGCGGACCGTCAAGACCTATCTGGCGGTGAACGCCCTCCTGAAGGGCGCAGCCCGCAGGCCGAAGATCGTCACCACCGTGGACACGGAGGACGCCGCCTTCCCCGACGACCTGCTGCCCGAGAAAGAGGTTTCCCTGCTCCACTCCGGCAACGTGGTGGCCCGGACCATCGCCCACGCCGCCACCCAGCCCGGCATTTTTGAAGCGTTCCTGGACATGATCGACTTCGCCGGGTTTGAGTTCTACTTGGAGGATATGCCGAAGCTCCAGGGCCTGCCCTTCTGGAAAGCGGTCCTCGCCACCGTCAACGGCATCGTCGTGGGCCTGTACCGGGACGGGCGGGTGCGGCTGAATCCCGCGCCGGACGCGGAGATCAAAAAGGGCGATCTTCTCATCGTCTTTGAGGAGAACCAGGGGGATGCGAAGGTCGTCAGCCCCGAGGAAGAGACCAGGCCGGAGCCGGAGGAGCTGCCGCCCCTGCCGCCCATCCCGGAGGTGGTGATCTTCGGCATCAACGCCTCCATCCCCACCATCATCAAGGAGCTGCCGGACAACATCGTCCGTATCCGCCTGGCGGGGCTCACCTCCGCCCAGTTCTCGGAGTACCTGCCCCGGCAGGAGATTTTCATTCCCGAGATCGTGCCGGATTACCGGGGGACGGAGGCGGAGGACACCCTGGAGGACATGGTGAAGGAAGCCTCCCATGTCATCGTCCTTTCCGACTGGGCGAAGGGAGAGGAGGACGCGGACACCGGGACCATCGTGCAGATCATGCGCCTCCGGAACCTGAAGAAAAAGCGGAAACTCACCTTTACCATCACGGCGGAGATGCGCTGCGAGAACAACCGGAAGCTCATTTCCGAGAGCGGCGCGGAGGATCTGGTGGTGGCCTCCGACCTGTCCTCCATGGTGCTGGCCCAGGTGGCGGAGGACCCCCGGCGGCTGGGGCTGTTCAACCAGCTGCTGGACGAGAGCGGCAGCGAGGTATACTTAAAGCCCCTGGCCGATTTCCGCATCACCGGCGTGCGCATGACGGTCCGGGAGCTGCGGAAGCATATCTACGCCTACGGCTATATCCCCGTGGGCATCCGGACCAAAGAGGGGACCTTCCAGGTGCTGGACGACAACGTTACCTTCCAGCCGAAAAACGGGGACAGCCTGGTGCTGATCGGGGAAGAATAGAGGGTATAAAAAAACGGCCTGCCGTGAGGCAGGCCGTTTTTTATGGCATGGCTTATTGTTCCGCTTCGTTGGTGATGCGCAGCAGTTCCCGCTTCACCAGCCAGAGCTTCTCCGACAGGTCCACATAGTAGGTGTGGGGGTTGTGGAAACGCTTGACCTCGTCCCACAGCAGGTCCACCTGGCTGGCGCAGTAGTCCCGGATCTCCTTCAGACTGGGACGCTTGTAGACCAGCTTCCCTTCCTTGAAGATGGGGACCAGCAGCTCCTGGGCCCGGAAGTTTTCCAGCTTCTTGGTCTTCCAGACCGCGTCCTGGTCGAAGATGGTGAGGCTCTGGGTGTCGTCGATGGTCTCGTCCCAGACGCAGATCTGGTCCGCCAGGGCCTTGCCGGTGGCCCGGTCAAAGAGGCGGTAGACCTTCTTGAAATGGGGCGTGGTGATCTTGGCGGTGTTCTCGCTGATCTTGATCTTGGGCAGGATGGTGCCCTCCGCGTCCTCCACGGCGGCCAGCTTGTATACCGCGCCGAAGACGGGTTCGCTGCGGGCGGTGATCATCCTTTCGCCCACGCCGAAGGTGTCCACGCAGGCCCCCTGCATGATGAGGTCCTGGATCAGCTCCTCGTCCAGGGCGTTGGAGGCGGTGATCTTGCAGCACTGGAGCCCCGCGTCGTCCAGCATCTTCCGGGCCTGCTTGCTCAGGTAGGAGATGTCGCCGGAGTCCAGACGGATGGCGAAGTTGGTGATGCCCTTGGGCACCAGGAATTCCTTGAAGCAGCGGATGGCGTTGGGCACGCCGGATTTCAGGGTGTTGTAGGTGTCCACCAGCAAAGTGGCGTTGGTGGGATAGATCTCGCAGTAGGCCTTGAAGGCCTCATATTCCGTGTCGAACATCTGCACCCAGCTGTGGGCCATGGTGCCCCCGGCGGGGACGCCGTAGAGCTGGTCGGTGACGGTGCAGGCCGTGCCCGCGCAGCCGCCGATGTAGGTGGCCCGGGCGCCCAGGATGGCCGCGTCGCCGCCCTGGGCCCGGCGGGAGCCGAATTCCAGCACGGGCCGCCCCTGGGCCGCCCGCACCACCCGGTTGGCCTTGGTGGCGATCAGGGACTGGTGGTTGAATTGCAGCAGCAGGAAGGTCTCCACCAGCTGGGCCTCCACCGCCGGGGCCCGGACGGTGATCACCGGCTCGCCGGGGAAGACGGGGGTGCCCTCCGGCACGGCCCAGATGTCGCCGCTGAAACGGAAATACTTGAGCCAGCGGAGGAATTGCTCGTCGAAGCAGTTCTTGGAGCGGAGATATTCGATGTCCCGCTTGTCGAAGTGGAGATTCTGGATATAGTCGATGATCTGGTCCAGTCCGGCGGCGATGGCAAAGCCGCCCCCGTCGGGCACCTTGCGGAAGAACACGTCGAAATAACAGATCTTTTTGTGGAGCCCGGTCTTGAAATAACCGTTGCCCATGGTCAGCTCGTAGAAGTCGCAGAGCATGGTGTAGTTCAGTTCGTCCATCATCTTACCCCCTTATGGTAGAGCTTTTTCGACTGGTAGACCGGGTCGCAGGTCAGATTCGCGCCCAGCTTTTTGTATGTATTCTCGTCCACCTGGCTCAGCAGCACGGTGGAATGGACTTCCGTGTTTTTCAGATTCGGCAGCTGGTCCATGGCGGCCTTGGCCACCGGGTCGGAAACGGCGCAGACGCTGAGGGCGATCAGGGTTTCGTCCGCGTGGAGCCGGGGGTTGGAGCCCCCCAGGAGGTCCACCTTCAGCCGCTGGATGGGCCCGATGATGTCCGGGCTGATGAGGTGCCGCTCGTCGGGGATCCCTGCCAGGGTTTTCAGGGCGTTCAGGAGCAGGGCGCTGGATGCCCCCAGCAGCTTGGAGGTCTTGCCGGTGATGACCCGCCCGTCGGTGAGCTCCATGGCGGCGGCGGGCTCTCCCGTCTCCTCCGCCTTCTGCCTGGCGGCCCCGGCCACCTTCCGGTTTGCCGGGCTCAGGCCCGCCTGCTTCATGATGCTCTCGTTTTTCAGCACCACGGCCTTGTCCACGTTGCCCTTGCGGTTGGCGCAGGCGGCGTCGAACCAGCGGCGGACGATCTCCTTGTTGGCGGCGTGGATCACCGCCTCGTCGTCGATGATGCAGTAGCCCGCCATGTTCACGCCCATATCCGTGGGGGATTTGTAGGGGCAGGAGCCGAAGATATTCTCGAAGATGGTCTTCATCAGGGGATAGATCTCCACGTCCCGGTTGTAGTTCACCGTGGTGACCCCGTAGGCGTCCAGGTGGAAGGGGTCGATCATGTTCACGTCGTCCAGGTCCGTGGTGGCAGCCTCGTAGGCCAGGTTCACCGGGTGCTTGAGGGGCAGGTTCCAGATGGGGAAGGTCTCGAATTTGGCGTAGCCCGCGTCCACCCCCCGCTTGTGCTCGTGGTAGAGCTGGCTCAGGCAGGTGGCCATTTTGCCGCTGCCGGGGCCGGGGGCGGTGACCACCACCAGGGGGCGCTGCGTCTCGATGAAGTCGTTGCGGCCGAAGCCCTCCTCGGAGGCGATGGTCTCCACGTCGTAGGGGTAGTTGGGGATGGCGTAGTGCCGCCAGACCTTCAGCCCCAGGCCCTCCAGCCGCCTCTGGAAGGCTTCCCCCGCCGCTGCATGCTGGTCGAATTGGGTGATGACCACGCTGCCCACATAGAGGCCGATGCCCCGGAAGGCGTCGATCAGGCGCAGCAGGTCCAGGTCATAGGTGATGCCCAGGTCGCCCCGCACCTTGTTCTTCTCGATGTCCCCGGCGTTGATGACCATGACGATCTCCGCCTGGTCCTTCATGGTCAGCAGCATTTTCACCTTGCTGTCCGGCTGGAAGCCGGGCAGCACGCGGGAGGCATGGTTGTCGTCGAAAAGTTTGCCTCCGAATTCCAGGTAGAGCTTGCCGCCGAACTGGCCGATCCGCTCCCGGATGTGCTGGGATTGGAGCTGGAGATACTTCTCGTTGTCGAAGCCGACTTCGTATTTCATAGGTATCTGCGGCGGATGGCTGCCGCTCCTCCTCTCAGGGCATGCACCCTGTTATTTCTGACGTTTACTTCATAAAGAGGCAGAGGATGATGGGAAGGAACATGGCGGGCAGGAGATTCGCCACCTTGAGCTTGGCTATCCCCAGCATATTGAGGCCCAGGGCGACGATGAGCAGACTGCCCGCGCAGCTCATCTCCGCCACCACGTAGTCGCTGAGGACGGGGGCGGCCCAGCGGGCCAAAAGCACGATGGCCCCCTGATACACCAGGACGAAGGCCCCGCTGAGGCAGACGCCCAGGCCCAGGCTGGAGGCCAGGATGATGGCGGAGACGAAGTCCAGCATGGACTTGGTGAAGATGGTCTCGTGGTTGCCGGTGAGGCCGCTCTGGAGGGAGCCCACCACGGCCATGCTCCCCACGCAGAAGAGGAGGCTGGCGGTGACGAAGCCCTCGGCCACCTTGCTGCCGCCGCCTTTTTTCGCAAAGCGGCTCTGGACCCAGGCCCCCAGACGCTCCAGCTTGGCGTCCAGGTCCAGCAGGCCCCCGATGACGGCCCCCAGGACCATGCTGAGGATGGTGACCAGGGTATTCGTCCCCGCGAAGGAGCCCTTGATCCCGATGTAGAGGACGCAGAGGGCCAGACCCTTCTGCACCAGGTCCGCCAGCTTTTCCGGGATGCCCTTTTTCAGCAGAGTCCCCAGCAGACCGCCCACCACGGCGGCCAGGGTGTTCACCAGGGTGCCGATCATGCCTTCATGCTCAGGAAAGCGTTGATGAAGCCGTCGATGTCCCCGTCCATCACGTTTCCGATGTTCCCGTTTTCAAAGCCGGTACGGTGGTCCTTGGCCAGGGTGTAGGGCATGAAGACGTAGGAGCGGATCTGGCTGCCCCACTCGATCTTCATCTGCACGCCCTTGATGTCCTCGATCTTCTCCAGGTGCTCCCGCTCCTTGATCTCGGCCAGCCGCGCCCGCAGCATCTCCTTACAGTTTTCCAGGTTCTGAAAATGGCTCCGCTCCACCTGGCTGGAGACCACGATCCCCGTGGGGATGTGGGTGAGGCGCACGGCGGAGGAGGTCTTGTTGACCTTCTGTCCCCCCGCGCCGGAGGCCCGGTAGACGTCCATCTTGATGTCCTCGTCCCGCAGCTCGATCTCCCCGGTGTCGGTGATCTCGGGCATGACCTCCAGGGCCGCGAAGGAGGTATGGCGGCGGCCGGAGGCGTCGAAGGGGCTTATGCGCACCAGACGGTGGACGCCGTGTTCGCTCTTGAGGTAGCCGTAGGCGTTCTCCCCCTCGATCTTGATGGTGGCGGATTTCACCCCCGCCTCTTCGCCGTCCAGCCAGTCCAGGAGCTTGTAGGTGTAGCCGTGGCGCTCGGCCCAGCGGGTGTACATCCGGTAGAGCATCCCCGTCCAGTCCATGGCCTCGGTGCCGCCGGCCCCGGCGTGGAAGGTGAGGATGGCGTTGTTGGCGTCGTACTCCCCGGTGAGGAGGGTGCTGAGGCGCACCTCCTCCAGCTTGGCCGAGAACTTCTCAAAATCCTCCGTCAGCTCCGGCAGGAGGCTTTCGTCGTTCTCCTCCAGGGCCATGTCGCAGAGGGTGTAGAGGTCGTCCCACTGCTTCACCAGCCGGTCGTAGGTGTCGCACTTATCCTGGAGCCGCTTCATCTGCTGCTGGACCTTGGTGGCGTTGGCCGCGTCGTTCCAGAAGCCGTCGGCGGCGGTGCGGGCCTCCAGCTCCTTGATCTCCTCCCGGGCGGCGTCCAGCTTCATGCCGTCCTTGATGGTGTCCAGCTGGGGCTTCAGGCTGTTCAGTCTGGTCTTGTATTCTTCAAATTCGATCATTGGAATCGTTCCTTCCTTGGTATCGGTATAGTGGGTGGTCCGGCCTTCCGTTCCCCCAAAGGAAACCCGGGAAAGCGGTCTCCTTCGGGAAAGGGCGTTTCATCGGAATCCCGCAGGCAATGCCGCGAAGGGGGTCGCCTGCCATTCCGGCGAAGCAGGCCGCACTAACCCTTCGTACCCTTCGCGCCGCCGGAGAAGTTTTTCAGGATGCCGGTGTCGATGGCGCTGTGGAAGCTCTTCCGCTCCCGCTCCCGCTTCAGGGCCAGGGAGACCATTTTGTCCAGCAGGGCGGGGTAGCTGAGCCCCGCGCTCTCCCAGAGGTAGAAGGAGAGGGAGCCGGGGCAGGTGTTTACCTCGTTGATCCAGAGCTCCTCCGTCTCGGCGTTCAGCAGGAAGTCGATCCGGGCCACGCCGCTGAGTCCCAGGGCCCGGAAGGCCCGGAGGGCCAGGGAGCGCACCTTCTCCCGCAGCTCCGGGGAGATGGGGGCCGGAAGCAGGCGGCTGAGGCCGCTCATGCCCTTGCCGCCGCCGTCGCCGGTTTTGCCGCCTCCCTCGTACTTGTCCCGGTAGGAGAGGATCTCGTCCCCCATGACGGGCTCCTCCACTTCGCTGGCCTCCGCCTCCCCGGCGTCGCCCAGCACGGCGCAGTTCAGCTCCCGCAGGGGCTGAACTGCCCTCTCCGCCAGGACCTGGGGGGTGAAGGAAAAGGCGTAATCCAGGGCGTCTTCCAGCTCCTCCGGGCCCTTCACCAGGCGGATGCCCACGCTGGAACCCAGGTCCAGGGGCTTCACGATCATGGGGAAGGGGAGCTTTTCGACGATCCGCGCCGTCACGGCGGCCCGTTCGTCCTCCGCCCGGAAGCGCAGGGCCGGCAGCACCGGCAGCCCGGCGGCGGCGTAAAGGAGCTTCTGGGCGTATTTGTCCATGCCCAGGGCGGAGGGGCCCACGTCGGAGCCGGCGAAGGGAAGGCCCAGGGTGCGGAAATAGCCCTGGAGCGCCCCGTCCTCCACGTTGGTGCCGTGGACCACGGGGAAGGCCAGGTCCAGGGTTCCCAGGGATTTCTTCTTCAGGCCGAAGCGGCCGTAGGGCAGAAGCTCCACCCGCTCACCCTCCCGGACCGGCAGGACCCGAATGCTCTTTTTCAGCAGGGCGGGAATGTCCCGGTACTCTTCGATCTTTCCCACATTTTCCCCGGTGTAAAAGGACCCGTCCCGGGTGATGTAGATGGGGAGAACGGTATATTTTTCCCTGTCAAACTGACGCAGCGCCTGCAGGGCGGAGATCACGGAGACCTCGTGCTCAACGCTCTCGCCCCCGAAAAACAGGCCGACGGTAATTTTCATGCTGGGTTCACCTCCGGGATGAAACGAAAATAAGCTTGGGAATATCAGTAATTGTCCGGCAGGTCGTTTTCCAGCAGGATGACCCGCCGGCCGCCGCCGGCGTCGAAGGAATCGGCCAGGGAGATGGCCTCCTCCACCGTGTCGGCCACGAAAATATGCTCCGCCGGGAAGCCCGCCTCCAGAAGGCCCGCCTGAATGGGCGGGGCCTGACGCTTCCCCACCAGCACGGCCCGGTCGCAGCGGGAGGCCGCCTCCCGCCCGAAGGCGGTGTTCAGCTCCGACTGCTTCGCCCCCAGCTCCACCATGCCGGGGGTGACCAGGATCCGGAGGCCCTCGAACATCCCCAGGGTCTCTAGGGCGGCGGAGGCCCCGGCGGGATTGGAGTTGTAGGCGTCGTCGATGATGAGCCGGTTTCCGCTGCCCCGGAGCTGGAGCCGGTGCTCCACCGCCTCCAGCCGCCGCACCGGCTGCCGCAGCTTCTCCAGGGGTATGCCCAGGGTGTTCGCCACGGCGATGGCGGCGGTGATGTTCTGTACGTTGTGCTTTCCCAGCAGCTTCGTCTCGAATTCCACGCCCCGGACCGTGAAGCGGAGGCCCCGCTCGTCGCAGCGGATGTCCTCGGCCCGGTAGTCCCCCCGGAGGAGGCCGTAGCCCACCGTGGGGACGGAGACCTTCCGGTTCCGGATCTCCTCGGAATCCATGTTGCCGAAGAAGATCCCGTCGGGAGGAAGGGCGTCGGCCAGCTCGAACTTGGTTTTGACCACGTTGGCAAGGCTGCCGAAGCTCTCCAGATGCTGGGGGCCGATGGCGGTGATGACCCCCATCCGGGGGTGGACGAGATCGCAGATCTCCTTGATGTCCCCCACGTTCCTGGCCCCCATCTCGCAGACGAAGATCTCGTGGGTGGGGCGCAGGTTTTCCCGCACGGTCCGCACCACCCCCAGGGTGGTGTTGTAGTTCAGGGGGGTAACCAGAACATTGTACTGCGCCCCGAGCAGCTTTTCAAGGAAAAACTTGACGCTGGTCTTCCCGTAGCTCCCGGTGACGCCGATGATCTTCAGCTCCGGGTCCTCCGCCAGGATGCGCTGGGCGTCCCGGATGTAA
>JAEEGH010029779.1_pt1 | contig 10654 bp, 8 predicted proteins | sample 9134181 | NCBI WGS metagenome assembly JAEEGH01 (sample SAMN16246544, study PRJNA631951) | gut metagenome | biome: gut microbiome; feature: rumen; material: DP-attached | host: Bos | place: Iran: Karaj | collected 2018-10
GGCGCGTGCAATCTGTAATGCGCTTTTTGTACTCATGTGTATAGTATGTTGTTTAAATACCTCTTCTAAATAGTAAGGGTGCGCAAATTTCGTCAAAATTGCGCACCCTTGCAAATATTTGGTTGTTTATTAAAAGCGGTATATGATGGAGGCGTTAATGTCAAACAAGCTACCTGCTCCCAAGAACCACTCCCATGTGTTGTCATCCTTTGAGAACTTCCAGTCATTCTTTACGAAAGTATTCAGATCAAAACCCCAATGGGCGTTTTTCTTGAACCAGCCCTGGAAACCCAAACCGCCGCCTACTCCGGCTGCAAGGAAAGTCTCGCCCTGCTCTACGTTTGCCTTATGCCACGGATCTTCATGATACTTGAGGTATCTTTCATCGGTATTCTTCTGCTCGTCTGTAAGGGCTTGTATATACTCCTTGTTCAGGGTGGTGTTGGACACAATGAACTGCTCGCGGAACAGTCCCACGTCAGCCCTTGCTACAAAGTAGAATCCTCTGTCCGGCTTACGTCCCATGTAGAACCGTCCCTCGGGGCATACCATCACACCAACATACTTGCGGTCCCACTTTACTTCATGCGTTCCGTCATCCATAGTTACATCAGCATACCAATTGGCGGGATGACCGGACCAGTCCAGAGTATAGGTCTTTCCGTCCAGTTTTACTTTGGTTGGAATAGGATCACCGTCATTAAGGTCTCTGACAAACGTACTGCGGTTCATAAAGTGAGCCTGAGCGGAAACGCCGAATGAGAAACGTGTGTTAGTGTAATGCTCCCAGACGAACTGGGGAGACAGATATCCGACCGATACCAAATCAAGTTTGAAACTGTTATTGTATTTGTCGTAACCTTCTGTAAGAAGCGGCTTTATGGCCATCATAGACTGACTCATGCAGAACAAGGCAGCTATGAAAAAAAATGTCTTTTTCATATCGTATTTGTTTGTTGTTGGTACGAAGATATGTAAAAAAATGTTATATTTGCACGTTTTTTGAAATTAACTGAGTTTATCAGGACCATGCATTATTGTTTCATTATTAACAACGAACCCGGAAAAGCAGGTAACGCTGATATCATAAAGAAAGGTATAGAGAACCTCCCGGAACCTATCAATTTTGAAATTTATCTTACAACCGCTGAGAAAACAGCCATCGATCACGTACGCGACTACTGCAAGGCAAACCCCGATCAGGAGACCTGTTTCGTAGCATGCGGCGGCGACGGCACCATCAATGAGGTGGCCACCGGAATGGTTGGAGCAAAGAACAAGCATCTGGCAGTTCTGGCCTACGGAAGCGGCAATGACTTCATCAAATACTACCCGGAAAAAGATTTCCTGAATATTGAGCAGTTAGTCAAGGGTACTTCCCACAAGATTGACATCCTCAAGGTTGGTCAGGACCACTATTCAATAAACGTCTGCAACTTTGGTTTTGACTCGGTTGTGGCATCGACCGCAAACAAGCTGAGCCGCAAGGGTAACAAGAACCCCTACCGCTGGGGTATTGTAAAGGCTATTTTCTGCGGCCGTTTCAACAGCATTCAGGTTAAGGCCGATGGTGAATTGCTGAATGAGGGCAAGCGCATGCTGCTGTGCACACTGGGCAACAACAACCACGTGGGCGGCGAGTTCTTCTGCTCACCCCGCGCCAAGAACGATGACGGCCTGATTGAGGTGGGTTACTGCAAAACCACCACTCTGGCCGGATTCCTGGGTCTTCTGCCCATCTATACCGCAGGAAATCACCTTGATGATCCCAAGGCAAGCAAGCATTTCGTTTACCGTCAGGCCAAAACGGTTGACGTTCATTCTGATAAGCAGATTGAGCTCTGCCTGGACGGAGAGATGCTCGCAGGCAAAGATTTCCACATTGAGGTTATACCTCAAGCCATCAGTTTCATTATTCCGAATTAATGCTTATCTTTGGCATAAACATTAAAACTTACTGCTATGGCAAGTCGTAGAGATCTTAAGAGAGACATCAGTTACGTTATAGGTGACATTTTCACCGAGTGTCTTATATATAAGGAGCTTGTTCCCGGCACCGACAAGGCTGCCGCCGAGAAGTTGATTGTTGACTTGCTCCGCATTGACAATGAGTTCATTACCCGTATCAGCCACACTGAGCCGGGTAACGCCAAGGTATACTATCGCACTCTTGTCAAAGATTTCCAGAAGGAGATATCGGCTGTCATTGACAAGCTGACCAAGCTTAAAAAGTAAACCCTTTACGGTATGTCCCGGCTTGTGCGGTCCTTTGTGGCGGCACTGGCCGTCATTCTGTCCGCCGGCAGCATTCAGGCTCAGACGGACAACGCTACCATACGCGCTAAAGTCAGGGAGCACTTTGAGCAGTACCAGGCTGATTTTGACCTCAAGACGCTTAAGGTAGAGCGTACCGACATAAGCAAGAGCGGCCGCCGTCTGGACATCTACCTGAACCAGAACTTCAGTTACCAGCTTTTCCGTCAGGAACTTGTTGATTCCATCTATGCCGGACTGCGCCGTGACCTGCCTCAGGACATAAGGCGTTACAGTATAGGCATCCATACAGGCGGCAAGACCATTGAGCGCCTTATTCCCAACTGGGCCCGAAACACCATCAGCCAGAAGAACCTCTGGAACGAGACAGCCTATGAAGGCAAGCCCTGGGTAAGCAACGAGAGCCGCATATACACCCCCAAGAAGGGTCTTACAAACATCCACATGGCAGTAACCCCCAGTCACGGTCTCTACTATGACAATGAGGACAGCCTCTGGGAGTGGCAGCGTCCTCCGCTGTACTGCACCCGAGAGGACCTTCTCACTCAGTCATTCGCCTACCCCTACATCATTCCCATGCTGGAGAATGCCGGTGCTGTGGTATATACGGCACGCGAGCGTGACTGGCAGACCAACGGTGTTATAGTAAAGAGCGGAAGCAGCGGATACCGTGAAGACGGCGTATGGTCAGAATTTGTAGCCGGCGGTTTTCAGGCCGACTCCATTCGCATACTCCCTGACAGTCTGCAGGTTAGCACCCGCCGGGCAAAGGCCGGAAACGGTCCGGGCATACCCATGTCTACCGCATTCTGGATTCCGGACATACCTGAGGACGGTGATTACGCAGTATACGTGACCTACCAGTCTGACTCCACAAGCGTGGACGACGCCCGGTACATTGTGTTCCATACGGGCGGATCGGCCACATTCCGTGTAAACCAGCGCATGGGTGGCGGAACATGGGTCTATCTGGGCACTTTCCACTTTAAGAAAGGTCAGAGCCCGCGGGGAATGGTTAGCCTTGACAACAGCAGCGGGATGTACGGAACCGTAAGTGCCGATGCCGTAAGGTTCGGAGGAGGCACAATGACTTTTGAAAGCCATGGTCTTGAACTTACCGCGCCCCTGTACAATATGGGCTCGCGCTACTACACCAGGTTTGCAGGCGCTCCCGACAGCGTATATAGTAAATATCCGGGTGCCGATGAGTACCGCGAGGATATCTGGGCCCGCCCCTACGTATCCAACTGGCTGTCGGGAGGTTCGGTTTTCAATCAGGCCAACCCCGGACTGGGTGTTCCGCTGGAGCTCTATTTTGCACTGCATACCGATGCCGGATACACCTACGGCGATACACTGTATGGCTCTTTAGGTATCTGTACCACCGATTTCAATGACGGACTTCTGGGTAACGGACACACACGTGACATAAGCCGTGACCTCACCGACATGGTACTCACCGGATTGCGCCGCGACCTGGAACCGGCCATAGGCCGTGAATGGATTTACCGCGGAATATGGGACAAGAACTACTGCGAGAGCCGAGAACCTCAGGTGCTCTCCATGTTGCTGGAGTTGCTCTCACACCAGAATTTCCGTGATGTCTGCCTGGCCTTGAACCCCAATTTCAGGTTCGTGGCGTCACGTTCCATATACAAGTCAATCCTGAGGTATGTGAACTTTATGCATGACCGGCCGTATGTGGTTCAACCGCTTCCGGTTGACCATTTCAGCATCAGGGCAAACGGAGACAAGCTGTCACTCTCATGGCAGGCTGTACAGGATACCCTGGAGCCCACAGCGGCACCCGGAGGATACATTCTCTATAAGGCTGTCGATGACAACGGGTTTGACGGCGGCACTTTTATCAGGACCAACAGCTGCCAGTTCACTCCCGAGCGTGACCATCTGTACCGTTTCAAGGTTACGGCCATAAACGAGGGCGGCGAGAGCATGCCGTCCGAGACACTGGCCGCATGCATTGCGTCCGAGAGCAAGGGTACGGTGCTGGTAGTGAACGGCTTCCAGCGTCTGAGCGGCCCCGAGACGGTTCAGACTGACACCACCCAGGGATTTGATATTCTCTCTGATCCGGGTGTGCAGTATATGCTTTCACCCATTCTGGGAGGCGCACAGCAGATATTCACGCTTGACTCCATTGACTCCGAGGAGGAGGTTTCACTGGGCATAGGCGACGAGACGCTGAACGGTGCCCTTCTGGCCGGCAACACGTTTGACTACCCCTACATCCACGGCAAGTCTATCGTCAAGGCGGGCTGGTCATTCATCTCATGCAGCCGCGAGGCCGTGCAGAACGGTCAGATTTCACTCACCGACTATCGTGTGGTAGACCTTGCGCTGGGACTCCAGAAGCGCTCGGCACAGGACACCATATGCCATAAGGACTACGCCACATTCCCCCAGAGCCTGCAGGATGAGATACGCCGGCACCTGCAGAGAGGAGGCAAACTTATGATCAGCGGATCATACGTGGGTGCCGATATGATATCGGACCTTAAGGATGAGGCCTTTACATCCGAAGTGTTGCATTACCGTTGGGAAGGACCGCTACCTTCGCATACCGCCAATCAGATCAGGGGAATGCGCAGCAAGGCTGAGATAAAACGAAGCGCTGACCGGTACGGTTACGGCGTCACCAAGCCCGATGTGATAAGTCCGGTTGGTCGTGCATCGACCCTGTTCACCTACTCCGAGAGTTCCCTGCCGGCCGGCGTGGGATTCAAGGACCGCAGCAGCGCAACCATCACTCTTGGGTTCCCGTTTGAGAGCGTGACTTCCGAGAAGGAACGTGACCGTATAATGAAATCCATACTAACCTATCTAACCGACAAATAATACTTTATCATTATGTATAACATTCAGGCTAACGAATCCGGCACACGCAGCATCAACGTGTCCGATGAGAATCTTGCAACTATCCGCCGTTTCTCACTTTTCCAGTGGCTCATTGACAGCAACGGTATCGTAACTGAGCAGTCTCTTGACAAACTCAGACTCAACATCCGCTCCCTGCTGACCACTCCCCAGGGGTCCGATAAACAACTGCTGGACCTGTGCATTGACGTTATCTACCACAGCGACATGAAGGCTCTGGGACTGAAAAACCTGATGGCCCTCTACGAGCAGTGGAATGCAGCCAACCCCGAGCCTGAAACTGCTGAATAAAAATGCCGCAGTGGCTGCCTACAACCAAGAAAGAGTGTGAACGTCTGGGCTGGGACCAGCTGGACGTGATTCTCTTTACAGGTGATGCCTATGTGGATCACCCCTCATTCGGCACAGCCGTGATAGGGCGTGTCCTTGAGGCGCACGGATACAAGGTAGCCGTCATCCCCCAGCCCAACTGGCAGGATGACCTGCGTGATTTCAAGAAACTGGGCGCACCCCGCCTGTTTTTTGGTGTATCGGCCGGCGCAATGGATTCAATGGTGAACCGTTACACCGCAGGCAAGCGTTTGCGCTCCGAAGATGCCTACACCCCCGACGGCCGCCACACCGGACGTCCCGAATACCCCACCATAGTCTACACCAAGGCGCTCAAGAAACTCTTCCCCGATGTGCCCGTAGTGATAGGCGGAATCGAGGCCTCGCTGCGCCGTTTCACCCACTACGACTACTGGCAGGACAAGCTCATGCCCAACATACTCGAGTTGAGCGGGGCCGATTTCCTTACCTACGGCATGGGTGAGAAGGTAACAATCGATTTGGCCGATGCCCTTAACGAAGGCCGCCCGCAGGATATCCTGACAATGAAACAGGTGGCGTTCCTGGCCAAGGATGTACCCGGAGGCATAACTGACAATGACAAGGTTCTGGCCTCACACGAGCAGTGTCTGGCCGATAAGCGCAGCCAGGCTGCAAACTTCCGCATCATAGAGGAGGAGTCAAACATGATTGAGGCCCACCGCATCATTCAGCCTACAGGCAACAAATATGTAGTGGTCAACCCTCCCTATCCTCCGCTCACCACACCTGAGCTGGACGCCATCTATGACCTGCCCTACACCCGTCTGCCACATCCCCGCTACAACGGCAAGCGCATTCCCGCATATGAGATGATACGCCACTCGGTGACCATCCACCGCGGATGCTACGGAGGCTGTTCGTTCTGCACCATATCGGCCCACCAGGGCAAGCAGATTGTAAGCCGCAGCCGTGAGAGCATACTCAAGGAGTTGCGCCAGATCACCCAGATGGAGGATTTCAGAGGGTACATATCGGACCTGGGAGGACCGTCGGCCAATATGTACGGCACGGGCGGACGTGACAAGAACAAGTGCCTGCACTGCAAGCGCCCCACCTGCCTCACACCAAAGGTATGCCCCAACCTGGGCACTGACCTGACAGCTCTGACACAGCTCTACAAGGATGCCGACAAAGTTCCGGGAGTAAAGAAGACCTGCATAGGAAGCGGTATCCGCTATGACATCCTGCAGTACCGTGACCCCGACCCCAAGGCCGACAAGTCACATCTGGACTATTCGCGCGAACTCATAGGCCGTCATGTGAGCGGCCGCCTCAAGGTGGCGCCCGAGCACACATCGGACTCAGTTCTGGCACTTATGCGCAAGCCGTCATTCCTCCAGTTTGAGCAGTTCAAGAAAACATTTGACAAGATAAACAAAGAGTGCGGTCTGCGTCAGCAACTTATACCCTATTTCATTAGCAGTCATCCGGGCTGCTCAGAGCAGGATATGGCCGAACTTGCCATTATCACCAAGCGTCTTAATTTCAAACTGGAGCAGATACAGGATTTCACGCCCACGCCCATGACTCTGAGCACCGAGATATTCTACACGGGCATAAATCCCTACACCATGCAGCCGGTCTACACCGCACGCACCGACCGCGACAAGCAGGCCCAGCGCCAGTTCTTTTTCTGGTACGATCCCGCCCAGCGTCACCGTCTTATCGCCGAACTCAGACGTATAGGCCGTCCCGACCTTATTTCAAAACTATTCTGACATTGTCCGTTTTAACTTTTCAGGTTGGGCCGTATATTCATTACGACAAACCTGAAACAGCAACAAAAACAAAATAAGGACAATGAAAAAGATTATGATGGCTGCCCTGATGATGGCAGTATGCCTCTCAGCAGGCGCAAAGAAAAAAGAGGTTAAGGAGATTCTGTTCGGCGTTAAGTCCGGAGTTATCACAGTTACATCCGATATGGGTGACATGCCTGATTTCTCACAGATGGCTGCTATGGGTGGCGGCGGCGGTGTAGCTGCTTTCAATGACTCAACTTTCCTGGCCAGAATGAACAGCTTCAGCTCAAGCGATATGAGGGAGCAGATCTATTTTGATGATTATGGAAAGAAGACAGCCAGAATAACCCAATACGGAGATAACATCACTCGTACCGTGGCAATAGGTGACACAACCTATACCATCAACGAACTTGAGAACACTGCAACTGCAATGCCTATATTCGGCGGCGGCCGTAACAGCCGTGGCGGTGGCATGGGCGGCTTTGGCGGCGGTTTCGGTATGGGCGGCGCCCAGATCGGTCAGCTTGGTACAATTGACTGGATGAACCTGGACAAGAAGACCATTCGCCGTAACAAGATCAAGGAACTGGGTGAGGAGCAGGTTGCAGGTGTTACTTGCAAGAAGTACTCAATGAGCCCCAGCAACCAGATGGGCTTTACACAGAATATCACAGTATGCGTCTACGAGGGTATTCCTCTGTCAACCGTAACTGAGAGCGACTGGGCTACCACAAGCCAGACTGCACAGAATTTCATTGCCGAAGATGTAGATCCCGCATTCTTTACCCTTCCCAAGGGCTGCAAGGTAAGCGAGATGAACTTTGGCGGCGGAATGATGATGATGGGAGACTTTGGCGGTGACTTCGGAGGCGGCTTTGGAGGCGGCTTTGGAGGTGGCTTTGGAGGCTTCTAAGCGTGTAGTGCAGACTGAAAAACCTCACTAAGAGTAGGATGAGCGTGAATAACGCTCTTCAAAATATCGAGATTGCTGCCCAAATTCATAACGGCGGCAATCTCGTGTATTATATCCGATGCGTGTGCACCCATTATGTGGGCTCCCAGCACCTTGCCGTCATTATCCACTATTACCTTGCAGTAGCCGTCCGGCTCATCCATGGATACGGCCTTGCCGTTGGCGCGGTAGAATGACTTGAGGCAGCGTATCTCAAGGTTCTGCTCCTTGCACTGCTCCTCGGTCAGACCCACCGTAGCAACCTCGGGCATTGTGAATACCGCAGCCGGTATAAGATCAAAGCGTATGCTGTCCTGCTGGCCGCAGATTCCATTGAGTGCATGCAGGCCCTGATAGGTTGCGGCATGTGCCAGCATGATTCCGCCTGTAACATCACCTATGGCGTAAATACCCGGTACAGATGTCTCAAAGCGGTCATTGACCATTATGCCCTTGCGGGTATAGTCAACGCCTGCAGCCTCAAGGTTCAGACCCTCAACATTCGGACGACGCCCCACCGCCATGAGAATCTTATCGGCCTTGACTGTAAACTCCTTATCCTTCTTTATGTAGGTTACAGTATTGCCGTCTACGCTTGTCACCTGGGCTTGTACCTCTATGTTGATGCCGCGCTTGGAGAGTGACTGTTTGAGGCGTTTGGCCAGGTCAACATCAAAGCGCGGAAGTATGTTGGGGCAATATTCAAGCACCGTTACCTCAGTGCCGAAACTGCGGAATATGGAAGCGAACTCAAGGCCTATCACACCGCTGCCTATCACGCAAAGGTTCCCGGGAACCTCCGTAAGGTCCAGAACCTCCTTTGATGTAAGACAACTCTCCGCACCGGGTATAGGCAGTGAGGCCGATACGGATCCGGTTGCTATGATTATCTTATCGGCTGTATATTCCTGACCGTTACAAAGTACGGTTTTGGAATCCTTGAACTCAGCCCTGCCGCGCACCACCTGCACGTTCTTGAGCAGGATGTCTATGCCGGAACGCAACTGCTCCACAACAGCCTGCTTACGCCCGGCGGCAGCCGCAAACGACGGCTTGCAGTCCAGGCCCGCCTTAATGTTCTGCTCTATGAGTTCGGCATAGTGGCAGAACGTCTTGGTTGGGATGCAACCCTCATTCAGACAGGTTCCGCCCAGCGGACCTTCTGATATAAGGGTTACCTCCAATCCACGTTTTGCGGCCTCAACAGCGGTCTCATAACCGCCGGGGCCTCCACCTATTATCAGCAAGCGCATGCGTCCCAGTATTTAAGGATAGGATTACGTGCGGCTGTGGTCTCATCGGGACGGGATATGGGCGTATTGTGCGGAGCGCCGTGCAGGATATCGGGATCCTGTGCAGCCTCGGCGGCAATCTTGCGCATCACCTCAATGAATTCATCCAATGTCTCCTTTGACTCCGTCTCGGTAGGCTCAATCATTATGGCCTGATGGAACAGCAGCGGGAAGTAGATAGTCGGTGCGTGGAACCCGAAGTCAAGCAGACGCTTGGCTACATCCAGGGTTGCTGCGCCCTCCTTTCCGTCACGTGCACCGTCGTTGATAAGGCCGTCAAAAACGAACTCATGCTTGCATACCGTGGGTATGGGCAGTTTGTAGCAGTCCTTGAGTGACTCCTTGATATAGTTGGCACCCAGGGTAGCCAGTTTTCCGCACAGCTTTACGTTCTGGCGGCCCAGCATAAGGATATATGCATAGGCTCTCAGTATCACGCCAAAGTTTCCGTTGAATCCCGATACGTTCACACCCAGGAAAGGCACCAGTTTGTCACATACGCCTACAGGACCGCTTCCTGGACCGCCGCCTCCGTGAGGAGTGGAGAATGACTTGTGCAGGTTAAGGTGCATCACGTCAAATCCCATATCGCCCGGACGTACGGTACCTATGAGCGGGTTCATGTTGGCTCCGTCATAATAGAGCAGACCACCTGCTGCGTGAACCAGATCGGCTATCTGGCGGATATCCTTCTCAAAGAGTCCCAGAGTGTTGGGGTTGGTCATCATTATGCCGGCAATGGTATCGTCCAGCAGAGGCTTCAGATCCTCCACATCCACCAGTCCGTTGGCGTTTGACTTTACAACTACCACATCCAGTCCGCATACCGCTGCACTGGCGGGGTTGGTTCCGTGTGCGCTGTCGGGCACTATGATACGGGTACGCTTGGTGTCACCGCGTGACATATGGTACTCGCGGATTATCATCAGGCCCGTAAGCTCTCCGTGTGCTCCGGCGCAGGGCTTGAATGTAAAGTGCTTCATGCCGGTTATGGCGGCAAGCGCACTGTCTATTCCTTTATATACGGCATCTACTCCGGGTACATCCTTCTGCAACGGATGTATGCCGCCGAATGCAGGCATTGCGGCAATCTCCTCGTTGATCTTGGGATTGTACTTCATGGT
>JAEEGH010029780.1_pt1 | contig 10654 bp, 10 predicted proteins | sample 9134181 | NCBI WGS metagenome assembly JAEEGH01 (sample SAMN16246544, study PRJNA631951) | gut metagenome | biome: gut microbiome; feature: rumen; material: DP-attached | host: Bos | place: Iran: Karaj | collected 2018-10
ATTGAGGAGAGGATAGGATGCAGCACGGAGGAGAAATATACGACAAGAAAGTTGAATTGGATTTTTCTGTGAGCCTGAACCCTTTGCCCTGTCCCCGACAGGTGCGACAGGCCTTAAGAAGGGCGGAAAAAGACATATCAAATTACCCGGATCAGAAGCAGGATGAACTGCGACGGGCGATCGCCTATGCGGAAAATTCGTATTCTCTTACTCCGGAAAACGTGCTGTGCGGGAACGGTTCGTCTGAACTGTTGGCTGCATTGATAAGGTATCTGAACCCGTCCCACGTGCTTCTTCCCGTGCCGGGCTTTTCGGGGTATCCTTATGCGTTAAGCATGCTTGAGAACTGCCGGATCGAAGAGCTCTCACTCGAAAGGAAGACGGGATTTCGGATCGGCCCTGCGCTTTTGAACCGGATCACGGAAAAAACGGAGCTTCTTATTCTTACGAATCCGAACAACCCGACCGGGAAATTCATAGAGGAAGAGCTTCTCCACAGCATCCTGGAGCGGTGCAGGGAAACCGGAACAAATCTGATCGTGGATGAGTGCTTTCTGCGGCTTTCGAAAACGGCGCGGTCTCTGCGCGGGGAGGTGGAAAACTATACGAATCTTTATGTTCTGGATTCCTATACCAAGCTCTTTTCCATCCCGGGAGTCCGGATCGGCTTCCTCTTTTCAAGCCATAAGAACATCGACGCGGTAAAAAGATTTCTGCCGGAATGGAATCTGTCAGCCTACGCTGTTCGCGCAGGGATCACCTGTGCCCGGATGCTTTTGGACGGAAGCTTTCTGCAGCATGCTATGCGTGAAATCAGAAAAGAATTGACATATCTACGGCAGGGGCTTCGTGCCCTCGGCTTCTCTGTGCTTGCTTCGGACACGGTTTTTCTTCTCTTTTACAGCCACATTCCTCTTTATGAACCGCTTCTTTCCCGTGGGATCCTGATCCGTGACTGCGGAAATTTAGCGGGCCTTAAGGAAGGGTATTACCGGATCGCCGTAAAGGATCATGCGTCGAACAGACGGCTCCTTACGGAACTGCGCCGTATTGTTTGATATGCGCTTTGATCGCGTCAAAGTCCTTCTTCTACATTTCTCCGGCTTCATGAATTGCCATAAGAACTCCTATGGTTTGCAATAGCATACCATATACAGACTGGCTGCTCAATTGAATATTTCCTGTATTTTGAATGGTTTGAGGACAAAAAAAACAAAAAATGAAAAAAGCAACTTGACAAATTAGCCTTTGCTAATTATACTCTGTGTTGGTTAGAGTTCGCTAACTTCAATGCGGCTAATGGTTAGCGCATGCTAATAAAATGTCGATAAGATTATTGTAACAGGAGGAAAATTGTTGATGCCCCTTATTTACGCAGAAAAAGAAAATCCCCAGATAATCCGAAAGATCGGCGGGAGCCCGGAAGTCAAAAAACATCTGGAGAATCTTGGCTTTAACGTCGGAGGAGAAGTAAGTGTTATCAATAATCTCGGAGAGAACCTGATCGTGAAGGTCAAGGAAAGCCGGGTGGCGATCTGTGACGAACTGGCGAGAAAAATCATGGTTTAGGGAGGAATGAATAGTGAAAACTCTGAGAGATGTGAAGATCGGAGAAACAGCAACCGTGGTCAGGCTCCATGGCGAGGGTGCTGTGAAGCGGAGGATCATGGATATGGGGATCACGAAAAATACGGATGTTTATGTGCGTAAAGTGGCGCCCCTCGGCGATCCGATCGAGATCACGGTCCGAAATTACGAGCTGTCACTCCGGAAGGAGGACGCTGAAATGATCGAAGTAAAAGACGTGAAGGAGGAGGCGTGAAAATGGGTATTTGCATAGCGCTTGCGGGCAACCCGAACAGCGGAAAGACAACACTTTTCAATGCACTCACAGGGTCCAATCAGTTTGTAGGAAACTGGCCCGGGGTGACGGTGGAGAAGAAGGAAGGAAAGCTGAAAAAACACAGCGATGTGACGATCACAGACCTGCCGGGAATTTATTCCCTTTCTCCGTATACGCTGGAAGAAGTGGTGGCCAGGAATTATCTGATCAAGGAACGCCCGGATGCGATCCTTAACATCATCGACGGAACCAATCTGGAGCGGAATCTGTATCTGACCACGCAGCTTGTGGAGCTTGGGATCCCGGTCGTCGTAGCGGTTAATATGATGGACCTTGTCCGTAAAAACGGAGATCGGATCAACTTGGAGGAGCTTTCCCGTCATCTGGGCTGTAAGGTGGTGGACATCTCCGCGCTGAAAAACGACGGGACGATGGACGCGGCAGAGGAGGCGATCCTGGCTGCTAAAAAAGGAAAAACGGTTCCGCAGCATACGTTTTCCGGCCCGGTGGAGCATGCGATCGCTCATATTGAAGAAGCGGCGGTTCATGAAATGCCGGAGGAGCAGCAGAGGTGGTATGCGATCAAAGTGTTCGAGCGGGATGATAAGGTCTTGGAACAGATGAACATCCCTTAGGAAACGATGGCGCATATCGAAAAGGACATTCAGGCGGCGGAAAAAGAACTGGACGATGATTCGGAGAGTATCATCACGAATGAGCGTTATGTCTATATCGCCGATGTGATGAAGTCCTGTTATAAAAAGAAAAATGCCGGAAAGCTTTCGACTTCCGATAAGATTGACAAGGTTGTCACGAACCGGTGGCTGGGATTGCCGATCTTTGCGGGGATCATGTTCTTAGTCTACTGGGTCGCCATGGTTGCTGTCGGAGCGCCGGCCACGGACTGGGCAAATGACGGGCTTTTCGGTGACGGCTTCCATCTCTTTGGCATCGACGGCGGATACGCGGAAGTTTCGGAAACCTACGCCGAAGCGTCAGCGATCGTGGACGGATACGATGCTTATGTAGAAGAAACCGGTTTCCCTCCGGAAGGAGATTTTATCTATACCGTTGAAGATGAAGAAACATTGGAAATAACGGTAGAAACAGCGTCATTGGAAGACTACGAGGCAGCGGTGCTGACGAAGGAAGCGATCGGGGATGAACCGGATCCGGCGGATTACGGTATCTGGGTTCCCGGGATTCCGGCAGTTGTGGAAGCGGGGCTGGATAAAGCGGGCGCCGCGGACTGGCTGAAGGGGTTGATCTTAGACGGCATCATCGCCGGCGTGGGCGCCGTGATCGGCTTTGTCCCGCAGATGCTCGTGCTCTTCCTGATGCTTGCATTTATCGAGGCATGCGGATATATGTCACGAGTCGCTTTCGTCCTCGACAGACTTTTCAGGCGCTTCGGTCTTTCGGGCAAGAGCTTTATTCCGATAATCGTCGGAACGGGCTGCGGTGTGCCGGGTATCATGGCATCGAGAACGATCGAGAACGAGCGCGACAGACGCATGACGATCATGACCACAACGTTTATACCGTGCGGCGCGAAGGTTCCTTTTATAGCGCTGATCGCGGGAGCAGTCTTCGGCGGGAGCGCATGGATCGCAACCGGCGCATATCTGATCGGTATCGCGTCAATCCTCTGCTCGGGAGTCATCCTCAAAAAGACAAAGATGTTTGCCGGAAAGCCCGCACCTTTCGTGATGGAGCTTCCGGAGTATCATATGCCCACCTTCTCCAACGTGATGCGCAGCATGTGGGAGCGCGGATGGAGCTTTATCAAGAAGGCCGGAACCATCATCCTTCTTTCGTCCATCGTCATCTGGTTCCTCTCGCGCTTCGGCTGGTATGAGGGAAGCTTCGGATTCCTCACGGTCGAGCAGATAAGCGGAAGCATCCTTTCTTACATCGGAGCCGGTATCGCCTGGCTGTTCGCACCTCTCGGGTGGGGGACTTGGCAGGCGGCGGTCGCTTCGATCACCGGCCTGGTCGGCAAAGAGAATATCGTCAGCACGCTAGGTGTCCTGTACGGAACCGGCGGAAGCGTTTCCGAAGCTGTCGGAGAGGCTTTCTCGGCGTCATCGGCGATGAGCTTCCTGCTCTTTAACCTTTTGTGCGCGCCCTGCTTCGCGGCCATAGGCGCTATAAGAAGAGAGATGAACAGCCGCAGGTGGACGTGGTTCGCCATCGGTTATGAATGCTTGTTCGCATATGCTGTGGCATTCGTCGTATTCCGGCTCATGAGCGCTTTCTCGGGCTCGGGAAGTGTAGTTGGAACCGTGATCGCAGTGATAGTGGTGATCGGGTTCTTCTGGCTTCTCTTCAGGCCCTTTAAAGAAGCAACTTCATTAAAAGAAGAATGACGTATTGCACAAATCGTGTATCCGTGCTACAATCAATTGGATTATGGGACTCTATGCGCCCAACGGTATTTATTCAGAAGGAGAAATAACAATGAGTTACAAGACAGAAGAACTGGCAAAGAACAGTTACAAGATCACCATCGAAGTTGATGCGCAGGAGTTCGAAAAGGCTTGCGAGAAAGCATACCAGAAGAATAAAGGCAAGATTCAGATACAGGGTTTCCGCAAGGGTAAGGCACCCAGAGCACTCATCGAGAAGATGTACGGACCTTCCGTATTCTACGAGGACGCAGCAAACATCGTTATCCCCGATGCATATGCTGAGGCAGCCGAGCAGTGCGGACTTGATATAGTTTCCAAACCCGAAGTGGATGTTGAGCAGATCGAGAAGGGCAAGAACTTCATCTTCACGGCAGTCGTTGCTACAAAGCCCGAGGTTGAGCTCGGCGAGTACAAGGGTGTCGAAGTTGAGGTACCCAAGGTTGAGGTCAGCGATGACGAAGTTGCAGCCGAGCTTGAGAAAGAGCGCGAGCGCAATTCACGTACCATAACCGTTGAAGACAGACCTGTAGCTGACGGCGACATCGTCAGGATCGACTACGAGGGCTTCGTTGATGGCAAGGCATTCGACGGCGGCAAGGCAGAGGATGCCGATCTCACCATCGGATCGCACACATTCATCGACACATTTGAGCAGCAGCTCATCGGCAAGAACATTGGCGACAAGGTCGAAGTAAATGTCAAGTTCCCTGAGGAGTACCATGCGGAAGACCTCAAGGGCAAGGATGCTATGTTCAAAGTTGCAGTGAAGGGTATCTCCGTTAAGGAGCTCCCCGCACTTGATGATGATTTTGCGGCAGACGTTTCCGACTTTGATACTCTCGACGAGTACAAGGCAGACATAAAGAAGTCGCTCGAAAAGAAGAAGCAGGAAGAGACTGACCGCATCAAAGAGGATGCGGTTGTCGAGAAGATCATCGAGAACAGCACCATGGAGATCCCTCAGGCCATGATCGACGAGCAGAAGATGCAGATGGCTGAGGATTACGCACAGAGACTTCAGTATCAGGGTCTTTCCATCGAGCAGTACTTCAAGTTCACGGGCATGACAGCTGAGAAGTTCCTCGAGGAGATGGAGCCCCGCGCAGTAAAGAGCATCAAGACAAGACTCGTCCTTGAAGCGGTTGCCAAGGCTGAGAACCTCACGGCATCCGACGAAGACATCGAGAAGGAATTCGATGAGATGGCTGAGAGATACAGCATGGAAAAGGACAAGATCAAGGAATTCATCAAGGGCAAAGAGCTCGAGAACATGAAGATGGACATCGCTTGCAAGAAGGCAGTTGACCTTGTTCGCGATGCAGCTAAGGAAAAGAAAGAGACCAAGGCCAAGAAAACCACAGCAGCCAAGGAGCCCAAGGAAGCCAAGGAAGTAAAGGAGACCAAGGCAGCCAAGGAGCCTAAGGCAGCTAAAGAGACCAAGGCAAAGAAAGAAACAACCGCCACGGCAGCAAAGGCTCCCAAGGCCAAGAAAGAGACAGCAAAGGCTGCCAAAGAGACAAAAGAAGACTAAAGAGGATTAATGAAAGGAGGTCTCAGCATGAGTCTGGTACCTTATGTCATTGAACAGACAAGTCACGGCGAGAGATCATATGATATATATTCACGCCTCTTAAAGGACAGGATCGTTTTCCTTTCCGAAGAGGTAAATGATGTTACGGCCAGCCTTGTAGTTGCACAGCTCCTCTTCCTTGAGTCGGAAGACCCGAAGAAGGACATCAGCTTCTACATCAACAGCCCCGGCGGATCGGTTACCGCAGGCATGGCCATCTACGACACTATGCAGTACATCAAGTGTGATGTTTCGACGATCTGCGTAGGCCTCGCAGCCAGCATGGGAGCGTTTCTCCTTGCGGGCGGCACAAAGGGCAAGAGGATGGCTCTCCCGAATGCGGAGATCATGATCCATCAGCCTTCCGGCGGTGCGCGCGGACAGGCAACCGAGATCCAGATCGTTGCGGAGAACATCTTAAAGACCAAGAAAAAGCTCAACGAGATGCTCGCTGCCAACACAGGCAAGCCTATCGAGCAGGTTGAGAAGGACACCGACAGAGATAACTACATGTCAGCTCAGGAAGCACTCGAGTACGGAATCATTGACAAAGTGATCGAACATCGCTGATCGAAAGGGCTTAAATATGACTAAAGGCAATGGCAAGAGCATGCTTCGATGCAGCTTCTGTGGAAAGACACAGGGACAGGTCAGAAAGCTGATCGCCGGACCAAACGATGTCTACATCTGCAATGAGTGCGTCGATCTCTGCTCCGACATACTTGAGGATGAGCTTGAGCCTCTTTATCCCGAAGAGACCGTCTCTCCCAAGAACATCAATCTTTTAAAACCCGTCGAGATAAAGCAGTTCCTCGACGAGTATGTTATCGGTCAGGAAGATGCCAAGAAGATCCTCTCCGTAGCGGTTTACAATCACTACAAGAGGGTTATGTACGGCGGCAACGATGTTGAGCTCCAGAAAAGCAACATCCTCATGCTCGGTCCCACAGGCTCCGGAAAGACGTACGTGGCACAGACACTCGCAAAGATACTTAACGTGCCTTTCGCGATCGCAGACGCTACCACACTCACCGAGGCCGGTTACGTGGGCGAGGATGTCGAGAATATCCTCTTAAAGCTCATACAGGCAGCAAACTTCGATATCGACCGTGCCCAGTACGGCATCATCTACATAGACGAGATAGACAAGATCGCACGCAAGTCGGAAAATGTTTCGATAACACGTGATGTATCGGGCGAGGGTGTTCAGCAGGCGCTCCTCAAGATCCTTGAGGGCACTGTCGCTTCGGTTCCTCCTCAGGGAGGAAGAAAGCATCCTCATCAGGAATTCATCCAGATCGACACGACAAACATACTCTTCATCTGCGGAGGTGCGTTTGACGGCCTCGACAAGATCATAGGCGCGCGTATCGGTAAGAAATCCATGGGATTCAATGCCGACATCAGCGACACCAACGATCTCAAGATCGGAGATCTTTTCAGGCAGATTCTTCCCGAGGACCTTATCAAGTTTGGACTTATCCCCGAGTTTATCGGCAGAACCCCCATTTCGGTGGCTCTCGACATGCTCGATGAAGAGGCACTCGTTGATATCCTCGTTAAGCCGAGAAACGCGATCACAAAGCAGTACAAGAGACTATTCGAAATCGACGGTGTGGAGCTTGAATTCACAGACGAAGCGGTCAGGAAGATCGCACAGCGTTCGTTCGAGAGAAAGACGGGAGCCAGAGGACTTCGTTCCATCTGTGAGTCGATCATGACAGACATCATGTTTGATATCCCTTCGGATCTCCATGTATCAAAGTGTATCGTGACCGAAAAAGCAGCTGCCGGAGAGGGAGGCCCCGATGTGGAATACTTCCCCGAAGGCAAGACCAGGAAACCGCTCGCACGCAGTAAAGCGAGAAAGAAAGGGTCGGGTGAGAGTGCCTGACATGAACGGTTCCGAAGAAAACAACAAGAGGATCGTTAAATCCGCAGAGCTTGAAACGGTCTGCGGCATCACAAGCAGACTTCCGGCAAATGTGCTTCCCGAATTTGCCTTTGCCGGAAAGTCAAATGTGGGGAAATCCTCGCTGATAAACTGTATGCTCGAGAGAAAGTCGCTCGCAAGAACGTCGCAGACTCCGGGCAAGACACAGACCATTAACTATTATCTGATCGACAAGACACTATACTTTGTCGATCTTCCCGGTTACGGGTATGCCAAGGTGTCACAGACGCTTCGTGAGAAGTGGTCCAAGATGACACAAAAGTATCTTTCGGGGTCAAAGGTCCTTAAGCTGGCTTTCCTGCTCATAGACATCAGACATGAGCCGGGAGCGGGTGACAGATCGATGTACGAATGGTTCACAAAGAGCGGCCTTGATGTCGTGGTCGTTGCGACGAAGCTTGACAAGCTTTCGAGAAACGAAGCGGCAAAGCAGTTATCTCTCATTTCTAAAACTCTTGGCATCAAATCTAAATCCGGGATCATCCCCTTTTCATCAAAGACACGAGCAGGACGAGAAGAGCTTTGGCAATTGATCGATTCCAGGCTTAACGAACAAAAAACCATATAAGGGAGGACAATACATGGATTATAACCTTCTTACTCTTGCCGAACTCCAGAAACTGGCAAAGGAAGAGAACATCAAAAGGGTTACAGGGATCAAGAAGCAAGACCTGATCGCCGCTATTGAGGAGAGCGTGAAAAAGAGAACGGCACAGGCGAAGGAAGAACCTGCAATGAAGCCTGCAGCATCGAGTGCGAAGACTGAGGCTGTTAAGGCAGAGGAAGAGGAAAAGCCCGTAAAGAGGCCCGGAAGGCCCAGAAAAGTGGCAGTGCAAGAGGAAAAACCGGCAGTGGAGGAAAAGCCCGCCGCTGAAGAAAAGCCCGCGGCTGCGCCCGCACGCCCGGCAGAGCCCCATACTGTCAGGAGGGAAGTCGTAAGTCCCGCCCAGACCGGAGTTCGTCGTGAAACAGGTGTTCCCGGTGCACCCGTCAGAAGACCCATGCCCGGAGCTCGTCCCATGCAGCAGGGTGAACAGCGCCCCGCTTCCATGGCACGTCCCATGCAGCCCGGTCGTCCCGTAGCACCGTCCGGGCAGCCCATGAGACCGGCAGCCGGACAACCCATGCGCCCCGCCGCACCTACCGCTCAAGCCGGCCGACCCGCAGCACCTGCCGGGCAGCCTATTCGTCCCGCAGCACCTGCTGCACAGCCCGTACGTCCCTCATCGACTGATGAGCAGTCAGCACGTCCCGCCGTTCAGGATCGTTTCCAGGTACAGATCCCCGAGGGAGCAAGTCCCGCAGAGACACTTGCCGCATATATCGCACAGAACTACGCTCTTGCCGGAACACCTCAGGATTCGGGCGAGACAAAGGAAGGAATCCTTGAAGTAATGCCCGAGGGCTTTGCTTTCGTCAGATGCGACAATTTCCTTCCCGGCTCCGGTGACGTCTATGTTTCACCCGCACAGGTAAAGCGCTTCGGCCTCAAGACAGGAGACTATATCGTCGGCAACACAAAGGTAAAGATGCCCAACGAGAAGTTCAGCGCGCTTTATTACATCACAACAGTAAACAAACTTCCTCTGAGCGAGATAGTTAAACGTAAGAAGTTTGAGGATCTTACGCCTATATTCCCGAACCAGCGTTTCCACCTTGAAACGCCCGGCTGCGGCCCCGCGATGAGGATGGTAGATCTTCTTTCGCCCATCGGTAAGGGACAGCGTGGAATGATCGTTTCCCAGCCCAAGGCCGGCAAGACGACACTCCTTAAGCAGATCGCCAAGGCTCTTATCAGGAACCATCCCTCGATACATCTCATCATTCTCCTGATCGATGAGCGTCCCGAGGAAGTTACCGACATGAAGGAGTCCATAAGCGGCGACAACGTTGAAGTCATCTACTCGACTTTCGACGAGCAGCCCGAGAACCACAAGAGAGTATCCGAGATGGTTATCGAGAGAGCTAGACGACTTGTTGAACAGAAGCAGGATGTTGTCATCCTTCTTGACAGTATCACAAGACTTGCACGTGCATATAACCTTACGATCACCGCGAGCGGAAGGACTTTATCCGGCGGTCTCGATCCCGCAGCACTCTACATGCCCAAGAGATTCTTCGGTGCTGCAAGATGCATGCGTGAGGGCGGCAGTCTGACGGTACTGGCTACAGCTCTTGTTGATACCGGAAGCCGTATGGATGACGTTGTATTCGAGGAGTTCAAGGGAACAGGTAACATGGAACTCGTTCTCGACAGGAACCTTTCCGAAAGAAGAGTATTCCCTGCGATCGACCTTCCCAAGTCCGGAACGAGACGTGAGGACCTTCTCCTTACACCCACGGAGCTTGAGGCAAGCAACATCATCCGCAGGGCGTTCAACTCCTCCAAGACGGAAGAAGTTGTCGAGAGGATCATTAACCTCTTTACACATACGCGTAACAACGCCGAGTTCGTCGAAATGGTCAAGAAGACAAGAATAGTACCTTGATGTTGGGAGATAACCTTTATGAACTCAGAGACAGGTAAGGTGATCAAGCTGACGATCCTGTACATACTCAGCAGGGTCGATACACCGATATCGAACAGTCAGATCACCAATTACGTGCTTGAGAATGACTTTACGGATTATTTCACGATCCAGTCGCTCATGGGAGAGCTGATAGACGATGGCTTTGTCTGGAAGAAGACTGTCAGGAACAGAACCTTTTACAGCCTTTCGGATTCGGGCAGAGAGTCGTTTCAGGCTCTCTCCACCGAGCTGTCGCAGAAGATCCGTGACGATGCGGACGAGTACATCAAAAAGAACGCGATGAAGATCCGGGAAGAATCCGATGTCGGAAGCACCTATGTCGAGACCTCGCTCGGAACCTACAAT
>JAEEGH010029784.1_pt1 | contig 10652 bp, 11 predicted proteins | sample 9134181 | NCBI WGS metagenome assembly JAEEGH01 (sample SAMN16246544, study PRJNA631951) | gut metagenome | biome: gut microbiome; feature: rumen; material: DP-attached | host: Bos | place: Iran: Karaj | collected 2018-10
CATTAAGGTATGTAAGGTTTTCATTATAACTGCACACAAGCATTACAAGTTCTTTGTTGCCGCTCATATCAAGACTGGTAACATTGTTTTTTGCACAGTTGTAAAACTGAAGTCCTTTAAGGTTGCTTACATCAACATTGCCAAGCTTTGGGTTATTCCAGATATCAAGGCGTTTAAGATTTTTGTTGTTTGAAAAATCAAGAGTGCGTAAATCATTGTTAAAAGCGTCAAGTTCACAAAGCAGCGGATTATTTGAAACATCAAGAGAGGTAAGCCCGCAGTCACTGCAGAATAAATTTTCAAGCTTAGTATTTTTGCTGATATCAAGCTTTGTAAGATTTGGATTTGCATTACACTCCATGTAAGCAAGCTCCGGATTGTTTGAAACATTTAAAGAACGAAGGTCGCAGTTGTAACAATAAACCCATTCAAGTTCAGGGCAGTCAGAAAAATCAAGGGATTTAAAATCATTAAAGGAGCACCAGATTCCCTTAACATGAGGATTACCCGAAAGATCCCATTCCGAAATATGATTGTTCAGACACCAGATGCCTACAAGAGACTCAAAGTATTCTATTCCCTTTACGGAATGTATACCAAGATTTTCACAGTGAATATTATAGGTTATGCCAATTTCATATTCAGAAAGAAAGCCGTCTTGATCCTTGTCATAATCCGGACCAGCGATTACAGACCTGAAAATCGGATCAGGGAAATTTGCTTCGTTAATGGCAATTCCGCCGGCAGCGTAAGCCTTGTTGATTCCATAACAGCATAAAAAGATTGCTCCTGTTAAAATTGTTGATAATAATTTTTTTAAATATTTTTTGTTTGCCATTTGTTATGCCTCACTATATTTAAAATTCTTTAACAATTTCCTTACATAGCATTACAAGATTAAATCGTATTCCTTCTCGTGTATTCCAGCCGCGGTGATTCCATTCTTCTGAAGCAACATCGTCGCCGCCATAAATGATTGCACCGTAATCAAAGCCTCGGAACTGTGCAACGGCAATACATCCTGCCTGTTCCATTTCTACGATTTTTGCGCCTTCGCTTTTTCGTAGTTCTACTTTTTCTGCGGTCTCTCGGAAAAGGGCATCTGTAGTCCAGGTAAGGCCTCGAAGATAAGGAATATTATATTGCTCAAGATAAGCTGCAATTTTGTCGCTGATTTTTTTGTCTGTATAAATGAAGCGCGAAGGTTCAACATAATGATAAGAAAATCCTTCGTCGCGGATTGCACCGTCTACAACAAGAAGCTGGCCTACTTTAATATTTTTGTCTAAGACTCCACCGCCGCCACAGAACATTACTTTTGTAATTCCAAAGGCATAAAACAAATCAAGATTTCCACCACAGGAAGGACAACCAACTTGACCCAGAACAATCAGGACATCAGGGTCTTTTACAAAGCGGTAAATTGTAAAAGGATTTTCTCCGCCAATTTTGTAATAAACTTCAAGCTCGCCATTTGCAATAAGTTTATTAATTGCATCAGGGAAAAATGTAATAATCATTCTTGTTGAGTCAAACTTTTTATCAACAAGCTGACTCGGATTCAACTTGGCAACCTTGTCTGTGTCAAATTCTAAAACAGGAAAATCATTTTTGTTTATCATATTTACCTCACGCTATTTTATGATTATATCATTTTGTTTCTAAAAAATCTGTTGTATAATTTTGTTATGACAATTTACGACAAACTTATAAAAGTACAGGATTTAAAATATCGGGAGTTTCAGATTCCGCTTGTTCCGAATATTAACAGCGATACGATGATTGGGGTTCGCACTCCTGATATGAGAAAAATTGCAAAAGAAATTTCTGGTTTGCCTGAAGCTAAGGATTTTCTTGCAACGCTCCCGCATAAATATTATGAAGAAAATCTCATTCATTTTTTTATTGTTTCGATGATTAAAGATTTTGATGAATGTATTTCTGCTGTTGAAAACTTTCTTCCTTACATTGACTGCTGGCCTGTTTGTGATCAGTCTAGTCCAAAGGTCTTTAAGAAAAATCATGAACGACTTTTGCCTTATATAAAAAAATGGATTTCAAGTAAACACGTTTATACAGCGCGGTTTGGAATACGCATGCTCATGAACGAGTTTCTTGGTGAAGATTTTAAGCCTGAATATCTTGAGCTTGTTGCTTCAAAAAAAGGAGACGACTATTACCTTAAAATGATGATAGCCTGGTACTTTGCTACAGCACTAGCTAAACAGTATGATGCAACGCTGCCTGTTATAGAAAAGCACCGCCTGGAACCATGGACTCACAACAAGGCAATTCAAAAAGCATGTGAAAGCTTTCGTGTTTCTGATGAGCATAAAGAGTATTTAAAAACTTTAAAGACAGATAATTTATAGGAACTTCAGAATATCCAGTTGTTTTTCTGCGTGTTCAAATTCATCAAGAATAGGGCAGGGTACATGCGGCTCAAAGGCAAGGTCATGGAACCAGGTGCATTGAACAGGATTCATACCAGCTTCTCGAGCAGCGTATAATTCGCGGGAGCCGCCGTCGCCAACATAAAGGCATTCAGCAGCAGAAACACCTAATCGCTTTGTCATCATATCAAACATTTCCTGGCTTGGTTTACAAATTCCAATTTCATAGGAAATAAGAGGCACATCAAAATAAGGAAACAATTCACATGCTTTTACAAAATCGCGTTCATCAGAAAAGGTGTTTGTCATAAGGCCAATTTTTATTCCACGCTTTTTAAGCTCCTGGAGCAGTTGAACAGACTCCTTTGGAATTGCAGAAAAAGTATCTTGCAAAGCGGCAAGCCTGTGAGATATTACAAGTTCAACTTTTTCGGGAGTATACTTACCAAGCTCGCGGAGTGCAGTTTCTATTCCCTGTGCAAAAGTGATTTTACCAAGGGTCCTGTCATTTTCAGTTGCGTGCCATGCTTTTCTATATGCGTCAAGTTCATGCTCAAGTCCAAGATCTGCAACTACATTTTCACTAAAATAAGTTTTTCCAACAAACAAGGTAACAAGCGTTTCGAACATATCAAAAATAACGGCTTTAATCATATTTGTGATATTAACATATTTTGCAAAAGCTTTCAAAGCAGACAAAATTTTGAAGTTTTTTTGAATCCAGGTTATAATAATTTATTATTCCGAACAGGAAGTTTAAATTATGGAAAAACCAATTCTAAAAACAAAAAGACTTACACTGCGCCCGGTCAAGCTTGGCGACGAAAAAGAAATCCACGAATACGCAGGCGACAAAGAAATCACAATGATGTTCTGGCTGCCTAATGATACTTTTGAAGAGACCTGCGATTTTGTAAAACGAAATGCAGCTGAATGGGGGTCGCCCGAACAGCTTGATTATGAGTTTGTAATTGTGTATGAAGGCAAAATAATCGGCGGCTGTGATGCGGACCTTAGCCATAGCGAAGACCATTCTTATGCATGCCTCGGCTGGATAATAAATAAGAATTACAGAGGTCAGGGTTTTGCGTCTGAGGCTGCTGCGGCACTTCTGGACTTTGCGTTTGAAAATCTTTCAATTGACAAGGTTTATGCCCAGTGCGATTGTAAAAATCCGGCATCGTTTGGGGTGATGAAAAAAATTGGTATGACGCTTGTTGATGATAAGGGAACACGAACTTATCCTAAGACGGGAATTACTTCAGGGGAGCTTACCTGTTTGATTACACGGGAAGAGTGGGAAAAGAAAAGGGGTTAAAACTGTAGCACCGGCTTGTCTTGATTTTTAAGAAAGTTTTTGCTAATCTGTGAATATCTTATACAAAAGGAGGTTGAGAAAGATTTATGATTGATTCGCGTTTTATTAGTTCATCGACCTCCGCTTTTCTTTTCTAAAAACTAAGAGCGGAGCTGTACTGGAATGCCCTCTCGGGTGTTTATTCTTGCTTTTAGGAAAAATTCAAATTGAAAACAAATAATACAATTACCGCGCGTGTTTCCTGCGTGCAGAAAAATCTTTTTACACTTTTGCCATGTAATGAGGACAAAAGCGTAAACCCCGGCACAGAACTGCTCGGAAAGCTTAAAGGAAAATTTTACAATCTCGGACTGGAGCCGCCGGTTGTCGGTGACTATGTAAAGGTTATTACAAATGAATACGGTGACGCACTTATTGATGAAGTGCTGCCCCGCACTACCGTATTCAAACGCCCTAACCGAAGTGGCCACGCAGAAGCTTTTGTAAAAAATCTTTTGGAAGAAACTATCGTTTCAAACTTTGATTATGTATTCATTGTTACTTCGCTTAATCAGGATTACAGTGAAAACAGAATTGCGCGTTATGTTTCTATTACCTTGAACACTGGTGCAAAGCCTGTTGTAATATTGTCTAAGGCAGACCTTTGTGATGATGTTGACCTTAAGGTAGAAATCACTCAGGCAGTCTGCGACAAGGCTGATGTAATTGCAATCAGTTCGCTGACTGGTTATGGCATTGATAAACTTCAGCCGTATTTGCAGAAGGATAAAACTATTGCGATTGTCGGTTCGTCGGGTGTTGGTAAATCTACTCTGCTGAATACTCTGAACGGCGGTGACCTGATGAAGGTAAATCACATACGCGATTCAGACGGCAAGGGACGGCACACTACAACCTACCGCCAGTTGTTCCAGTTGCAGAACGGGGTTTGGATTATGGACACTCCGGGCCTGCGAGAAATCGGCGTGCTCGACATGGAAGAAGGAATTGATGAAACTTTTTCTGATGTAGTCGAACTCTTTAACCAGTGCAAGTTCAACGACTGTTCACACACAAATGAACCGGGCTGTGCAGTTCTCGCCGCCCTTGCAGACGGCACTCTGAGTGAAGAACGCTGGGCGACATATCAGCAGCTCCATCACGAAAACGAATGGGGCAAAGCCAAGATGATGCAGATTGCCAAGTTCACGCGGGAGTACCAAAAGAACCGCTACCAGGGCTGGGATTTGTGATTTAGTTTGATAAGCTTTATTAACAGAATTATTTTAGGAGATGAAAAATGAAAATTACAACAAAACAATTTCAATTATTATCAGATATAAATCTGGTGTGGGATTTCCTTGTAGAAACTTACGACTGGAAAAATGCCAGTGGACGACCGGCGCCGTTCTTTGAATATGCACTTACTGCAACCTGGATGGATTCGTCATATTCTTTTTTGGACCGCTTCTGGTTCGACGGAGATAAGGTTGTGGCTTTTGCTTATTACGAAGCACCGGTGACAGATATTTATTTTAATGTGCGCAAGGGTTACGAATTTCTTGCAGACGAACTCATTGAATATGCCGTTACCACTATGCCTCATTTTAATGACGAGCAGCAGTTTGTCTTTTCGGATGGTCAGCAGTTCTTAAAAGTTGCAGCTGCAAAACGCGGCTTTAAGCAGGTTTATGAATATGAGGACATGATTTTTGATTTTAAGAATGAACTGAATTATGAGCTGCCGGAAGGCTATCACTTTGTAGATCATAAGGATATTGACATCGTAAAATGTTCTAAGCTCTGCTGGTATGGCTTTGGTCATGGTGAGCGTGGTGAGTTTACCGGCTGGGACAAATACGATGATTCTTTGGAATGGACTCCGGCAAAATCTCACAAAGACGGCTGGGCTTCTTTTCTGTCTCCAACTCCTCATGAAACACCGCAGTACAACCTCATCATAGCAGATAAAAACGAAGAATACGTGTGCTTTTCTGGAATGTGGTGGGTACCGCAAAATCATCTTGCTTACATGGAACCGCTTTGCACTCACCCGGATCACAGAAAGCGCGGACTTGCAGCTGCGGCTCTCACAGAACACTACCGCACACTTAAACCTCTTGGTGCCACTCACATGACCGGAGGTGAAGATGAGTTCTACAAAAAAATCGGTTATGGAAAAGGCTGGCGCTGGACAATCTGGAGAAAATAAATGAAAATGAGGATGTCTAAAAAGTATTGTCATGCTGAACTTGGTTCAGCATCTGCACTATATATAGTACAGAGATTCCGAAACAAGTTCGGAATGACGCTATACAACGAACTTATGAGACAGCCCCGTCAAGTTTTTTCAGTAAGTATAAAGTAAATATAATAAGTATAAAAGGAGTAAAAAATGGAATTCAGAAAAATTTTTGACACAATCCCGGAAGAGTTCGATAAGTACCGGCCTCACTACAGTAAGGAACTTTTTGACAGCCTGATTAATTACGCAAAAATTGATGAAGGAAAATCTGTACTGGAACTTGGACCTGGAACCGGACAGGCAACCGAACCGATTTTGAATACAGGATGCGACTATCATGCAATTGAACTTGGCGAAAACCTTTTTGAGAAAATGAAAAGCAAGTTTGGCAGCCGTGCCAACTTTGATATTGTAAATGATGACTTCATTACTCATGATTTTGGAAATCAGAAATTTGATATGATTTATTCCGCAGCGACAATTCAGTGGATTCCAGAAGAAATTGCATTTTCTAAAACCTATAATCTGCTGAAATCCGGCGGCACACTTGCAATGCTGCTGACCAAAGCTGATTACAAAACACCGAACCCAAGACTGCACGGTAAAATCCAGAAAATCTACGATGAGTATTTTAAGCCTGCCGAGCATTACACCAACGGAAAATTCCACTACGAAAACGCAACCGCATACGGCTACACAGATTTTGAATGCCGCGAATTTTACGGCACGCGTGAAATGACTGCCGATGAATACGTTGCCTTTAGCGGAACTCACTGCGACCACATAGTAATTGAAGAACCATACCGGACACCTTTTTTTGAAGGTCTTCGCAATGCAGTTTTAGAGGAAGGCAATAAAATAGTTTTCAATGACACCTATGTTATGTATCTGGCAAAAAAGGGATAAAGCCGAATGACAGACTTTGAAAAAATAAAAAACTATTACAAACATTTTGACGAAAAAAACAGACTCCAGAATGACAACAGCGGAAAGCTTGAGTTTTTAATGACGATGCGCATTCTGGAGAAAAATCTTCCGGTGTTGTCTGATGGAACTGAAGTCTCTGTGCTTGACCTTGGAGGCGGTGCCGGTGTTTACTCTTTTCCACTTGCAAAAAAAGGATACAAGGTGTGGCTTGCAGATCTTTCTGAAACTTTGTTAGCGCAGGCTAATAAGCAGAAGAAAGAAGATGATGTCAAGAATTTAATTTCCTGTGACCAGGTAAATGCAACAGACCTGAGCTGCTACAAGGACCAGTCGTTTGATGTAGTTTTACTTTTTGGACCTCTTTATCATCTTACGGAAAAAGCTGAGCGCGAAAGATGCATCAGCGAAGTTTACCGTGTTCTCAAAAAAGGCGGAAAAGTTTTTGCAAGCTTTATTCCATATTTGTCCGGCAGCATTGCGCTTGTTCAAAGATTCTGCTGGAGTCCTGATCAGGTTGATATAAACACGCTGGAAGAATGTTTTGAATCCGGCAAGTTCAAAAATCTTTCAGACAAAGGCTTTCAGGAAGGCTACTATCCGGCTTCTGAAGAAATCGAAAATCTCTTTTCGGCAAACGGCTTTGAGAAACAGCTGCTCCGCTCTATCCGCGGCTTTGGCTACGAAAAAGAAGATGTGATTTTCAAGTTCAAAAACAAGCTTGTCTTTTCAAAACTTCTCGCTCTGATTGATTCAACCGCCGCGGACAAATCAATTATCGAAATGTGCGGACACGCAATGTATGTAGGGGTGAAAAAATGAAAAAACTTCAGTTAAAAAATGATGATTATCTTGGTTATGTGAAAAATCTTCGGCACGCTTGTCGTGGTATTGTTGTAAATGACGATAAGGTACTTCTAGGATATGAAGAAAAAAATGACAAATATATTATTCCCGGCGGTGGAGTTGAAAACGGCGAAACTTATGAACAATGTTGTGAGCGGGAACTGCTAGAAGAAACCGGAATGCAGGTTCGCGCAAAAGAAGAATATTTGGAAATCGAAGAACTGTTTGAGGACTGGCAACATATCAATCATTATTTTGTCTGTGAACTTATAAAAGACACAGGCAGTATAAATCTTACAGAAGGTGAAAAAAAGGCCGGCTGTACGTTCAAGTGGCTCCCAATAGAACAGGCACTGGATATTTTTAGCCATTACGAAGATTACCGCCAAAAAGACATTGCCGATTTCGGCTTGTATCGGAGAGAATATTCTGCCTTGAAAGAATTCTGTTCATTAACGAAATCTTGATCTATTGGAAATACTATGCCAGATAAGTTTTCAAACGATTTTATAACCGCACTAAAAACTCACGACACAAAGACTCTGCTTACAATTCCAAAAAGCGATGTGCATAATCATCTTGGGCGCGGCTGCCGGATTGAATGGCTTTCTGAAAAAATGAATCACACCTTTGCAAAGCCGCCTGCTGTTTTTGACGGTCTTCAGGGTATGCAGGACTGGTACGTAAATAATATCAGAGATTATTGCCGCGCCCACGACAGTAATCAGACAGATGTCCGGCGCGAAGGATGTTTTGCAGAAGCAGGAAGAAATCACCTTGCAAGATTCGCCCCAAGTTTTTCGGTAACTGACATTGAAGATTACGGAAACCTGCAGAACTTTTGCAATTATTATGATACCCTTCATAAAAAATATTGCCCGGATGCAGTTTATGAACCGGAGCTTGCTTTTCAATCATACGCAGATATAGAGCCGATGCTTGCACAGGCCGAAGAATATTTTTGTTCCGGTTATTTTAAATCAATTGATGTCTGCTGCGGCGAAGGCTACAAACCTTTTTCTGATTATATTCCCCTTTATAAAATTGCAGAAAAATACGGAGTCTTAAAACGCATGCACGTCGGAGAAACTGGTTCTGCAGACGATATCGAAAAAGCAATTGACACTCTTGGCCTCGACGAAATCCATCACGGAATAAACGCCAGCCGCTCCCCAAAAGTCATGAAACTTTTAGCCGACAGAAAAATCACGCTGAACGTCTGTCCAACCAGCAACATAAAATTAGGCTATGCAAAAAGCTATGCCGAGCATCCAATCAAAATCCTTGTGGAAAACGGAGTGCCCGTTACAATCAACACAGATGATCTTCTTGTTTTTGACAGTTCCGTTGATGAAGAATATTTACGACTGTACGAAGCAGGAAATCTGACCGCTGAACAGCTGGATGAAATCCGCTGCCGGGGAATCTTAAAAAAAAATTATTAGACGTGTTCGGAAACTTCAGTTTTCCGAACACGAACTTTAGAAAATCGCAATTTTGCAAGGCTTTAGCCTGAAAAATTGCAGACCTGTTTGAAAACTAACCGAGTTTCCGAACAGGTCCATTGACTAATTAAAAATCAAAATAGATACTCCAAATATTCTTGGAGGCTTTTTATGAACAAAGATGAACTGCACAAACTGATTGAAACGGAGCAGCCGAACATCTGCCAGCTGGCAGCTTATAAGGGTGGCGAAGAAGTTTATTCGGACTGCTGGAACGGCTACACGATGAATGACTGCGCTCATGTTATGTCTGTGACAAAAAGCGTTTTTGCGCTGCTGATTGGCATTGCAATTGACAAGGGGCAGATTAAAAGCGTGGACGACAAGGTTCTTGATTATTTTCCAGAATATAAGGTAAAGCGCGGCGAAAAAACAATTTATGACGTGACTATTAAGCATCTGCTTACAATGAGAGCTCCTTATAAGGGAAAAGGCGATCCGTGGAGCAAAGTATGTTCAAGTGAAAACTGGACTTACGCCTCGCTTGATTTTCTTGGCGGGCGGCAGGGTCTCACAGATGAGTTTAGATATTCATCGGTTTGCATTCACATTTTGACCGGCATTCTTTATAAAGCCACCGGCATGATTACTGTTGATTACGCAAATAAGTTTTTGTTTGAACCTCTCGGAATTCCGCCGCACGTGATTTTTATTGCAAAGTCTGCCGAGGAGCACAAACAGTTTACTATTGAAAAGTTACCGAAAAAGGCTGTGTGGTTCAGTGACCGGCAGAATCTTGGAACGCCGGGCTACGGGCTTTGTCTTTCTGCCGGAGATATGGCGAAGATTGGGCTCATGTGTCTGAATAAGGGCGAATTTGGCAGTCAGCAGATTGTGTCATCAAAATGGATCCGTGAAATGACAGAGCCGCGTACCGTTGAAGGCAGACATTTCCGCGGAATGGATTATGGCTATCTCTGGTGGATTATCAGCCGCAAGAAGAACATTTACGCCGCCATCGGAAACAGCGGCAATGTGATTTACATTAACCCCGAAAAGAAGACTGTTGTTGCAGTAGCGTCATATTTTAAGCCGACGGTTTTTGACCGCGTGGATTTTATTCAGCGGGAAATTGAGCCGAGATTGTGATTGTAAAAAAGGCGGGGCTATCAGCCCTGCTTTACAAATCTTATTTCTTTCTTGCCGTATCTTTGGAAGATTTTTTCTGAACCGTCACTGCTGTAGCCGTTTTTCTTATAGCAGTTTTTGCCGATTTCATTTTCTTCCAGCACCCAGATAACGAATTCTGCAAAGCCATTTTCTTTACCGGTCTTTTCAAAAAACTTTATCATTTCTGTACCGATTCCTGAGCGCAGAAAATTCGGATCATTGTATATAAAATGAAGCTCAAAAGCATCCGGTTTATCTTCATCACCGCATTTACCAAAGCCCATCATTCCCTTGATTACTTTTGTTTTTGGATCTTCATAAACATAAAGCTC
>JAEEGH010029785.1_pt1 | contig 10652 bp, 8 predicted proteins | sample 9134181 | NCBI WGS metagenome assembly JAEEGH01 (sample SAMN16246544, study PRJNA631951) | gut metagenome | biome: gut microbiome; feature: rumen; material: DP-attached | host: Bos | place: Iran: Karaj | collected 2018-10
GATCGATGACATAAAAAATTAACATTTTTATCTGTTAAGAAAACCGGAATCAGACCGATATATCATATATAAAATAGCAGGGGGTATCCTTTATGACTCAGAACATGACATTGGCGTATAAGAACAATTCCATTCAGACAGCATCTCCCGCAGAGCTTACCCTGATGCTCTACGACGGAGCGATCAAGTTCTGCAATATCGCACTTGGAGCCATTGAGAACGGCGACGTTCAGAAGGCAAACACCAATATCATCAAGGCAGAAAAGATTATTACCGAGTTCAGAGCCACACTCGATTTCAAGTATCCTGTTGCGAAGGATTTCGAATTGGTTTATGATTATATTTACCGTAGACTGGTAGAAGCGAACATCCACAAGGACGCAGAGGTGCTTACCGAAGCACTCTCGTACATCCGTGAGATGAGAGACACCTGGAAAGAAGTTATGAGACTGAACAGGGTGCAGAACGCAACGGGCCCAAAGATCCAGTACGTGAGGACACCTCAGACGCTGGCGATGGCTGAATAAGACTCATAAAACAAACTACGGGTCAGACCTTAAGGGGTCTGACCTTATTTTAAACAAAGACAGACATGCCGACCGGCGGCAGACAGGAGAGAGACTATGGCAGAGAATACAACTACATATATTAATATACTGATAGACACTCTCCGCAAAAAGGAAGAGATACTTAAAAACCTGCTCGCAAAGACTGAAGGCCAGGCAGAGCTGCTCGAGGCGGATGAGTTTGAGCCGGATGTGTTTGACGCGCTGATGGATGATAAGGATGCGCTGCTGGGCGATCTGAAAACCCTCGATGACGGATTCCTCGATCTGTACAGCAGAGTAGGTGCCGAACTGAAGAACAATACCGATGCGTATACGGATCAGGTAAAGACAGCGCAGGAGTTGGTGCGCAGACAGATGGAGCTCTCCACGGAGCTGACCAGCGCCGAGGAACGCAACAAGGCCAAGCTGTCGATACGCCTCTCGCAGGGCAGACAGAAGATCAAGGATTTCAAGGTCGGAGCCAAGACCGCGGCCGCATATTATAAGAATATGTCGGGCAAGCATCAGGACGGAGATTCCTACTTTTTCAACAGGGAAAAATAAGTTTCGAAAAAAATTTAAAAAAAGTTTGCCGGAGGGGTTAAGTAATCTGTTAACCCCTCCGATATATTATACAGGTAAAGCAAGTCACACTTAGTACCAAGCTTGCCGGAGGGTTACCCCGGCATAGATCGGAGCGATGGAGTACGGACCGGAGCACTGATCACCGAAACTAATAACTTACTTCACTTCCGGTGGCAAGGATGCCGCAGGAAAACACATTCAAGGAGGAAAAATTATGATAGTACAGCACAACATGTCAGCAGCTAATACCAACAGACAGTTAGGTATTACCAACAGCAACTTAAGCAAGTCAACTGAGAAGTTATCATCCGGTTACAGAATCAATCGCGCAGGCGATGATGCAGCTGGTCTTTCGATTTCCGAGAAGATGCGCGGACAGATCCGTGGCTTGGAGCAGGGTTCGACCAATGCTCAGGACGGTATCTCCCTCATCCAGACAGCAGAAGGTGCGCTGAACGAAGTTCACAGCATTATGCAGCGTATGAGAGAGCTGGCAGTACAGGGTGCTAACGACACCAACGTTACTGAAGACCGTACATCCATCTACTCCGAGATGGAGCAGCTGGCTAAGGAAATCAACCGTATCGCATGCACCACTGAGTTCAACACCATGAAGCTCTTCGCTTCCGGTGATCAGCTTTCGGCAATTGCAGATGATATGCCTGAGGATCTTTTCTCGGGTGAGACCGGTGAGGCAAAGTTCACGAACCAGATATCTCTTGCAAACCTTGATGAAGGCGTTAATGCTAACCTTCAGGTAGGCGCTAACTCGGCTCAGTCCATTAAGTTCAATATTGGTACTCTTGATACCAGTAAGCTCAACTATCCCGGTATCGCTGAAACTGGAGACTCTGAAGTTAATCTTGCAGAGTTCTCGGATGGACAGATTTCGGGTGGTACACTGAACAACATTAAGGAAAAGCTTGGTGAGACCGTTGATGGCAGCAACTTCGAGGATGTTCATAAGGCATTCACTGCAGCTATCACCGATATCGATGTAGCTACCAGTTATGTATCGAAGTCCAGATCTTACCTCGGTGCTATTCAGAACCGTCTTGAGCACACCATTGCTAACGCTGATAACACAGCTGAGAACTTACAGGCATCTGAGTCTCGTATCCGTGACGTTAACATGGCTAAGCAGATGGTTCAGTACTCGAAGGACAGCATCCTTCAGCAGGCTGGCCAGTCGATGCTCGCTCAGGCAAATCAGTCGACACAGGGCGTTCTTACCCTCCTCAGATAATTTGTCTAAAGCTGATAACGTCGCTATACAACGACATAGTTATGCAAAAATACACAGGCGGAGCCGTAAGGCTTCGCCTGTTTTCATGTTAAGCGAGCTTGCTCGCGAGATTGCTATCTGTCTTGATTATTGTTATAGTGATATATAGATACACACTAATGTACTTAGAAGGAGATCTCAAATGGCGGAATCCGGTTTTGACATGACAGAGCTTGGCAGGCTGCCCGCGGAGCAGGCCCATAAACTACTCTATAAGGCCGTGCTCGGAAAAGGTCTGGATCTGGACGCGCCGAAAGACCTGAACGAAAAGCTTCAGTGGCTGATGGTGTACAGATACGGTGCCAATGTCGCGGCTTTTGCAGACAAGCTCGCGGTCCGCGATTATGTGAGAAAATGCGGCTTTGAAGATACTCTGCCGGAGATATACGGAGTATATGAAAATGCTGAAGATATAGATATTCCCGCGCTCCCGGAACGCTTCATCCTAAAGTGCAATCATGGTTCGGGCCCCCTTTTTTACTCGATCTGCACGGACAAGGCAGGGTATGACAGGACGGCTGAATACGCGAAGCTCAACCGCGCCCTGGAACTTGATTTTTCGCTGGTGGGACTTGAATACCATTACAGATATATCAAGCCTTACATTTATGCGGAGGAGCTACTGGGAGACAACTGCACCGATTATAAGTTTTTCTGCTTTGGAGGCGTTCCGAAATACGTAAAAGTGATCGCGGACCGTGCGGATAAGGACGCATCGGGCAAACAGATCAAGCACCAGGATTATTATGACATGGACTGGAACTTCTGCCCTCTGGTAAAGGATGACAATTCCATGGGCGGAGGGCTAGAAAAGCCTGTATTCTTAGAGCGCATGAAGGAGATCGCGGCGGAGCTTTCCGAGCCTTTCCCGGTAGCCCGTGTGGACCTCTATCAGGAGAACGGAAAGGTATATTTCGGTGAGATCACGCTGACTCCGGCTACGGGACTTAACCGTACCGACAAGCCTGAAACCTTGAAAATGTTCGGCGATATGACCAATCTCGATCACTGGTATCCGGAGAAGCTCGAATTTGAGAGTACCGGTGAGATAAAAAGACTCTTAAAGGGCAGAACGATGAGCGAAAAGCTGGAAATGATGCGGACCGTGGCGGAAAAGATACTTGCGGATCCGCAGATACTCTATACGGTTTCGGCAGCGGATGCCGGCATGATAATGAAGGACTGCTGCACTATCATCGGCGGAGAATACGATATCGCGCTGAAGTGCGATTACGCAGATATCCTGTACAGAATTGCGTTCCGCGATGACATGAGCCTCGAGAAATGCTGGCAGATATACTGGAACCTGAACCGCGCTTTCTTTGTGACGGCGGGACTTAAGCTGCGCAGCGGAAGCCTGGATGAGCTGTACCGATATATCTTTGAATTCGTAAAGAGCATGATCGATATGGGCAATAAGCCCTTTATTCCGCTTGAAAAAAGGCATCGCGGCAGGGTGGTCATGATCACAAGCCAGTTCCTGAAGACAGGACATGCGCCGACACGCAGGGTGCTCGATTACAGCTATACCCTTCAGCATGAATTCGGCATGCAGGTCACGATCATAAACGACGGAGGCATGCACTATTACGAACATCCGGAACTCGAAGGCGTGGTAACTTTCAACTTCCTTGACGAATATAACGGCAGCGATCATATAGATTATCGCGGTGAGCGCTTTGAATTCCTGCAGATCGGGTCGCGTATGCCCGATATAGATGTTCTCGCCCAGCTGACAGACATCGTCTATTCTATCAATCCCGCGTTCGTGTTCAATATCGGAGGATCCTCGCTCGCAGCCGATCTTTGCGACAGCTTTACAACCGTTGCATCGCTGCCTTGCGCGTTCACTCTGCCGGTTTCGTGCTGCAGCAATATGCTGCTCGGACGCAGGCTTGAGGGTGACGCGAAGGTTCAGGCAGACGGAGCGTCGGCCGATATAGACAAAAGCCTCCTTCCGCCCGGAAGGGGTCCTATTCAGCAGTATCAGCGCGTGATCGAGACATTATTCAACTATGTATTCAACGATCCGGGAGTGAATTACACAAGAGAGCAGTTTGGACTGAATGCAGATGATTTTGTGGCATGTGCTGTAGGCCACAGACTCGATGACGAGATAAGTCCGGAGTTTGTGTGCACTGCAGGAAAATCCGCTGCTGACGATCCCTCAATAAAGATTGTATTTGTAGGTGCTGTTTCTTCGAAGGAACGCATCCTTGATATGCTGCCCGCCGATATCAGGGGAAAATGCCGCGAACGCATAGTATTCACAGGTCCTCTTGAGGGAGCGTCGGCCTTTATAAAGCTTGCCGATATTACGATGAATCCCGAAAGGAGCGGCGGCGGAAGAGCGGCGTTCGAAGGCTATTGTTTCGGTAAACCTTCGGTATCGCTGCGAAAGGGCGACGCTTACTGGGCCGGTGTGCATGAATTCGGCGCGGATTCGTGGGAAGACTATACTGTGATGATAGAGAAACTGGCGTCAGACAGGGATTATTACGCAGAAATGTCGGAGCTAGCCCGCAAAAGAGCGGCGGAGCTGTCCGACATAACGGCTACACAAAAGAAAATGCTGGAAGATCTGGGAGTGCTCTACTGAGCGGATGTCCGATCGATCGCGACTCAATACATAAACTCTACCTGACTGTAGATATACGAGAAATCGACCTTACACTCTCCGTTCCAGATACTTACCGGGATAGTGTCCTCGAAGGTATAAACCTTAGGTCCGATTCCGTGTTCAAAGTCATATACTATGACCTGTTTTTCGTCCGGGAATACAGTCCAGTATTCCCGGACGCCTGCGTTCTGATATTTTCCAAGCTTTATCAGCACATCTGTTATGGCATTGCCCGGTGACACGATCTCTACCACAAGATCGGGCGCTCCTACGATCCTTTCCCTGGTGATCTTCGACCTGTCACATACGACCATGACATCAGGCATTACCATGGTCTTATTGTCATAGTCGAGCTGGACATCGGTGGGGGCCATGAACGGAACACAGCTGCCATTATTTTTGACAATATATGTTTTGAAGGCATGCCATATTTCAGCACCTATCCCCTGATGAACAGTCGAAGGTGCCGACATTGCATAAAAGCGGCCATCGATGAGCTCTACTCTGGTCCCCTCGGGGAGATCGGTATATTCATCGATCGTATGATTACAGGTATCATCAAGATACCTTATTGGAAACGGAATATCCGGAGCGGCTTCCGCCTCTCTTACAACGCTCAGTTCTTCAAGTTCACTCGGACGCGAAAGCGCGTATGACAATGCAACAATCGTACTGAAACGAGGCGCGGTTGTACTTCCGCCAAATATTTTCTGTACTGTACCCAAAGGGACTCCGGATTTTTCTGCAAGCATCTTATTTGAGTACCCAAGTTCTTTTTTTCTGATGCGCATTTCTTCAATGGTCATAAAACACCTCCTGCTCAGTATATGTTTATTTGCTTTATTGGATTATATTTTATCTTGAAACGGTCTGGAAAGCAATATCTTATCCCAAAACGGCGCTAAATATATCCATATTTGGGTGCGACTGTGCTGCCCGCCTTTTTACGCCCTGCTCCGAGTTTTATAGAAATTTCATGAGCTTTTCGAGGTTTTTTCGGTTACTATAATCTTGTAGGCATTGTGATCCTCGTAAACGATAATCTGGGATTCTGATGAGGGATCAGCCGATCAAAAACGGATGTGAGATAAGGAGGAGCGTACTATGAGACTCGGAACATCATCGCCGCTTGCGCATTCATCTGCGGAGGAATGGGCAAAAAAGCAGACAGAATTCGGTTGCAGGACGGTCGTTTTTCCGCTGTCATGCAACGAGCCGGAAGAAAAGATCGCCGCATATAAAGATGCCGCAGAGCGGGCCGGACTCACGATCGCGGAGGTCGGGATATGGCGCAATGCGCTCTCGCCGGATCCTGCGGAGCGTGAGAAAAACATGGATTACTGCGTCCGCCAACTGAAGCTGGCAGATGCGGTCGGAGCCCGCTGCTGCGTGAATGTGGCAGGCGCCTTCGGACCGGTCTGGGACGGAGCGTACAAAGAGAACTTCACGCCTAAAGCGCGTAAGGAAACGGTACGTATGGTACGTGAGATCATTGATAGTGCGGATGTGAAGAATACGTATTTCACGCTTGAGCCCATGCCGTGGATGATCCCCACGGGGCCGGATGACTATCTGCAGCTGATCGAAGAAGTGGGCAGGGACCGGTTTGCGGTGCACATGGACGTCATTAACATGATCAATTCGATCGACCGTTATTTTAACGCGGAGGAGTTTATCGACGAATGTGCGGAGAAACTCGGCAGCAGGATCAAGAGCTGTCATGTGAAGGACGTGCACCTGAGCGAAGCTTTTTCAGTGCGGCTTGAGGAGTGCGCGCCCGGCTGCGGGGAATTCCCGATCAGGCGTTACGCCGAGAAGATGCACGCGATCGATCCCGATATGCCGATGATCCTGGAGCATCTGACTACCGATGAAGAGTATATTAAATACATCGCTTATCTGAGGGAGGAATTAAATGGATTATACAAGGCTTTCTGACGCAAATATAATTACCGCGAAATATATGGACTCGATCCTGATCGAAGAAAGACTGATAGATTCTGTCGTGGCCGATATCTCGACTGAATTTTTCGGAGAGAAGTTTGATTCACCCGTTATGACGCCCGCTTTTTCCCACCTGAAGAACTATGACGGCAGGGAGAAGAACGGCCTCGAAGAGTATTCGATCGCCGCGAAGGAGTGCAAAATCCTTAATTTCTGCGGAATGATGGAGAACGACCGGTTTAAGAGGATCGCGGATACAGGAGCGAAGACCGTGAGGATAGTAAAGCCCTATGCCGATAATGGCAAGGTAAGGGACCAGATGCAGTACGCAGAGAGCGTAGGGGCATTCGGCATCGGTATTGACATAGACCATGTCTTCGGCGAAGACGGACTCGATGTGGTGGTCGGTGAGAAAATGGCAGAGCAGACATCGGATATGCTGCGCTCGTACGTGGAACTCACGAAGCTGCCTTTTGTCGTAAAGGGCGTATTGAGCGCGGCAGACGCGGTAAAATGCGCAGACATCGGCGCGAAGGCGATCATAGTCAGCCATCATCACGGACGCATGCCATACGCGGTGCCTCCGATGATGGTGCTTCCCGAAATAAAAAAGGCGATAGCCGGCCGCGATGTGAAGATCATCGTGGATTGCGGTATCGCTTCGGGTGCGGATGTGTTCAAGGCTTTGGCATTGGGTGCCGACGGTGCAGCTGTGGGCAGATCCATGCTTCCCGCGCTGGAGAAGAACGGAACTGCCGGTGTTGCGGAGTATATGACTAAGGTCGGTAAAGAACTGCGTTATATCATGAGCTTTACAGGTTTTGCAAAAGTCAAGGACATAGATGATTCCGTATTGCACTACCTGCGATAAATATCATGACAGAGTGTGCTTAGCCTTCATGCCGGGTGTGGGAAGTTTCTCACCGAGCTGCTTTGCCTGGGCAACGCCTGCAGATACGCTCGCGGAAATACCTGCCGGGATGCGGCTTCCGGTCTTCTTGAGGCTCCTGATGGCCTGAGTGAGGAAAGCATCCGATGCGGGATCCAGCATGCGGTCCTGACCCATGAAGAAGATCGCTACGGTTCCGGGACCTACATGGGTTCCGGTGCAGATATCGTAGTAGCGGATGATCACATCTTTTACGGGACATGCCTCACGTACGAGCGATGCCACATATTCGGCGTCCTCGGGAGCATCGCAGTGCGCGATGGCGATGACCTGATCCTCGGGATCCACGATGCGCTTGATCGTCTGCTCGGCGATCTCTTTGAGAGCCTTCTTGCGGCCGCGTGCATTGCAGAACGAAACGATCTTACCCTCGTCGCTCGCTAAGAGCACGGGCTTAATGGACAGAATACTGCCTACGATGGCGGCTGCAGCTGAAATGCGGCCGCCTTTTTTCAGGTACTTCAGGTCGTCGACCGTGAAGATATGGTTCATGCTCATCTTATGTTCTTCGTACCATGCGGCTGCTTCATCGACAGTCATGCCTTCTGCGCGGCGCTCGGAAAGACCGATGACCAGCAGACCCTCGCCCAGCGAAGCACCCATGGAATCGATCACGATGATCTTTCTGTCGGGATACTCCTCCATCAGATCCTCAGCGGCGATGCGCGCAGCCTGTACGGTGCCTGAAAGTCCGCTCGAGATACCGACAAAGATGATATCCCTACCTTCCTCGAGGAAAGGAGTGAAGAAATCCTCGCATGCGGTGGTATTGATCAGCGAAGTGCTGACTTTCGCACCCTCGCGCATGCTGTCGTAAAAATGCTTCCCGGCCTCGGCGTAGTCGCGGTCGGGATCGTAGCAGAGGTAATCCTCATCGTTCAGCGTTACGTGATAGGAGATCATGTGAAGGTTATATTTATCCAGCAGATCTTTGGTCAGATTGCTGGCTGAATCCGTGATTATTTCGTATGCCATAGCTAAGTCCTCCTTGTATACAAGAAAATTATATATAGTATTCAAAACTACGTCAAGCTGTTTTATAATCTTTTTATTCTTTTTTTAGATGCTACATAGTTTTCGGGATAAAACTGAAAATCTTGGGAATAAAAAATTGAAAATCATGGGAATGAATGACTGAAAATCTTGGGAATCGGCAACAGAAAACTTGTGTTAACGGGACGTGAGCGCTATCATGTAAGTAGGAAGTTTGTGAGGTGCCGCAGACGGATGAGCACGGAACGGAGACTGAGAATGAATATCCTTGATCTACTTTGCAATAAACTGAAACTGGTGGAGAATTACGCTGACAGTGGGTTCGCCGATAAAGCAGTGCGCGGTATGAGCGATGTGAACGGCGCGCTGACCGAGGCAGCAGGGCTGATAGTCGGATACAGACAGGTGAACAGAGGCTCGGGGCCGGATGAGATGGCTTTTCTGGGATCTCTGCAGCTGGTTCTTGACGCGATGCAGAATCAGGATATGAAAGGCCTATCTGCAGCGCTTCGCGAGGGGCTGATTCCCGAGCTTGAACGGGCACGGAAGGCCGGTATCGCCATGAACGATCCCGGGACAAGGCAGGTATCGGAAGAGCTTTTGCGGGAAGAACAGCGACTGGCGGACAGTACCGCACCTGCTGTGATCTGCCTCTTCGGCTACGGTGACGGAGCCTATTACAACGAACTCTGCTCAAAAGCCCCCGAGGGCTCGACCTTTATCGTCTATGAGCCCGAGACTGACAATGTCATCGATCTGCGCGAAGAACTCGTAAAGAATATAGATTTCTACCGTCTCGACAGCACCGTGATACTCGCGACGCCCGGATATGACAGGATATTCGCAGCTGAGTTTGTGGAATTTGTCCATGAGATCAATGCGAACAGAGAGCGCATCCTAGTCAATAAGAATACGATGAAGCGTTTTCAGGACAATGCGGCCAGGAACGTCATCACGAACCTGCATATCCTCGGCAAGGCCAATCTGGTCGGAGAACTGCCTGCGATCCTTGCGAGGGAAGTGCCCGTGATCATCGTGTCTGCGGGACCTTCGCTCGATAAGAATATAGATCTGCTCAAAAAGGCGAAGGGCCATTCGCTGATATTCGCGGTGGATACCGCGATGAAATATCTGATGCAGCATGACATCATGCCGGATCTCGGCATTACGGTCGAGCCGATCAAACCTATGGCGAACTACGAGGACGACCACTGCTTTGATGTGCCGCACATATTTGACTGCGAGTCGAATCCCGAGATCGTATCGAAGGAGCGAGCACGGATATTTATATATAACTGCCGCGACTATGTAAAGCGCCTGCTGGAGAGCGTGGGAACCGAGGTTCCCGCGGACGTGGCGAGCGGCGGAAGCGTGGCGACTGCTGCTTTTTCAGTATGCTGCCAGTTACAGATGAAGACGATCGTCATGATAGGACAGGATCTGGCGTATACCGGTACTGCGACTCACGCAGGCGGGGTGGAATCGGCGGGGATTAATAAAGATATCGGAACGGAGCTTGTAGATGGCGTCGACGGCGAACCCGTACGCACGAGAAGTGACTGGCTGGGGTATCTGCGATGGTTTGAGAATGCTGTGGCTGCGGTAAAGGACCAGCATCTTGACATGACCGTGATCGACGCAACCGAGGGCGGCGCGCTGATCCACGGCAGCAGGGTCATGACTCTGGCCGATGTGATAGAAAAGTACTGCACTGGCTGTGATTATGAT
>JAEEGH010029793.1_pt1 | contig 10649 bp, 10 predicted proteins | sample 9134181 | NCBI WGS metagenome assembly JAEEGH01 (sample SAMN16246544, study PRJNA631951) | gut metagenome | biome: gut microbiome; feature: rumen; material: DP-attached | host: Bos | place: Iran: Karaj | collected 2018-10
CAACCACCACAGCAGGGCGAGCAGCCCTATTAGGATGATGTTCAACTTGAAAAAGAACCAAAAGTAATAACGTCGCTCAGGAGTCATGATTGTCGTTATTAATTGGCATTTTTGGCCTTGTCATGCACCAGGTCATAGGTGATGTTGCCGCCGCCGGTCTTGATGAGCACGTTGTTGTCGCCGTTGAAGCTGATGCCCGTGGCAGCGCCGTTCTTGCCACCATAGATGGTGAAGTACTTGCGGCTGCTCTTATTGAATCCCACTACCGAACCCTTGGTGTCCAGGAAGACAAGATAACGGTCGTTCTCAAGCTTGTCCTTGATTTCCTTCATGTTGATAATGGGCTTGTCATACTGGGTGGGCTTCATTTTCACTTCCTCACCCTCTTTGAGTTTGTCCATGTTCTCGGCATTGTCGTGTTCCCACTTCTTTTCGGCGTTCTCCTCACCAGCGAGAGCTTTTTCTTCTTCCTCCTTGGCTTTGGCCTCTTCCTCGGCGTCAATTTCTTCCTGGGTGGCTACTTTGATGGCACCGATGCTGGCAGCTTCCTGGCGCAGGAAAGTGCGCTCGCTGCCGCTGGTGTTCTCAAGGGGGCCACGGCTATAGACATACTGGCGGCCGTCGGTGCGGGAGCGGATCTGGCCGTCATAGGTCAAGGTCGTCATCTTTTTGGCATCGACATCATACAGTGCCAATGTCACACGGCCATTGTTGCCTTCGCCTGCACCCTTCAGGTGGTTGAGGAAGGCAAAATAGAGGTATTCCTTGCCATCGATGGTCACGGCTCTGGGCACGTTCATGCCGTCGGCGATGAGCGACGAGTTATCCATGATGATGCTGCGGCCGTCGAAGTACTTGGTCTGGCCCAATTCGGTCTTCCACTGAGCACCGTCACGGGTCAGCTGATAAACCTTGATGAACGGCCGATTGGTGTCATCCTTATACGTTACACCCACGATGCGCTCGGGGGTGTCAGGGTCAGTGCTTGCAAAACGCACGGCACAGCCCGTGTAGGCCTTGTCGTCGGTAAAGGCGTTGCGGCTCAACTCGGCGGTGAGCACAGCCATCGGGTCCTGACTGCCCTCGGCAACCAGGGCGGCACTGTCGGCACGGGCTTCCAGGCGGTCGTTCTCACGGCTGTTGCAGTGTTTCAACAACGACAGCAGGGCAATGGCGAGCACTGCGAGCACGATACCGATGATGAGGTTGCGGTCGTAGTGTGAACGTCCGCCTCCACCCTCGTTGTCGTCATCATCATCGGGTTCGACGGGTTCTGGGCGCTGCCAGGCATTGGCTTGGCGTTGCTGGTCTCTTGCCTGGGCGGCTTGGCGCTGCTCATTGTAGGTCGTGGGGCGGGAACTGGCTTGCGCAGCGGTTGTCTGGCGCGAAGCCACGTTCACAGCATTATCAACAGCTTTGCCGCAATGGGGGCAAAAGACCGATGTTGACGGCATGGATTCGTGACAGTAACTGCATGTGATCTCATTACTCATGCGGTAGCCGCAATGGTTGCAAAAGACAGAACCATCAGGTACCTCGTGTCCGCAATGTTGACATCTCATAATTCGTAGTCTATTTTAGCAATGATTAAACTTCGTTTAATTTCAAACTACAAAGGTATTTATTTTAGTTCAACTAGCGATACTCTTTGCTGAAAAAAATCATTGCGCCATGAGGGCTGCAGCGGTTTTGGCAGCCAGGCGGGCATTGTTGAGCACCAGTTGGATGTTGCTGGCCAGGCTGTCACCGCCAGTGAGGTCCTTGACCTTGGCAAGCAGGAACGGAGTCGTTTCCTTGCCCTTGATGCCTAAGCGGTTGGCCTCGTCAATGGCTTCATCAATAGCCTTGTTGATGACCTCGGCGGGCATGGAATATTCCTCGGGGATGGGGTTGGTGACGAGCATGCCGCCCTTCAGGCCCATGTCGAGCTTGGCCTTGAATGCGGCTGCCAGTTCCTCGGGGGTGTCGATGCGGTAATCCACCTTGAAGCCGCTGTGTCGGGTGTAGAAGGCGGGCAGTTCCTCGGTGCCGTAGCCGATGACGGGCACACCCTTGGTCTCAAGGTATTCCAGCGTGAGTCCCAGATCGAGTATCGACTTGGCACCGGCGCAGATGACCATCACGGGCGTCATGGCCAGCTCCTCGAGGTCGGCACTGATGTCCATCGTGGTCTCGGCACCGCGGTGCACGCCGCCGATGCCACCGGTGGCAAACACCTTGATGCCAGCCATTGCGGCGATGATCATGGTGGTGGTCACGGTCGTGGCTCCGTCCTCACCGCGGGCGATGAGTACGGGCAGGTCGCGGCGCGAGGCCTTGGTCACTGCCTGGCCTTTGCGGCCCAGGTACTCGATTTCGTCGGGTGTGCAGCCTGCTTTGAGTTTGCCGCCGATGATGGCGATGGTGGCGGGCACAGCACCGCCGTCACGGATGGTCTGCTCGACCTTGAGGGCGGTTTCCACATTCTGCGGATAGGGCATGCCGTGTGAGATGATGGTGGACTCGAGGGCGACCACGGGACGGCCCTCGTCAAGTGCCTGCTGCACTTCGGGAGAGATGGAAAGATAAGGATTCATATATTTAGTTTTTAGTTTTTAGTTGTTAGTTTTGTTATTGTTATAGGTAGTTTTTGATGTCGGGGTTGACGGTCTGTGGGGAGAGTAGGGTGGCATGGGCGGCTTTGAGGCCGGTCATGGCGCACTCGGGAAACGGGATGTTGGTTATCTGGGCATGGGCCACACCGGCGATGAAGGCATCACCGGCCCCGGTGGTGTTGATGACGCGGGAGGGGATGGCCTTGAACTGTTCGTGGCGGGTGCCGTCGCTGCAGTACACGCCGTCACTGCCCAGGGTAATATAGACCTCGTGCACGCCCATGGCTGTGAGACGGTTAGCGGCTTCTTGAGCAGAGGAGCAGCCTGTTACGGATTGGGCTTCCTGGAGGTTGAGTTTTAGCGCGTGAAGGCGATGGCTTTGACTTTGCTGCAATGCCTTGATGACACGGGGAGCCTTTGCGGTGCTCACGGTATCGACCATCAGTGGGGCAGTGCAGTGATTGATGAGGTATTGCAGGGCCTCGGTGGAGATGTTGGTGTCGGCCATGACGAGGACCGAGCCATTGATGGCCTCGATGCGGGCCTCAAGGAATTCGGGCGTGATCTGATCGACGATGTCGGTGTCGGCAACGGCGGCAATCATGTCACCCGTCTGGTCGTTGACACACAGGTACAGGCCGTTGCGCATGCCCTCACAGCGCTCACTCAGCGAGAGGTCCAGTCCGATGGCCTGGCACTCACGCCAGCACATCTCGCCGAAGGTCTCGCCGCCGAAAGTGCTCACAAATTTCACCTCATGCCCCAGCAGCCGCAGGTTGTGGGCGATGTTGCGCGCCACGCCGCCGCATCCCAGGGTCACTTGTCCCGGCACCGAGTCGGCAGGAACAAAGGGCGCCGTCAATGCCGCCGAGATGTCCATGTTGACACCCCCGATAACAGTAACATATTCACTCATGTTGTCACAATCATTAGATGATGTTGCAAAATTACACCAACTTGCCTTCATCGCCAAAAAAAAGACCTCATTTCCCCGGTCGGCAAATGCTCTGTCGGCTGTTATCTCATGACATTATTGAAGCCGTAACCGTCTTTCTGCAGCAAGGAGCGCTTTTTTTTGTGCAAATCGGGATGTCATTGGGCGAAGTTTTGTATCTTTGCAGGTTAGAAAGAAATGAACCGAAAAACTAAAATGATATGATGACCGATAACGACAAGCTGATGGCTGAGCAAGAAAAGCCGTTATATATCGTCACTGGCTCGACCGACAGCATGGGCAGTGTGATTTCGCGCAAGCTTGCAGAGCAGGGCAAGGCCGTGCTGCTGGCAAGCCGTGACATCAAGAAAGCCGAGAATTATGCCGCGCAGTTGCGCTCGGTGACCCGCAACAAGGATATTACCTGTTTGCAACTCGACCTGAACTCGTTTGAGCTGGTCAATGACTTTGTGAAGCGTCTGCGGGCATTGAACCGTCCTGTTGCCGCGCTGATCAACAATGCCGGCTTGCTGCCCCGCCGCAGCGAGATTTCAGAGGATGGTTTTGAGCATGCGGTACAAGTCAACTACCTGAGTACGGTGCTGTTGTCGATGCAGGTCTATCCGCTGATTGAGGAGGGTGGTCACATCATCCTGTCAACCAGCGTGTCGCGCCGTTTTGTGTCGCTGCCCTATGAGTTCCCTGCAGTGTCCCATTTCACACCTTGGGGAGCCTATGCTCAGAGCAAGCTGGCGCTGACGCTGTTCTCGATTTACATGTCGAGCGTGATGAAGACGCGCCGCGTGTCGGTGAACTGTGTCAATCCGGGCCTGTTGAAAAGCGGTGCCCTGGCCATGTCGCGCTGGATGGACCGCGTGCCCGACTACCTGAGCCGCAACATCCCCAGCCCTGAGGCTGGCGTAGTGCCCACGCTGCGTGCACTGGAGAGCAAGGATACCGGTTACCTGTTCTCGGGAGCCGACAAGCAAGTGAAGACCTCTACCATGCTCAAGAACCGTGAGATGTTCATCCGTGTGTGCAACGACACGATGCGCATCCTGAAAGAGTATTTGGACAAATAAAATAATTCCTGACGGAATGAAGATACTGGGCGAAAACGACCGCCTGCCTGCAGGCAGCACTGTCGCTACAATAGGCATGTTTGACGGAGTACATCTCGGACATGCCACGTTGGTCGATTTCCTCAAGCAACAGGCAGCCGGCCAGGGGAAACAGTCGCTGCTGATCACCTTTTTGCGCCATCCCCGTCAAGTTCTCCATCCCGATGAACCTTTCAAGCTCATCATGCCGCTTGATGAGCGACTGAAACAGATCGAGGCCCTTGGTCCCGACCTGCTGCTGCAGCTTGACTTCACTGCGGAGTTTGCCAAACTCGACTCGTCGCAGTTCATCGAGCTGCTGCGTGACCGCTACGGCGTGTCGCTGCTGGTGGCGGGCTATAACCACCGTTTCGGGCACAACAGGGGAGAGACCTTCAGGGACTATTGCAGGCATGGCGAGCAGCTGGGTGTGAAAATGGTCAAAGCGCCAGAATATCTAGGCCCTTATGCTCCGGTGAGCTCCACTATTGTGCGTGGACTGATAGCAGCCGGCAGGGTGGTGGATGCGATGCACTGCATGGGTCGTCCTCACATGATCAAGGGCAAGGTTGTGCATGGTTTCCACAATGGGCGCGGACTGGGCTTCCCCACAGCCAATGTGGGCGAGATAGCACCCGATGCGCTCATTCCGCACAATGGTGCCTATGCCGTGATGGTCTTGCTCAAGGGCAAGTGGTGGCAAGGCATGGTGAATGTGGGTTATCGTCCCACGCTGAGCGAGAGCAGGAAACTGAGCATCGAGGTGAATGTGTTTGACTTCGAGGGCGATGTGTATGGTGAACCCATCACCCTCCAGTTCATCCAGTTCTTGCGACTTGAATTCAAAATGGTGAGCATCGACGAATTGCGCCACCAGCTCGAACTTGACCGCGACAAGGCCCGCGCCATACTTAAAGCCTATAGCCAATAGCAGTTAGCCTCTAGTTTATAACCCCACACCTCATATCTCATAACCCCATAACCCCTAAACCCTCAACCCTCAACCCTAAACTCTCAACCCTCAACCCTAAGCTCTCATCACTCAACGCCTTCCTGTACCACGCCACTCCGCCGGGCAGGTAGCCTTGGCAAGAGCCTTTGTCGGGCGACATGGGCAGCTCTACGCTCCAGTCATGCGGCAAAGTGACGCGGCGCCAGCGTGAGTCGTCGAAGTCGGGGTTCTTCATCTCGGGCGATTCGGAGACGTTCCATGCACTGTCCACGAGCAAGAAATGCCAGTCGTCGTTCAGCAGTTCGGCATGGCCGAAAGACACCTGTGCCGTGGACTTCGCCATCAGGCAGGCAAACAAGGTCAGGGTTAATAGTCTTTTCATGTTGGTAAGATGATGTTTTTGTTTTTACTATGAGGCTACAAAGTTAACGCTTTTTCTGTTTGCTACCAAAGAATTGACAAAAAAAAAATACCTCTTTTATTGCCCATCATTAAAAAAAGCAGTACCTTTGCCGCTGAATCCAAAAAGCTCAATATGACTAAAGAAATAATCAAGGATCAACACTTCGAAGGTGAGCGGCCGTTGTTCGAAAGCCATCATCTGAGACTTGAACACGTGACCATCGGCGACGGCGAGAGTGCCGTGAAGGAGTGCTCAGACATTGAGGCCGAGGACTGCCGCTTCTGGGGCAAGTACCCCTTCTGGCATGTGCACGGCCTGAAAATCAACCGCTGCCAGTTTGATGCCGGGGCACGCTCGGCCCTATGGTATACCGATCATCTGGAAATGAAGGATACGCGCATCGACGCACCGAAGATGTTCCGCGAAGGTCACGACCTCTTCCTAGAGAATGTGGTCATCAACGACGCCGACGAGACATTCTGGCGCTGCAACAACATTAAAGCATGGAACCTGGAACTGCACGACGGCACCTATCCCTTCATGTTCTGCGACAATGTCAGCATCAACGGTCTGAAGAGCGACTCGAAATACGTCTTCCAGTATTGTAAGAACGTGGAGATACAGAACGCGCATATCGTGACGAAGGACTCGTTCTGGGAGTGCGAGAACGTCACCATCGTCAACAGCATCCTCGACGGCGAGTATCTAGCCTGGCACTCCAAGCACGTGCGGCTCATCAACTGCCATCTGGCTGGCGAGCAGCTGCTTTGCTATGCTCATCACCTGGAGTTAGAGAACTGCACCTTTGACAAGGCCTGCGACCGCGTGTTTGAGTACAGCGAGGTGGATGCCGACATCCGCGGACACATCGAGAACATCAAGAACCCGACGAGCGGCTACATCATTGCCGACAGCATCGGCAGCATCACCATAGACGAGAACGTGCGCCAGCCGGCCGACTGCAAGATAGAGACAAGATGAAAGACTTTGGATTTGACGAAATCATCAACCGGCGCGGCACCAACTGCGTGAAATGGGATGAGGCACCTTCGGCCGATGTCATTCCGCTGTGGGTGGCCGATATGGACTTCAAGGCTGCGCCTGCCATACAGGAGGCCGTGAGGAAACGCGCCGAGCACGGCGTGTTCGGCTACAGCATCGTGCCTGACGAATACTACGATGCCGTCATCGGCTGGTTCCAGCGTCGCCACGCATGGACCATCCACCGTGAAGAGATACTCTACACCACGGGCGTTGTCCCAGCGATGAGCGTCGCCATCAAGGCGCTGACGATGCCGGGCGAGAAAGTGCTCATCCTGTCGCCCGACTACAACTGCTTCTTCTCCTCCATCCGCAACAACGGCTGCGAGGTGCTTGAATCCCCCCTCACTTGGAGAGGAACTTGTGGCTGGGCTGTAGACTTCGCCGACTTCGAGGCCAAATGCGCCGACGAGAAGACCACCGTCTTCCTGCTCTGCAATCCTCACAACCCCACGGGCCGTGTCTGGACGAAGGACGAGCTGGAGCGCATGAACGACATCTGCATGAAGCACAACGTGAAGGTGGTCAGCGACGAGATACACTGCGAGCTGATGATGCCCGGACACACGTTCCAGCCTTTTGCCGCCGTCAGCGAGGCCTGCCGCATGAACAGCGTCGTGCTGAACTCGCCTTCGAAGTCGTTTAACATTGCCGGGCTGCAGACGGCCAACATCATCTGTGCACAGCCCGAGTGGCGCCGCCGCCTCGACCGCGCCATCAACATCAACGAGGTGTGCGACCTCAATCCCTTCGGCCCTGTCGCCCTCATCGCCGCCTACAACGAGAGCGAGGACTGGCTCGACGCCCTCAATCGCTATCTTTGGGACAACTACAAGGCGCTCTGCGATTTCTTCGCAGCGCATCTGCCGCAGTGCATCGTCACCCCGTTAGAGGGCACCTACCTCGTGTGGGTCGATGTCTCGGCTCTGACCCATTCTGTCGATGATCTCTGCGACCGCCTGCTCAACGAGGGCCATGTCTGGGTGAACCCCGGCACGATGTACGGCCCTGAGACAGGCCGTGGCTACATCCGCATCAACATCGCCTGCCCCCGCAGCCGACTCATAGAGGGCCTTTCGCGAATCCGTAAGGTGCTGGACAGTATAAAATAATACAACTCTATTTATAGCTATGAAGAAGATTCTTATGTTGGTCGCAGCCGCCATGATGGCGGCAATGAATGTGAAGGCGCAGGAGGAGGTGACTCCTTATTTCACAAATGATGAATTACCCCGCCTCATCCACTGCCTGCCCGCTCCCCCCGATACCGTGGGAGCAGAGTTCTATTACGACGTCATGCAATATATGTGGGGCAAGGAACAGCGCCTCGACCCTGAGCGTGCGGCCATTGCCCGCAGGGATGCCGTGATGACGTATGAAAACCTGTTGGCCGAGTTCAATGTGCCTTTCGGTCTCACGATCTCGAAGACCGAAACGCCCGAGATTTGGAAACTCATGGAGACCAGCCTGGAGACTGTCAACCAGATGCGTGTGGAACCTAAAAAGTTCTACGCCCGCCGCCGTCCCTTCGTGCGCTTCCACGAACACATCCTGACCTATCAGGCCGAGGAGGACGAAGAAGAAGTGGCCCGTGGAGGAAGCTATCCCTCTGGTCATACGTTCTGTGGCTGGGCCGCTGCCCTCCTGCTCTCTGAGATAGCTCCCAGTCGTGCCGACACCATCCTGGCACGCGGCTATATGTACGGCGAGAGTCGTGTCATCGTGGGAGCCCACTGGCAGAGCGACGTCGATGCCGCCCGTCTGGGCGCTTCTATCGGCTACATGCGCCTGCAGACCAGTGCCGACTTCCAGGAGCAGATGAAGAAGGCACAGGCTGAGTATGCCGAAAAGACTGGGGTGGCCATCGTGCCCAGCGCCTCCGACAAGATGGAGCGCGAGGGCTGCGACTACTACTATCTGCGCAGCGAGATGCCCGACATGCTCAAGTTCCTGCCCGCTCCTCCCGACACCGTCGGCAATAAGTTCAGCCGCGACATCATGCGTTATATGTGGGGCAAGAGCATGCGCGAGGATGAGGAGCGTGCCGACATTGCCAAGCGCGACGCCGTCTATGGCGTGGACTGCATCTGCGAGGAGTTCAGCGAGCCCTTCGGCCTGCCGCTGTCAAAGGAAGGAACGCCCGAAATCTACAAGCTGCTGCTCGATGCCACCTCAACATGCGACAGCATCTGCTACGAGCCGAAGAAATTCTACATGCGCAAGCGTCCGTTTATGCGTATGCAGGAACACTCATTAACGCCTGAATTTGAGGAAGAGCTGTCGCACAACGGTTCCTATCCCTCGGGTCACACGCTGCTGGGCTGGTCTGCTGCTTTACTGCTTTCTGAGATCAATCCTGCCAATGCCGACACGCTGATGGCTCGCGGCCACATGTACGGCGAGAGTCGCGTCATCGTGGGAGCCCATTGGCAGAGCGACGTCGATGCCGCCCGCCTGGCCGCCTGCGCTGCCTATGCCAAGATACACAACAGTGCCCGCTTCCGCGAGCAGATGAAGAAGGCGCAGGAGGAGTTTGCCCGTCTGAGTGGTCAGGCCGTCGGCATCCGTCCCGTCACGGTTACTGTCCAGACACAGCCTGCCCGCATCTACCGCCTTGACGGCACACTCGCTACGGAGGAAACACGTGGTATCGTGATTGAGGAAGGGCAGAAGAGAGTCAAATAGTTATTGAAAGAGCTATGTCATTGAAAGTGTTGTGCGACCGCATCCTTGCCGACGGCCGTAGCCTTGAGGGCGTCATTCTGAAGGTCGATAAGTTCATCAATCACCAGATGGATCCCTACCTGATGAAGCAGGTGGCAGTGGAGTTCATTCGCCGTTTCAGCGACCTGCGAGTAAACAAAATCGTTACCGTCGAGGCTTCCGGCATTGCGCCCTCCATCATGCTGGGCTATATGATGGAGCTGCCCGTGGTCTTTGCCAAGAAGAAGCTGCCGTCCACCATGCAGGAGGCTTACGTCACCACCGTCCACTCGTTTACCAAGCAGAGCGACACACAGCTCATGATCAGTCGCGAGTATCTGACGGCCGACGACCATGTGCTCTTCATCGACGACTTTCTTGCCTATGGCAATGCCGCCCTGGCCATCTGCGACCTCTGCCGTCAGGCCGGCGCTACTGTCGAGGGCATGGGCTTCATCATCGAGAAGGAAATGTTGCATGGCCGCGAGCTGCTGCAGAAAGAGGGCATCAGCCGTATAGAGTCCCTTGCCATCGTCGATTCCCTCGAAAACAATACGATTCACATCAAGGAAGACTGAACACCACGCAAATATCCGTGAAAGGCATGTGCGCTCGGCTCTGACGCTTTCACTAAGCGTAGCGACTGAAAGAACCGAAGTAACACAAGAATGATTCATAAATAATAATTCATGAAAAATTCGTGGCCATTTGTGGTCATTCGTGTTTAAAAAGAAACGATGATCCGCAACCATGTGTTTGTAAAGATTCGTGCTGTGCGGATGGAAAAGACATAGTTACGTCGCTAATTATGTGAGTTGATACCGCGAAGCGGCCTGAGAAAAAACCAATAAAAACAAATAAAAACAAGAAAAACAATTTGGGACAATAGCTTTTCTATGGATTTCAACCCATGTGAGAATCC
>JAEEGH010029794.1_pt1 | contig 10649 bp, 10 predicted proteins | sample 9134181 | NCBI WGS metagenome assembly JAEEGH01 (sample SAMN16246544, study PRJNA631951) | gut metagenome | biome: gut microbiome; feature: rumen; material: DP-attached | host: Bos | place: Iran: Karaj | collected 2018-10
CGCCGGCGCGCGCACCATCCTCGTCGAGCAGGGCCACCAGGTGGGCGGCAACATGACGAGCGGCGGCGTCAACTTCCCCGGACTCTTCCACGCCTGGGGACGGCAGGTGATCGACGGCGTCGGCTGGGAGATCGTGACCAACTGCGTGGCGCTTGACGGACGCACGCTGCCGGATTTCACGAAGCCGACGGGACGCCAGCACTGGCGCCATCAGGTGACGGTCAACATCCCGCTGTACGTGGCGCTCGCGGAGGAGGCGCTGACGAAGGCCGGCGTCACGATCCATTACCACGCCGCGCCGACGCGCATCGTGCGGGACGGCGAGTGGTGGAAAATCTCCGTGGCGGCCGTCGGCGACACGCGCACGGTCACGTGCCGCCAGATCGTCGACTGCACGGGAAACGGCGCCGTGGCGGCCCTGCTGGGGCTGGAGCGCATGCGGGAGAGCACGTGCCAGCCGGGTTCGTTCGTCTACAAGATCTCGCCGGAGACGCCGCTCGACGCGCTCGACGCGAAGGCGCTGGAGGCGGCCCGCGCGAAGGCCGTGATGGAAGGGCGTCTCCTCCCGAACGACACGCGCGCCGGCGTGATGGGCTTCTTGCGTCGGGGCGGTGACACCGCCAACTACATTGACGACGCCGACAACTCCACGGCCGACCTGCGCACGCAGACGAACCTGCGCGGACGGGCCTCGATGCTCAGGATGTACCGCTTCCTGCAGTCGCTGCCGGGCCTGGGGAACGTGCGGCTGCTGGCAATGTCGCCGGAGGTGGGCGTGCGGGAAACGTACCGCGTGCGCGGGGAATACGTCATCACGCACGAGGACTACACCTCCGGGCGGACGTACGCGGATTCGGTCTGCTACGCGTTCTACCCGATCGACCTCCACGACAAGGTGAGCGGCATACGTCCCGCGCACCTGAAGGAAGGCATGGTGGCGACCGTTCCGCTACGCGCGCTCGTGGTCAAGGGCGTGGACGGCGTGCTCGTGGCCGGCCGGTGCGTGAGCAGCGACCGCCTGGCGAACTCGGCGCTGCGGGTGGAGGCGACGTGCATGGCGACGGGACAGGCGGCCGGCGCGGCGGCCGCCCTTGCCGCGCGGCAAGGGACGACGGCGCTGAAGCTCGACTTCGGCGAACTGTCCGCCCTTCTGCGCGCCAACAACGCGATCGTCCCATGACAATCGCGAACATCCTTTGCCGTTGAGAACCTGGCCGCAAAAATGCGACATCGTTCTGGACGCCGCCCACCCGCGCGCTCGACCCGCCGCTGGCGAAGCGGGAACCGGCGCGCGGACGTGAGACGCGAGCGGATTAGACACGCGCGGAACAGTTATCGCTTTAGCCGCCGCAGACACTCAGAAATATGGTATACTTCACCTTGGTTTTCACCGGGACAAATGTTCAAGGAGACGAAGATGAAGCGTAGAGCATTCCTGCAGAGCGCCACGGGCGCGACCTTGTTTACGATCCTGCCTCGCCGTCTGTTGGCTGGCAGCGGGCAGACGCCGCCCAGCGAGACGGTGAACGTGGCGTCGATCGGCGCAGGCGGACGCGCCGTCTCGGACATCTACGGCCTCGAGTACGCCGGCGCGAAGATCGTCGCCCTCTGCGACGTTGACCAGCGCCGCAGCGAGGGCCAGCGCAAGAAGCGCCCGAACGTGCCCTTCTTCACCTACTACAAGGAGATGCTCGACAAGTGCGACAAGGACATCGACGCCGTGATCGTGGGCGTGCCCGACCACTGGCACGCCACGATGGCGATCGAGTGCCTGAAGCGCGGCAAGCACGTGCAGTGCGAGAAGCCGCTCGCGCAGAGCTTCCACGAGATGGACGGCATGCTCGACGAGGCGAAGAAGCACCCGAACCTCGTCACGCAGGCGATGAACCAGGGCCACGCCTACGACACGATCCGCGACTTCCGCGAGTGGGTGGAGGCCGGCCTCATCGGCGAGGTCACCGAGGCGCACATCTGGTGTCCCGCGAAGTACACCTTCATGGACCATCTCGAGGACATGAAGAAGACGTGGGAGGTGCCGAAGGAGCTGGACTGGGAGCAGTGGCAGGGCCCCGTGCCGCACCGTCCGTACTTCCCGAAGTTCCTCCCCGGCTCGTGGCGCAGCTGGACCATGTACGGCACGAACACGCTCGGCGACTGGAGCTGCCACCTGATGGACCCGCTCTTCTGGACGTTCGGCCTCGGCCTGCCGAAGACCGTGAAGGCGGAGGTCGTGGGCAGCTGGACGCCCGAGGTGCACGGCCTCACGTTCCCGAAGGGCGTGAAGACCACGTTCGAGTACGTGAAGCGCGACGGCAAGCCGTTCAAGCTCGTGTGGTTCGACGGCGAGGCGTGCCAGTCTGTCCCCGTGCCGCCCGGCTACACGGGCGACATGAAGTACTACCCGCCGCACAACTCCAACGAGGCGCGCAAGAAGCGCGACGGCATGTGCAACGGCGCGTTCGTGTACGGCACCCGCGGCGTGATCGAGTACGGCCACCACGGCGCGAACTACCTTCGCATGCTGCCCGACACCACGCTCGAGAAGCTTCGCGCCGACGGCGGCTGCCCGAAGCAGAAGTATACGCGCATTCCCGGCAAGGACCCGAACAGCAAGCCGTTCAACGAGTTCATCGCGGCGGTGAAGGGCGGACCCAAGGTCGGCAGCGACTTCGCCTACGCTGGCGCGATGACGCAGTGCTCGCTCACGGGCGTTGCCGCACTCTTCGACCCCGGCAAGCTCCTGACGTGGGATACGGCCGCGCGCCGCTTCGCGAACAGCACTGCCGCCAATGCCCGCCTCCACCAGCCCCGCCTCGCGGGCTGGTGATAGGGCATTGCCAGAGGGGCGGGGGTTATGCTATCATCTTGACATGAAAATGAAAGCGATGATGGTGGCGACCCTGGTCGCCTGCGCGTCCGCGGCCGTGGACGTGGCGTATGTTGGTTCGTTCGACCTTTCTGGGGCGACGAGTGGCTGCGGCAAGCGGCTTCAGGTGGACAAGTCGGTGGACGGCAATCCGCTGACTGTCGGGGGCAAGACATACTCCAAGGGATTCGGCACGCATCCCGAAAGCGCGATCCTCTTCCGCGCCAACGGCAAGGTCGCCGCCTTCGACGCGCTTGTCGCCATCGACGATGACGCGAAGAGGGCTGGTTCCGGCAAGAGCTACGGCAAGCCGACCGCGCGCTTCAAGGTCTGGGTGGACGACCGGATCGTATGGTCGTCCGGCGACCTCAAGCTCGGGCAGAAGCCAGTCCCCGTGCATGTGGACCTCGTTGGCGCGAAGGAGATCATCCTCGAGACGACGGGGGCCGGAAAGTGGACGGCCTTCGACGCGGCGAACGCCGACTGGCTAGAAGCTCGCTTCACTTGCGGAGAGGGCGCGAAGATCGAGTCCGTGAATGATCCTTCCCTCACTGCGCAGCTGGGCATCCTCACGCCGCCGGAAGCGGCGGAGCCGCGCATCAACGGCGCCGACATCTGGGGCGTTCGGCCGGGGCACGAGGTCATTTTCCGCGTGGCGACTTCTGGCGTGCGCCCGATCACCTTCTCGGCGAAGGGCCTGCCTGCAGGAGTGACGCTCGACGCGAAAGGCGTTCTGCGCGGCACCGCGCCCGCCACGCCAGGGAACTACGACATCGATGTGACGGCCGTGAACGCGAAGGGCCGGGCGACGCGCACGATCCGCCTTGCCGTTGGCGACACGATCGCTCTCACGCCGCCGATGGGCTGGAACAGCTGGAACACGCTCTGCTACCGCCTCACCGCGGATAAGGCGAAGGCCGCCGCCAAGGCGATGGACGACTCGGGCCTCGCCGACCACGGTTGGGCATACATCAACCTCGACGACTGGTGGGAGATGAACAACTCCGGATGTCCGCGCGTCGAGAGCCGCAAGAACGACTTCGGCGGGCGCGAGGACGTGATCGGTCCTGCACGCGACGCCGCGGGGAAGATCATCCCCAACCGCTCGTTCCCGGACATGAAGGGGCTCACCGACTACATCCACTCGTTTGGTCTCAAGGCTGGCCTCTATTCCTCGCCCGGTCCGCTCACCTGCGGCAGGTGCGAGGGTAGCTACGGTCACGAGCTGCAGGACGCCGAGAGCTGGGCGGAGTGGGGCTTCGACTACATCAAGTACGACTGGTGCAGCTACGGGGAGATCTTCAAGAAGGAGACGGGGCACGGCACCTGGGACAAGGGCGGGTTCGACGATCCTTCGCTGCGCGAGGCATACATCAAGCCATACCGCCTGATGGGCGAGTGCCTGAAGAAGCAGAAGCGCGACATCGTCTATTCCTTCTGCCAGTACGGCATGGCGCACACCGAGGAGTGGGGCGCCGCCGCGGGCGGGCAGTGCTGGCGGAGCTGGGAAGACCTCAAGGACGCCTGGGCGTGGATGGAGGACGCCATCGAGGGACGCATCGGCGCAGAGTACTGGAAGTGGAACCGTCCGGGCTGGTGGGCCGATCCCGACATGATGATCGTCGGCCAGCAGTTCTCGTTCGGCAGCGACCACCCCACGTACCTCACCCCGAACGAGCAGTACACCCACGTCTCGCTCTGGGCGATGTTTGGCTCGCCGCTCCTGATCGGCTGCGACCTCACGACGATGGACGCATTCACGCGGAACCTCCTCGTCAACGACGAGGTCATCGCCGTGAGCCAGGATCGTCTGGGCAAGTGCGGACGGCGCATCCGGCACACGGACGCGGAGAGCGTTTGGACGCGTCCGCTCGTGGGCAACTTCACGGCGGTCGCGCTCGTCAACCGCTCGCCATTCACGCGCGAGATCAAGCTGCCGCTCGAGGATGTGGGCCAGCACGGCGAGTGCTGGGTGAAGGACCTCTGGCGGCAGAAGTGCGAGGGCAAGCATTCCGGCTTCTACGTGGCGACCGTGCCGCCGCATGCGACGAAGCTTGTGAAGATGCGTTCCGTCAACTGCCAAAAGTGCGATTGACGTAAATGCATAGTCGACAATGTGCGCAAAAAGAACGGAACCCCCGGCGAGCCGGGGGTTCCGTCATCTACAGGCTATGGCCGGTAGTTTACTTCTTGATGTCGGCGGCGGCCTTTTCGGCTTCCTTCTTGGAGGCGTCGGCGGCCTTGGCTGCATCCTTCGCGGCCTTGTCGGCATCGCTCTTGAGAGCAGCGGTGGCGGCGGCGACCGGATTCTTCTCCTCTTCCTTCTGGCAGCCGGTCATGACGACGGCAAGAGCGGCGACGAACGCCACAACGAGAATCTTCTTCATTTTACAGAACCTTTCTGTTTCGGTTTTTTGACAATTGTCCATGCCCTATTCGGCCGAGGACGCGAATATTCTACCATTTCTTTCTGAAGTTGTCCAAGGCCATCTTGCCATCACCCACTAACCACTAGCCACTAGCCACGAAAAATATGGTAGAATATCCGCAGCCGAAAGGAAACAAAGGAACATGACGCTAGATACGCTTTGTGTGCAGGGCGGTTGGCAGCCCAAGAAGGGCGAGCCTCGCCAGGTGCCGATCTATTCTTCAACAACGTTCAAGTACGAGACGTCGGAGCAGATGGCCGATCTGTTCGACCTGAAGGCGCCGGGCTACTTCTACACGCGCCTCGCGAACCCCACGAACGACCAGGTGGCGAAGAAGATCGCCGCCCTCGAGGGCGGCGTCGCGGCGATCCTCACGTCGTCCGGCCAGGCCGCGAGCACGTTCGCCGTCCTCAACCTCTGCCAGGCTGGCGACCACGTGGTCTCCAGCGCGCAGATCTACGGCGGCACGTTCAACCTGTTCGCCGTCTCGCTGAAGAAGCTCGGCATCGACTTCACGTTCGTCGATCCAGACGCCTCGCCGAAGGAGATCGCAAAGGCGTTCCGTCCCAACACGAAGTGCGTGTTCGGCGAAACGGTGGCGAATCCGTCGGGCAACGTGCTCGACATCGCGAAGTTCGCGAAGGTGGCGCACGCGCACGGCGTGCCGCTCATCGTCGACAACACGTTCCCCACGCCCATCCTCTGCCGCCCGTTCCGCTTTGGCGCGGACATCGTGACGCACGCCACCACCAAGTACATGGACGGACACTCCTCGCAGGTCGGCGGCTGCATCGTGGACAGCGGCAACTTCGACTGGTCCAAGTACCCTGATCGCTTCGCCGGTCTCGTGGCGCCGGACGAGTCGTACCACGGCCTTTCCTACGTGAAGGCGTTCGGCAAGCAGGCGTACATCGTGAAAGCGACCGCTCACCTGATGCGCGACTTCGGCTCCATCCCGTCGCCGTTCAACGCGTTCCTGCTGAACCTCGGCCTCGAGAGCCTGCACGTGCGCATCCGCCGCCACGCGGAATCCGCGCTCACTGTCGCCAAGTGGCTCAGGAAGCAGCCGAAGGTGGCGTGGGTCAACTTCGCCGGCCTCGCCGACTCGCCGTACCACAAGCTCGTGAAGAAGCAGTTCGATGGCCCCAGCCCGTGCGGCGTGATGACGTTCGGCATCAAGGGCGGCCGCGCTAAGTCCATCAAGTTCATGGATGCGCTGAAGGTCATCGGCATCGTCACGCATGTGGCGGACGCCTGGAGCTGCGTGCTCCATCCTGCCTCGCACACTCACCGCCAGCTCACCGACAAGCAGCTGAGGGAGGCCGGCATCCCGCCTGACCTCATCCGCCTTTCCATCGGCCTCGAGGATCCGCAGGATCTTATCGCCGACCTAAAGCAGGCGCTCGCCAAGGTGTAGACAGGGGAAACGGAAACTGCTAAACTATGTCCGCACCCTCACCTCCGTGGCGAACGCGGCGGAGATGAAACGCTGTATGCGGCCTCTTGCGGGGTGGCCAAGACGCCCAACAAGAAATGAACGGAGAGATGAAAATGAGAAAGCTAGCAGCAGTCATTCTGGTTGCGGTCGTCGCCGCGCTGATCAGCGGTTGCATTTCGATTGGCTGACCGGATGCATAGTCTCTTCGCGGTGCACGTGAAAGGACTTGCAAAGCTTGCCGTTCTAGCGGCGCTTGTCATGGGCGGCGGCATTTATGCCGCCGTTCCTGTTGCTACATTCGCCGAGTCGAAGACGCTCGCGCTGCAGATCGCGCTTGATCGGCGCGGGTTTTCCTGCAATACGATTGACGGGCAGTGGGGCCGCATGTCGCAGGTGGCGCTCGCCACGTACTGCGCAGTGAACGGCTACGCCGTGCCGCCCTCGCCGGAGCTGGCGCGCGACATCCTCTTTCCGCACGAGAGGAACCTCTTCCGCACCGAGACCGTAACCCAGCGCGAGCATGACGCGCTCGTGCGCATCCCGTCCTCGCCCAAGGGCAAGGCTGCCCTGGAGAAGATGGGCTACGAGACGATCATGGAGATGTACGCCGAACGCGGACACCTCACGGAAGGGGCGTTGAGAAGGTTGAACCCTGGCGTCGTGTGGCCGAATCCGCCCGTGGGGACGCGCTTGAAGATACCGGACTTCGTGTTGCCCGCAAAGGGGCCTGTCGCGTCCGTACTGCGCATCACACTTTCGCGGTTCGAGATCACTGCGTTCGATGAGAATGGCAAGCTGATTGCGCTCTTTCCCTGCTCGATTGCCGCCAACAAGGCGAAGTTGCCGCCGGAGGGCGAGCTGCAAGTGACAACGCTCGTCCCCGATCCTAACTGGCCTTACACGTCGAAGCGCGTCTCGAAGGACGGGCGTATTGAGAGCTACATGTTTAAGCCGGGGCCGAACAACCCAGTGGGCAGTTCTTGGATTGGACTCACGCTGCCAAGTTACGGAATCCACGGTACTCCCAAACCCGAGACGATCGGGCGCGCCGAGTCGCATGGATGCTTCCGTCTGGCGAACTGGAACGCCGTGCGACTGCGCAAGATGTGTGAGACTGGCACTAGCGTAGTCGTCGAGAAGTGACCTGGCGGACCGCGGTCAGAACCTCAGCCGTTCGGCGAGCGCCTTGAGATGTTCCATGTCGCCGGGATGGTTGGCGAAGGAGATGTCGGCTGCGACGTCGGAGCCGAGGCGCGGGACGATGTGGAAATGCAGGTGGGGGACAGTCTGTCCGGCGGCGGGGCCGTTGTTCTGGAGGATGTTGAACCCGTCGCAGGGTAGGGCGTCCTTGAGGCGGGCGGCGACCTTCTGGACACGCACGATCATCTCGCGCAACGTCTCAGGCGAGGTGTCCAGGATGCCCGTGGAATGATCCTTGGGGATGACGAGGGTGTGTCCCTCGGCAAAGGGGTTGATGTCGAGGTAGGCGAGCACGAGATCGTCCTCGTACACCTTGAAGCAGGGGATTTCCCCGGCGGCGATGGCACAAAACACGCAGTTGTTCTTCATGATGTTGCTCCGTTGGAGTCCAAATTATAGCATAAATTGGCGGCATTAGCCGCGAAATGAAAATTCTGCATTTACCCCCTTGTCAAGCGGCCGCAAATATGAGATAATAACCATTCGTTCGACCACAGAAAGTAGAGTTAACCAATGAAAGTACGTAGTTCCGTTCGTCGCATCTGCGAGAACTGTCGCATCATTCGCCGCAAGGGCGTGGTGCGCGTGATCTGCACAAACCCGCGCCACAAGCAGCGCCAGGGCTAAGGAAAAAAGGAAAAAACAACCATGCCAAGACTGATGGGTGTGGATATTCCCGGCAAGAAGCATATACGCTATGCTCTCCGGTATATCCATGGAATCGGGCCGAAGCGCGCAGATGACGTGCTGGCCGCATGCAAGGTCGAGCCTTCCAAGAAGGCCGATGACCTGACACAGGACGAGATTCACGCGATCGTCACTTTCATTCAGGACCATTTCCGCGTGGAAGGCGACCTCCGCCGCGAGGTTTCGCAGAACATCCGCCGCCTGATGCAGATCGGGTCGTACCGCGGGCTCCGTCACAAGAGGGGCCTTCCCGTGCGCGGCCAGCGCACGAAGACGAACGCCAAGACGCGCAAGGGAGGCCGTCGCGCCTCTGCCGCAGTGATCCGCGCGGCCGCTCCGACGAAGAAGTGAGCGAGGAGATTTAATCAATGAGCGAAGAAAACATCAAGCAGGAACAGGCGGCCGCTCCGGCGGAAGCGCCTGTCGCCGACGCGGCCGCTCCGGCCGCCGAGGGCGACTCCCCCGCGAAGAAGGCCCGTCCGGGCAAGTCGATCCCCGCGGGAATCGCGTTCATCCGTTCCACCTTCAACAACACGCAGGTGTCTATCGCCGACGCGCGCGGCGGCGTGATCGCCTGGAGCTCGGCCGGCAAGGCAGGCTTCAAGGGCAGCCGCAAGTGCACGGCCTTCGCCGCCACGATGGTGGCGCAGGACGCCGCCCGCACGGCGTTCGCGAAGGGCATGCACGAGTGCGAGGTGCGGATGCAGGGCGCTGGCGCTGGCCGCGAGTCGGCCGTGCGCGCCATTCAGGCCGCAGGCATCAAGGTCACTATGATCACGGATACGACGCCGATTCCGCACAACGGCTGCCGTCCGCGTAAGCGCAGGAGGGTTTAATCATGGGTCGCTACACAGGTCCACGCACGAAGATTTCTCGTCGTTTCGGCGAGCCGCTTTTCGGTCCCGACAAGGTTCTCGACCGCCGCACCAATCCGCCGGGCCAGCATGGCGCCCGCCGCCGGAAGAAGCTCTCCGAGTACGGCGAGCAGCTGCGCGAGAAGCAGAAGGCCCGTTTCATCTACGGCATGATGGAGCGTCAGTTCCGTACGTTCTTCGAGCGTGCCAAGGCGAAGCAGGGCGTCACGGGCGACATCCTCCTGCAGCTCTGCGAGACACGGCTCGACAACATCGTCTACCGCCTCGGCCTTGCGCCGACACGCCCGGCCGCGCGCCAGCTCGTCACGCACCGCCACGTCACGCTGGACGGCAAGATCTGCAACGTCCCGTCGTGCATCGTGAAGCCGGGCCAGGTGGTTGGTCTTCGCGAGAAGTCCAAGGGCCTGATGGCCGTCCAGGATTCCCTCAACAAGCACCGCGTGACGGTGAACTGGCTTGAGTGGAACCCGGCGAGCCTGACCGGTTCGCTGACGGCTGTCCCCGCACGGTCCGACATCCCCGAGAACATCAACGTTCAGGCGATCGTCGAACTGTATTCGCGTTGACGCCATGGCGCGGGCCGTCGCCTGCGGCGGCCCGTGTTCCGCTCTTTCGTTTCTTTCACCCGTTTCAAGGGAGGTTCCTATGCCAATCCGTTTGAGCCGTTTTGAAATGCCGCACCACGTCCAGAGGGACGAGGGTGGCGACGGAAAGTACGCACGTTTCGTCGCCGAGCCGTTCGAGATCGGCTATGCGCGCACGATCGGCAACTCGCTTCGCCGCGTGCTGCTCTCCTCTATCGAGGGCTGCGCGATCTGTTCCGTCAAGATCGCGGGCGTAAACCACGAGTTCTCCACGATTCCCGGCGTCGCCGAGGACGTGACGGACATCATCCTAAACCTCAAGCGCGTGCTTCTCAAGACGTTCACGCGCGACGAGTCCACGCTCCGCCTGAAGAAGGAGGGCCCCTGCACTGTGACCGCCGGCGACTTCGCCGAGGAGAACGCCGTGGAGGTGCTCAACAAGGACCAGGTCATCGCGACGCTCGAAGAGGGCGCCAAGATCGACATGGAGTGCGAGATCCGCACCGGCCGCGGCTTCTGCCTCGCCGAAGCCAACAAGCTGCCCGAGCAGGAGATCGGCCGCATCGCGAT
>JAEEGH010029795.1_pt1 | contig 10649 bp, 10 predicted proteins | sample 9134181 | NCBI WGS metagenome assembly JAEEGH01 (sample SAMN16246544, study PRJNA631951) | gut metagenome | biome: gut microbiome; feature: rumen; material: DP-attached | host: Bos | place: Iran: Karaj | collected 2018-10
CTTTTTGCAGCAATCTTATAAAATTAATCCTATTATAAAGCAACAAATTATGAAAAAAATTAAAATCGGTATCAATGGTTTCGGTCGTATCGGTAGATTGGTTTTCAGAGCTACCACCGAAAGAGACAATGTTCAAGTTGTGGCTATCAACGACTTGCTGGATGTGGATTACATGGCTTACATGTTGCGTTATGATACCACGCACGGAAAATTCAACGGCACTGTTGAGGTTGAAGACGGCATGTTGGTTGTGAACGGAAACAAGATCCGCGTCACCGCTGAAAAGGATCCCGTCAACTTGAAATGGAACGAAGTTGGTGCCGACTATGTGGTGGAATCCACGGGTCTGTTCCTGACCAGTGAACTTGCTTCTGCTCACATTCAAGCTGGTGCCAAGAGAGTGGTTATGTCTGCTCCCTCCAAAGACGACACCCCGATGTTCGTCATGGGCGTGAACAACAAGGAATATGCCGGTCAGCCCATCGTGTCCAACGCTTCCTGCACCACCAACTGCTTGGCTCCGCTGGCCAAGGTCATCAACGACAACTTCGGTCTGGAAGAGGGTCTTATGACTACCGTTCACGCTGCCACGGCCACTCAGAAGACGGTTGACGGTCCCTCCAAGAAGGACTGGCGTGGCGGTCGTTCCATCTTAGGCAACATCATCCCCTCCTCTACGGGTGCCGCCAAGGCTGTGGGTCGTGTGATCCCCGAACTCAAGGGCAAGCTCACGGGCATGTCGTTCCGCGTTCCCACTGTGGACGTTTCCGTTGTGGACTTGACTTGCAAGATCCGCAAGGCCGCCACATACGACGATATCAAGGCTGCTGTGAAGAAAGCTTCTGAAAACGAGCTCAAAGGCATTCTTGGCTACACGGAAGAGGCTGTTGTCTCCACCGACTTCCTTGGCGAGAAGAGAACCTCCATCTTCGATGCATCCGCCGGCATCATGCTGAACGAGCACTTCGTGAAGCTGGTTTCCTGGTACGACAACGAGATTGGTTACTCCAACAAGGTTGTGGATCTCATTTGCAGCATGAACGAAACAGTAAAACTGTAAACCTGTCAACACGTAAGAACAAGGAATATACATTCTAAGATTCTTCCCACACACAAAAAAGAGAATGACTTCTGTGGTCATTCTCTTTTTTTATCTGTTGATTTCTTTCTCGTTTTGAGAATTTGACTACTTTTGCAGTTCCATAACACGACAATTATAATTACGACATTAAATAACGATGAAAATCAAGTTGATGTGGATCGGAAAATCTGATGGGGACGTGTTTGACGAGGCTATTCGGCAATACACACGGAAGATTCAGTTCTATACTGTTTACGAACCGGTAGCAATCCCTTATCTGAAAAACACCAAATCGTTGTCGCAGGATGAACAGAAACGTAAAGAGGGTGAATTGTTGTTGAAAAAAATCGAGCCGGGTGATTTTGTCGTATTGTTGGATGAGCGTGGCAAGGAGTTTACATCCAAAGCCTTCGCCCAGTTTGTCCAGCAACAGGCTAATAACGGGCTTAAAACGTTGGTGTTTGTCATCGGCGGAGCTTACGGATTTTCGGAAGAGGTGTATGCCCGTGGCAATGCGCAGGCGGCTTTGTCCAAACTCACCTTTCCCCACATTATGACACGATTGATTTTTGCCGAACAGCTCTATCGTGCCTTTACCATCCTGCACGGAGAGCCCTATCATCACTGAATCGGGAATCTCTTTTCGGAAAACCTTACACAAATCTTTTTTTCACAGGATCAAACGAGACCCGGTGCCCGAATCCGCAACGCTGCAGTTCGGCCACGGCCTCTGGGAAGAGCAGGTCCAGTTCATCGGACTTGTGGGCATCGCTGCTGATGATGACGGGAATATCCATTTTGCAGGCTTTGGTCAGCAGTTCCGTGGAAGGATAGAAGGCATCGCAGCGTTTCTTATAGATGCCACGGGTGTTGATTTCTATTACAATATCATGATTTTTAATTAGTTGTAATGCCTTGTCGGCTAATATGCGATACCATTTTTCATCCTCTTGGAAAAAACGGTGCTGGTTATGCATCTTGATTTTGTCAAAATGGGCAATCACGTCCAATTGTTCGGTCTCTAACATTTCGAAGGTCTGTTCCCAAAAGGTGGTCACGGCCCGTCGCACGTCGCCGTCGAAAAGGTCACGCAGGCCGTCATCGTAGATTTCGCGTTTGGAACCGTCGATGAACCACAGGCCTTCGCGGTGCGGCGGGCGCACCAGATGCACGCCGCCGATGATGTAATCCAGCTGATATTGCTCCTTGAATTGGCGGAACGGCGTGGACATACCCGGAATGAAATCACACTCCAACGATTTGAGAAGCTGTACGTTGGTATTCTGCTGCAGGCGGTCGATCTCTGCGCAATAGGCTGGAATCTGGTCCAGCGTGATGCCGAAGTCGTTTTCAAACGGGACGGGCGCGTGCGACGAGAAGCCGAGTTGCGTGAATTGTCGTTCTTCCGCCGCTCTTACATACGCTTCCAGCGGTTCCTTCCCGTCGCAATAGAGGCTGTGAGTGTGATAATTAGCTTTCGGTAGCGTCATTATAGTTATAAGTCAATGATTTCTAACAGTTGGTCGCAGCGGCCCGTATGGGCGCGGTTGTAGTAGTTGCTCAGGAAGATGATTTGCAGACCGTCGGAGGGGCGGTAGAGCCACACGTTGTGGAAGCCGTCCCACAGACCTCCATGATAGATAACCTTGCCGTGTTCGGGTTTTTCCTCCATGCGCACGCCATAGCCGTACATTTCGGCAGGTGTTTTCCCATTGGAAAGGATATTCTGGCATTTAATGGCCTTGTCCACCCACTCGCGGGGCAGTATTTCCGCATTGATATAGAAGGCGTTGGTCCATTTCACCATATCTTCCACGTTGGAATAGACGCCCTTGTCGCCGAGGATGCTGTTCAGGCGGTCGTATGGTGCCAGGGCAGCATTCCGCCAGTGACCGCGGGCCACTTTTCCTGCGTATTCCTCCATGGGAGTCACATCCACATATTCCAGCCCCTTTTCAACCAAGGGATAGTCTGTCTCTTTTTCTGAAGGATAAAGGCCCACAATCTCCGTGAAGAAGCGGGTGTCTTTCATGCCGGCGGGCTTCCATAGGTTTTCCCGTACATACTCCTCAAAAGGCATCTCCGACACTTGGGCCACGATTGCCGCCAGGATGGCATAGTTTGTGTTCACGTACTTGAATTGCGCCCCACGGCGGAACATGATCGGATATTTCTGCACAGCCAACACCTTCATCAGCTGTTCGTTGGTGATGAACATCGTTGTGTCGTAAACGCCAAAGTCGAAATTGAAATACTCGGGTATGCCCGATGTGTGCGTGAGCAGTTGCCGGATGGTTACATATTTATAAGGTATATCCGGATAGAAGTGATAGAGTGAATCTGTAAGGTTCAGTTTCTCCTCCGAACAAAGCTTCAGCACTGCCGCCGCCGTGAACTGTTTGGATACCGATGCGAGGTCAAACAGCGTGGAGAGTGTTATCTTGTTCGATTCTTCGCGCTTGCGGGCGGCCAGGTCGTTGTAGGTCACATCGCCATAACCGGTAGGATCCTTGAAAAGTTCCCGGTATCCGTAGGCGCGCTCCACCCACACGGTGTCGTGGCGGGCGATGATGAAGGTGCCGTTGAGGCGCTCGCCCACCAAGTTGGCGAACTTTTCCAGCGTGTCCATCTTATCCCGCAGCGGATCGCTGGGGGGAAGGCTGTCGGCGGGCAGCACATGTGCCAACTCAACATTTTTGAACTTGTTGGCTGATAATTTGTTATGGCAATCTACAAAAAGAAAACCGGAGCAAAAAAACAGTAATAGCAGAAGGTAACGCATGCGCCTCATAGTCTAACCGTTCATCGAATTGAGAAATTCTTCGTTGTTGCGGGTGTGTTCCATGTTCTCCTTGATGAAGGTCATGGCTTCGATGGTGGTCATATCGGCCAGATGGTTGCGCAGGATCCACACTTTCTGGAGTGTCTCGGGCTTTTGGAGCAGGTCGTCGCGACGGGTGCTGGACGCCACCAGGTCAACAGCCGGATAGATGCGCTTGTTGGAGAGGCGGCGGTCGAGTTGCAATTCCATGTTACCTGTGCCCTTGAATTCCTCGAAGATCACCTCGTCCATACGGGAGCCGGTGTCAATCAGGGCGGTGGAGATGATGGTCAGGGAGCCGCCGTTTTCCACGTTACGGGCGGCACCGAAGAAGCGTTTTGGCTTTTGGAGCGCGTTGGCCTCCACGCCGCCGGAGAGCACTTTGCCGGATGCCGGAGCCATCGTGTTGAAGGCGCGTGCGAGACGGGTGATGGAGTCGAGCAGGATGCAGACATCGTGGCCGCATTCCACCATGCGTTTGGCTTTCTCCAGCACCATGTTGGCGATCTTCACGTGCCGCTCCGCCGGCTCGTCAAACGTGGAGGAGATCACCTCCGCGTTGACGCTGCGTTGCATGTCGGTAACCTCTTCGGGACGTTCGTCAATCAACAGGATAATCAGGTAGATTTCAGGGTGGTTGTAGGCGATGGCGTTGGCCACATCCTTCAGCAACACCGTCTTACCCGTTTTGGGTTGGGCTACGATCAGTCCGCGCTGTCCTTTGCCGATCGGGGCGAAAAGGTCGATGACGCGGGTGGAGAGATTGCATCCCGGATGGCCGGTGATGTTGATCTTCTCATCCGGGAACATCGGCGTGAGGTAGTCGAACGGGATACGGTCGCGGATGTCCTCGGGGTTGCACCCGTTGATTTTCTCCACTTTCGTCAGGGGGAAGTATTTCTCGCCGCTCTTGGGCGGGCGGATGGCGCCATACACGGTGTCGCCATTCTTCAGGCCGAACAACTTGATTTGTGACATGGAGACATAGATGTCGTCCGGGGAGGTCAGGTAGTTATAGTCCGACGAACGCAGGAAGCCGCAGTTGTCGCTGGTGATTTCCAGCACGCCTTCGGCCATGACGGTGCCATCGTATTGCGAATTGGCCACATACGCCATCTGTTCCTCTTTTACTCGTTCCCCTTCGCTCTTTTCCACTACCGGTTCGGTTTGGGGTGCAGGTTGGGACTCCTTCTTCGGATGAGCATTTTCTTTGTCCTTGTCCCTGTCTTTGTTTTTAAAATAACGTTTGCCGTACGGCTTCTGTTGCTCCTCCGCTTTGGGCTCGGATGCGGGTTGTTCCGCTACCGACTTTTCTAAGAAAGCGTAATCTTCCTGCAGGGTATCAACGGGTTTCTCTTCCGCTGTCGGTTCCGGACGCTTCTCCTGTTGGACCTCTTCCGGCAAAGGGTTCTTTCTCGGTCGGCCGCGTTTGCGTTTGACGGGTTGTTCGGGCTGGGCATCCGCCAAAGGTGTTTCTGCCGATGCAGGTTCAGCCTGAACTTCGGTGACAGGCTCTGCTTTTCCCGTCTCTTTCGTTTCGGGAGCCGCCGTTTCCGGTTCCTTGACTTTCCGCCTTCTCGTCTGCTTGGGCTTTTCCGTCAGCGGAAGAGGGTTGGCGAACATGATGGGTTCTTCCGGAATGTTCGGGCGGGCTGTTTCTGGAGCCGGGATGGATTCCGCCACAGGCTTTTCCTTAAAGATGACCACCGGTTTTTTCTCAGTCACCTTTACTTTGACCGTTTTTTTCTTATCGTTAGAAGTGGCAACTAATACATCGCTTGCCGTGTTAATTCTTCTCCTTTTAGGTCTTTTTTCAGTAGAATCTAACATGAATGAGTTTTTAATGATTTGATTATCTGATTGAACCACAATATGTTGCAAAGAAAGGAAAGCGCAACTGCGGTTAGGAATAGATGGTGCAAAGGTACATTTTTTTTTATTTCCTCGGTAAAACGTGTGAAAAACCGCTATCGGGTGATGATTTGGAGCAGTTTGTCGGTGGCGTTTTTCCAGTCGTAATGCTCATGTACGAAGCGGTTGCCGGCGGTGGCCAGATGTTGGTATTCAGTATTATCCTTGAGGAGTTGGCGGATGGTTTCTACATAGTCGCGAGTGTTATGGCAAACGCGGATGGCGTTTTCGCTCTCGGCGCCGGATAGGGGCTTGGCGGCCAGTGGTGACGTGACGCAGGGCAGTTGCATGGACATGGCCTCCAGCAGTTTGTTCTGCAGTCCCGTGCCCATGCGCATCGGGGCGATGAAGACCTTGGCTTGGGCATACCATCCGGCCATGGAATCAACCCAACCCGTCACCAACACATGGTCGCTTTGGAGCGCCCGTACTTTCGGAGCAGGATTGGCTCCGCACAATACCAGACGCAGGTCGGGAAATTCTGGCCACAAAGAAGGCATAATCTCTTTTGCAAGGTATTCGGCGGCATCCACATTGGGCGCATATCCCATGTTGCCCGAGAAGATGAGATCATACGATTTTGTCTCGCCGTGATAGGCGAACTGGTTGAAATCCACCCCGTTTGGCACCACCACAATCTCGTCGCGGCGAGGGTGGGGGATGAGGTTGCGGTCCACTTCCGTGATGATGGTGCGGTCGTCGAACTTGTCGAAAATCGCTTCCTCATAACGACTTACCCTGCGCCATTCCATCTTGAAGAAGGGCTTCAGGAAGAGGTTGGCGTTCTCATAGCGGCGCCACATCCCCTTCGAGAAAGCGTCCTGGAAGTCAATGACCTTTTGGATGGGCACATTCTTGACGTACTCCGCCATACGGAAGAGTTGGCAATAGATACGGTCGGGTTGCTCTTCGCGCAGAATGCGTTTGATTTCACGATGATTCTTCTTGCTATAGAAATAACCGCACTGCAACGGTGTCCCGTTGAAAAAAGAACGGATGATGTTTGTGAAACTCCGCCACTTGGGTTGGTGAAGCAGATATATCCGCTGGCAGAAGGGCTGGACTTGCTGCAGCGCCTCGTCGGAAACCTTGTCTTCGTGCAGCGCCGCCAAAATGATATCGTGCTTTTCCGACAAGCATCGAATCTGGTGGTACGCGCGCAACTTGTCCCCCTTTTCAAGGGGATACGGGAAACGCGAAAGGAGGACAAAAATTTTCATTTCGGGCAGGTTTATTTCGGAGTGCAAAGATACAAATTTTAGGGATTAGGCAATATGTCCACTTTTTTGGAGCTGACACACACATTGTTGTTTTTTATTTGGATTTTATCAAAAATGAATGATTTATTTCTTTGGATAATATCAATTTTTTAAAATTTATTTCTTTGGATAATGTATTATTTTGTATTTTTGCAGCCGAATTATAAAGCAAGTAGATTATGTATTATCCAAGATTTATAGACAGTTATCTTTCAGAATGGGCATCGCGAGAGACGCATAAGCCGCTGTTGCTCCGAGGAGCCCGTCAGGTGGGCAAATCAACAGCGGTGCGCCACTTGGCAGAGGGCTTTGAGAGCTATGTGGAGATCAACTTTGAGAAACAGGCCTCATACGTTCCTCTGTTTCAAGTGAAGGATATTGATGTGCTGAAGATTGTCTCCCAAATATCGGCGATGGTTGGGAAACGGATTACTCCAGGCAAGACGCTTCTTTTTTTGGATGAGGTGCAAACCTGTCCCGAAGCCATCATGTCGTTGTGGTTTTTTAAAGAGGACTTGCCTGATTTACATGTGGTTGCCGCTGGTTCGCTGCTGGAATTTGCCCTTGAGGATTTGCCCTCTTTCGGTGTGGGACGCATCCACTCCATGTTCGTCTTCCCGATGACTTTCGATGAATTCCTGACGGCTAATGGCGAACAATTGCTGATGGAGGCTCGGAATGCTGCTTCTTCGTCCCAGCCGCTTCCCCAGCCGCTTTATGAGAAACTGGTTGGCCTTTTGAGAACGTATATGCTTGTCGGTGGGATGCCTGAAGCTGTGGCCAAATGGGTGGAGACGCACGATTACCTGGCCTGTCAGGAGGTGCAGGACGATATAGTGGTAACCTATGAGGATGACTTTCCAAAATACCGTAAAAAGATTGACCCCACTTTGCTTCGTCTCACGATGCGCAGTGCCGCCGTGCAGGCCACCAAGAAGTTCGTCTGTTCTGCGGTGGGAGGCAATTACAAAGCCGCCGAAGTGAAGAAAGCGTTGGACATGCTTGCTAAAGCGGGGATTGTGATACCCGTGATACATACCGATGCCAACGGACTGCCATTGGGCAGCGAAGCCGGCAAGTCGTACCAGAAGATGCTGCTGCTTGACACTGGGCTGACGCTCCGTCTGTTGAACATGACTACGGGCGACATTTCAGAACTTACCGAGCAGATTCTGACGAGCAGTGTGACGGACTTGGTTAATAAAGGACCAATGGCGGAAATGCTGGCCGGGCTTGAATTGCTGCATTACCGCACGCCGAATATCCGCCACGAGATGTACTACTGGCAGCGTCAGGCAAAGAACTCGCAAGCCGAGGTGGACTATATCTCCAGTTATCGCCAAACCGTGCTCCCCATTGAGGTAAAGGCTGAAATACAAGGCGGCATGAAAAGTCTTTGGCTATTTATGCGGGAGAAGAAACTCACGAATGCCATCCGATGCTCGTTGGAGAATTTCGGAGCCTTCGACTATCAGGACAAAGAGGTGGGTGGTGCTGTCCGTCATGTGCAGATATGTCCGCTCTATGCGATATCACAGATTGACGCTTTGCTGAAGACTTTCAGGTGGGGGTGATTTTTAATCAACGTATTGGCACCCAATGGTTTTCAGCATCCAAACGATAGCGTCCGAGGGGCAGTTCCAGCACGCTCAGGATGATGTCGCGCCGCAGCAACGCTTTCGGAATGCTGACCTCACAAATCTCCCGATAACGTCGTGATTGCGGTTCCACGAAAATGTGACATTCCACGGTATCGGTCTCATCCACTGTAAGTTCTGGTCTGCGGAGAGGATTGATAATGTACGTTTCACGACTCCACACCGCAACACTATCCGCATATAATTGTCTGTATTCCTCAATCATGGTGTTGTCGGCCAGCCGATCCACGTTGAAGTTAAGCTCAAAATCCCCATTGTGACTCCATAACTGAACTTGCCAAGGTTGTACGGTTCCCGCTGACTTATTGCACCACGCTTTGAAATAGCAGACGGGGATATCCTGCTTGAACTCCTTGGCAAGTGCTTTACATACAAAATATTGCCGATTGAGCGCCGCTGTGTCGTGATGCTCAATCGCATAGCAAATGCTGTCGGCCAACAGCACTAATCTTCCGGTACGGGAGTTGTTTTCCGACACGCCTATTTTCGAAAGATTATCCCAATAGCCAAAATAACGATAGCCGGGATGTCCCAATGTCATTATGCTCATTTGGCTGGTGGACTTTTCCTGGTTACTGCTTTTATCCGTGCATTTCAAGTGTCTGGCTGTGAGGTTGGCGACCTTGAAAAGGTCGTTGATGCATTGGCAGAAATCAGGACGGACGGGCATTGTCCAAACATCCGCCTGATAGGATTTCAGCGATTTGGCCGCCTCTCTCATCCTTCGCTGTTGTTCGGCATCATATCCTTTGATATAATGATATTGGATTCTATTTTGAGCAAATAATGCATCCCCGATGTTGGATTTTGCCCGTTTCAGGACAATCATACTGTCTTTCACCACAAAGGCATATTCCGGTGGAGTTGGAATAGGCCTGCCCGACATATCAGGAAGAGCAAGGTATAAAGCCTCGAAAATGTGGCCATTTTCTCCAAATGTTTGGCGGTAGTCGTCGTACAACAATTCCCGGTAAAGCCTGTCCTGATACTCTGCTCTGCCAAATTCTCTTGCGGGCGTCAGGAACTCTTGCGCCTGAAGCTTGACCGGACAAAGGAGGAGCAAAAGGCAAATTCTATAGAACAAGCGTTTCATATAATATCACTATTTTGTTATTAATCGTGCAGGTCTTATACGATCTACAACAACTGTTTCCTCTTCAATATGAAATATATAGACCCACTTTTTATTGTGGGACACCATTCGACAAGCTTTTGGGTGATAGCGACGAATGTCTGTGTATGGGCTCGGTTTGTAAAAACCAGCGAAAACAGAGAGCGATAATATTTCATTAAACATGGCATCCAAATATTTCTCTGCACTTTCAAGTGTCATTCTCGCTCGTAGCCAAGATGTGAGTTCTTCAATATCAGCCCTTGCAGATGGATCCACTTCAACTTTATACGTTCTCATACTTTTTTCTCAGAACGGTTCTGATTTCATCAAAATAATCCGAAACGGACATTCGATTAGACTCGCAAGTTGCAGTGTCAAGAGGCTGACATTCTGCTGAAACACTATCATTTACATTGACGATTTGCTGACCGTAAGCTGCAGTAGCTTCCTCTACACGATTCTCTGTGTTTTCATTTGTTAGGTATGGTTTCTTTTTCATAAGAATGATTTTATAATAAGTACGCAAAAATACAAAAATTTCTAAACAAAAACCAAACGAAAATGCCGTCGTGAACCTGCACCATAATATGCTTTCACAACGGCATTCATATTATAAAACGGTTCAACCGTAAATCGTAAATCGTTTGTAGAGACGTTTCATGAAACGTCTCTACAAACGATTTACCCGATGACCTTCTCCGTCAACCTCATCAACCTCTTCTCAATGCGGTCGGCCTTTACCACGTAATCGTGCGCCTTGGTGATCATCATCTCGGCCCACTCCTTGTCTTTCAGCGAGGAGGCG
>JAEEGH010029796.1_pt1 | contig 10648 bp, 4 predicted proteins | sample 9134181 | NCBI WGS metagenome assembly JAEEGH01 (sample SAMN16246544, study PRJNA631951) | gut metagenome | biome: gut microbiome; feature: rumen; material: DP-attached | host: Bos | place: Iran: Karaj | collected 2018-10
GCTCTAAAAGCAGAGTTGCCAAAGCTTATACTGGCAACAAAGTTCCAAAGTTCACTAGATGGTTTTATCCATTCAGTGGTATTTTTCGTGATGCATGTTATGCATTAGTTGGTTCATTCCTTCTCCAATACGCAATTACATCCGGTGTTTTGAGTAACAACGCAGACACATTTGCTACTCAATATGGTGTTATTACAATCGCCATGATGGTTGCCTTGGTTTGGGATGGTATCAACGATCCTATCATGGGATTTATTGTTGAGAAGGTTCACTTCAAACTCGGTAAATTCAAACCATGGATTTTGATTGGTGCTATCGGTAACACACTTGCCGTTATGCTCTTATTCTTAGTTAGACCTGCAAACAGCTGGGTCTTCGTTGGCTTGATGATTGCCTTCTATGTTTTATGGGATACATTCTTCACAATGAACGATATTGGCTACTGGGCCATGTTACCATCACTTTCAAGTGATGAAAAAGAACGTGCTACATTAACTTCACGTGTTACAATTTGTGCCGCTATCGGTGGTTTCTTAATGACCGGTGCTGCAACATTATTGCCAACCATGTTTGGTGCTAGTAGTGGTAAAGGTGCCGCTACAGTTTATGGAATTATGGCTATTGTTGTTAGCTTATTATTCCTCGCTTCTCAAACCGCTGTCTTCTTCTTCTGCCAAGAAAAGGCTAGAGACGTTAAGCAAGAAGAAGCTTCTGAGAAATCAAGTCTAGCCGACTTATTCAAGATTGTTGCTAAAGACCCACAAGTCCGTTGGGTTGTTATCTCAATCTTCTTATATTACTTAGCCAGTGGTGTTTTAACCGGTGGTATTGGTATGAACTATTACTACTTATCCGTAGGATATGGTTCCGCTTCTGGTGGCTTAGTTGTTACATTAATCGCTGTGTTCTATGTCTTATCTCAAATCAGTTCACAAGCATTATATCCAGTAATCGCTAAGAAGATATCTAAGCAAAAGATATTATTAATCGCCACAATCATCACATTAGTGGGTGCTGTTGGATTCTTCTTCACATGCTTCCCATTATTTGGTGATAAATCATTATCTGTTATGTTAAGCGGTGATGCTCCAGCATACGGAAAAGACATGATTACCGAAGGTATGCCATGGGCATTCAGTGGTTTAATGTTCTTTAACTACTTATTCCCATTTGTCTTCTTCTTCGGCGCAGGTCTTGTTTACATGGTCTTATTAGTCATGTTCCAAGACTCCATCGATTACCATGAATATGAATTCGGTGAAAGAAAAGAATCTGTTATTTCCGCTTGGAGACCATTAGATGTTAAATTAGGTTCCGCGTTATTACGTGGTTTCCAATATTTAATCTTCTTAACCGCAGGTGTTATGGGTGTCGTTAATGGCATCTCTACCGCAGAAGGCACGCTCAATGCTGATATGGCTCAAGCTGGTAGCGATGAAATTGCAAAAGAGGCAGCAACACTTAAATTTACAACTAAAATTGCTGAATTAATGAATGGTGTCAAACCAGAATCATTAGTAATTATTGGTATTTGGGTCCTCGCAATTCTTGTCGTGTGTTTCGTCGCAGTATTCTTATTAATCCGTTTTGGATATAAAGTTACTGAAGAAAAGCATATTCAAATGGTCGCGGAACTCGAACAACGCCACGCTGCTGCTGGATTCAATTCAGAAGAAGTTGAACAACCAGTTGAAGCTAAAGTTGAAGAATTACCAGAAGAATAAATATAAAATATTTAGGCTCTTCCTTATCGAAGGGCCTTTCTTCGCTAAATAAGGGGTATATATATGGAAGATAAGTCATCAATTATCTTCGGAAATCCTATTGATAAGAAAACTATCAAACAAGGAATTAAATCGAAGAATAAATTTATAAAGAAATACGGTGATGATACTTGTAAAGAGTATCACTTAGGTTTTGAACCTATTCCATCACTTGATTTTATCAACGCACAAAATTTAGTACTTTCTGATAAACCTATGGAGTTTCCAAAAAACGCATTAGTCGTGGGAAACATTAGGATGGGTTTTGGCCACTATAGAATTTCTATAGCGCTCGCTAGTTGTGCTAAGGCTTTAGGCTATGAACCATATTGGTTCGATTTAGCGAGCTTTGACGCCACGGGAAGTAAGATGATAAGATATCAAAACGATCTTTACTCAAAAGCGTCTAGAATCAGCCAAAAATCTAAGTTATTTAATAAATTCTTCTGGGAACCACTTAACTCAGAAGGTTTTAGACAAATTACTTATAACTCAAAGGATCAAAAGAACGCGGAATTATTAGCCCCTTTATACCATGATCTCCCAAAAGATATTCCTTTTATTGCTACACATGTTTGGCCAAGTCAAGGCGCAATCCACGCTGAACTAACCCATGTTGTTAATGCAATTCCTGATAACTGGCCAATGGCTTTACACTTATCAGAAGGTGCTATTCATGTGGTACAAACACCATTTGCTTATTTAGGCTATAAAATGCTTAATGGAATGGCTAAAAAACCATTAAAAGGAATACCAGATTCTGACCTCTATGAAGTGGGTCATTATGTCGATCATGAATTAGTCGCGAATATCGAAAAAGACGTCGAAAACCGTGTAAAACGCGTGCAAAATGGCGAACCAGTGCGTATTTTGATGTCTGTTGGTGGTGCTGGTGCAGGTGCCAAATATTTCCTTCAAATTATTCAACATTTACTCCCATTAGTGGAAGAAAAGAAAGTGGCCTTATTCCTTAATCTTGGAGACCACTTAGACATGTTCGAATATTTGAAAAAACACATCGATGCATTTGATTCAAAAGTCGTTAAGTTCTTTGATGAGTATTCTAAGCTTAATGAGTTTGTAAATGATATGGATAAAAAGGTCATTGAAGGCACTTATATCTTCTATCACAACAATATCTTCGAAGCAGTATATTCAACAAACCTACTTATGAGACATGTAGAAGTGTTAATTACTAAACCAAGCGAGCTTGCTTTCTATCCAGTAGTGAAAGTAATGATGAGACACATTGGTGGACACGAAGTTTATGGCGCAGTCCATGCTCAAGAAATTGGTGATTCGACATTTGAATGCCCAAATAAAAAGTCTATGAATGAAATGCTTGATCGTTTAATAGAAGATAAGGATTTATTGATCCATTTAAATAGACAAATTGTTAAATTAAAAGAACAAGGAATCTATAATGGTGGATATGAAGCTGTTAAATTAGCGGTCAAAGGCAAGTAACTTTTAGAAAATTAAAAAAGGACCTTTGGTCCTTTTTATTTTACTTCAAATTTGATTTCTTTAACAATTCCGTCCATTGAAATCATTAATCTTGATTTCCCTGGTTCGTTTTTTGAGAATACAAACAATGAAAGTTGCCCACCAAGTAATGCTTGAGCAGAATCACCTAGAACTTTTATTGGGCCTTCAGTCTCAATTTTTATGACTCGATTAGAATATTGCATTAATGATCCGTTTTGGTCGACGTGTTTAATTACTACCCTTGCAGCATCATATGTTTCATCATTTTTAAGTGTTGTTTTTGATACTTCAACTGACAAATCATATTTAGAAGATGGTCCAACCTTCTTTTCAATAACTAATTCATCATTTTTATAGCCTTTAAATGTAAATGTTTTGGCGATACCACCCCATGAACCAACGTGGATATTATAGTAGTCAACTAATTCTGCATAAGTGACCTTATACTTTTTCATCATGTAAGCTAGGTATAGTTTTTCTTTCAAAGTTAAGGCATTAAAACCTTGAGTAGCGGCATGAGTAAACATTTTGGCTATTCTTGGCCAACTCTTTTTCTTAAATCTTCCTTCTTGGAATGTTTTGCCCACTAAATCATCAACTAAGATTGGTGGATGAGGCAAATATTTAAACTGATCGTGTTTTGGATAGTAACGGGCTACAAATTCATCGTTCTTGAACAAGTCAAAGTAATCACAATTGGTCGCAACATAGATATCGAAGTATCTCGCTTCTGGATAATCCCCTGGTTTCATGTTAGAAATGACCTCTAACATTGGTTCTTTAACTAATTGAGATGCATAGATACGTGCACTATGTTTTGGATTACGGTATAAATCGTAAACGCCATGTGGGCAGATATGATCTCCTGAGCCAAAATCAACATGAGTGTGGTAGTCAAAACCGCACCAACCAATAGCACCGCACACATTATCATATTTATAATTATCATCTATAACTTTCGCGTGTCTAAGCGCGACTTCCACTTTAGTTCTTTCATCCGAAGTAGGTTTAACAGGGTCCATATGTCCCATATATTCAGTAACTAAGTATGGCTTTCCTTGTGTTTTTACTTTCTTTGGGTTGATTAGACCAATGCGCATAGAATCGCAAGAAAAGTCATTATATGCGTAAATATCTTCTAAAAGTTCGCTATTTGCAAAGTTTCTGACACCTAATGTCTGTCTTGTTGGATCTAATTGATGAGCAACTTGATTTGCTTTTTCATATAATTCGTGGTCATCTTGAGATTCATCGATACGCACACCATGTGCTACTAAAGAAGGATGATTTCTTTGAATTAATATCATCTTTTGTAGGTAAATAAAGAAATTGTCTCTCCATTCTTTTTCTTTGCCAATATGTTGCCATCCTGGAACCTCATTTACTGTTAACAAGCCAATCTCATCACAACGATTTAAGAAGTGCTCGCTTTGTGGATAGTGGGATTCTCTGACAATATTAATTCCTGTATTGAATTTTAATAGATCAGCATCCTCTTCTTGCATAGCTTTAGGCATAGCAAAACCAACGAATGGATATCCTTGATGTCTATTTAAACCAACGAGCTTAACTTTCTTATTGTTGAGATAGAAACCATCTGGTCTAAATTCCGCTTGGCGGAAACCAAATCTAGTTCTATATTCTTCTTCGCCATCTTTAGATTCTATTTTTGTTATTAAAGTATATAAGTTAGGTTCATCCAAATCCCATAGAGAAGGATTCTCAACCTTAAATTCGTCAACTTCACTTTCCCAAGCAATTTCTTTATCTAAAAGTAACTTATGGGAAACCTTAATTTCAGAGTCTCCTATCTTGTCATATTCAACTTTAACTTTGCCCGAAATATCACTCTTAACGAATATATTTTCGAGGTATGTTTTTGGATGGACTTCATAAGATACTTCACGATAAATTCCACTGAATGTTAAATAATCTACTGCATAACCAAATGGTGGGATTGATTTGTCTTCTCTAGAATCAAGAACAACGACTAATCTATTGCCTTTTTGTTTAACGATATCAGTAACATCAAGTTTTACTTGAACCCATCCAGAAATGTGTTCTCCAAGATCTTTTCCGTTTAGATATATTCTCGCTTTAAGCATGAATCCATCGAACACTAAAATAATCTTTTTGTCTGATATATTTTCTTCGATATCGAATAGTTTTTGATATGTCGAAATAAACTGATAATCCTGCTCATTAAAGTAGTTGTAAGGTACCTCTTTTGCGCAGTGCGGAATATCAATTGTTTGGCTACTATTAGGGAGCTTATTTAAATACTCTTCCTTATAGTCATCCATGAATTGCCAACCAAAGTTTATTGCATGTTTCATAGTATTTAACCAAGAATAATTATATAATAATTCCGAGGTTTACATATGCTAAAAACTACTGAAAATGTCTTTGTGCTAAATACAAAGTCTTTGTCCTATGTTTTTCATGCGGATGAAACAGGACTATTGTTCCACGATTATTTCGGGAAAAAAGTCGACCTCGTGGACTTTGATGTGAAGTCACTTACCGTAAAGCCATCTGTTCAGAAGGGCACATCAACCATCTATGATGAAGCCAAGAACAAAGAACTTTCTATGGATATGGTTCCGTTAGAGTTTTCCTTCCCACATAAAGGCGACTATAAGAGCACTCCAATCCTCTTAAAAAATGAAAAGTTTGGTTATGTATTTGACTTCAAATTTGATCGCTTTGAACAAAGAGAACCAAAACCTTTAGAAGGACTCCCAACTCCTCATTCCGCAAATGAAGAGTTAGTTATCATCTTGAAAGATGAAAAAGCCAATGTTGAATTAGAACTCCATTATTTAGTGTTCGAAGAATGCGATGTTATTTGTCGTAATGTCGTTATTGTTAACAAGAGCGAACTTGAATTATCAGTTCTAAAAGCACTTTCCTATCAACTTGATATGGTTAATAGAGAATTTGAACTCACAACTTTAACTGGTGGTTGGGCAAGTGAAATGAATCAACAAAAGCAAACACTTATAGTGGAAGGCAAATACTCTGTTGAATCTAGAACAGGTAACTCTTCTTGTAGAGCTAACCCATTCTTCATGTTAAAAGAGAAAGCTGCAAGCTTAGATCATGGTGATGTTTATTCATTCAACCTTATCTATAGTGGAAACCACCTCGAAGAAATTGAATTATCACATTATGGTTTAGTACGTGTTGAAGCCGGTATTAATCCATTCTGTTTTGACTATAAGTTAAAACAAGGTGACAAATTTGAAACACCTTATGCAGTTTTAACATATTCCGATAAAGGAATTAATGGTGCACGCCTCAATATGCACCATTTTACGAATAACCATGTCATTCCATCCCAGTGGAATAACACGATAAGACCAGTGGTTATTAATAACTGGGAAGGCACATACTTTAAATTCACAGAATCAAAGTTATTGGCCTTAGCAAACGATGCAAAGAAATATGGTGCTGAATTATTTGTTTTAGACGATGGATGGTTCGGTGCTAGAAATACTGACTATGCAGGTTTAGGTGACTATAACGTTAATAAGAAAAAGTTACCTGGTGGCCTTGCTGGACTCAGTAAAAAAATACATAAAAAAGGTATGAAATTTGGACTTTGGTTTGAGCCTGAATCAGTCAACCCAGATTCCGATTGTTACCGCGCTCATCCAGACTGGGCAGTGAAGTGTGTGGATCGTGAACCATCACTTGGCAGACACGAACTCATACTAGATCTTTCAAAGAAAGAAGTTCAGGACTATTTGATTAATTCTGTTTCTGGCATCTTGAATTCCGCCCAGATTGAATTTGTCAAATGGGATATGAATAGAAACATCTCAGACATCACCTTTAATGACTATGAACCAGGTGAATTCTTCCATAGATATATACTTGGTTTATATCGTGTTCTTGGCGAGCTTACTAAGATGTTCCCTAACATTCTTTTTGAAGGTTGCGCAAGTGGTGGAAATAGATTCGATTTAGGTATTCTTTCTTATTTCCCACAAATTTGGGCAAGCGACGATACTGATGCACATGAAAGAATCACAATTCAAAGTGGTTACTACCTCGGATATCCACAAAGTGCAGTATCAGCTCACGTATCTTGTTCTCCATCACACCAACTTTTAAGACACACTCCAATTGAAACAAGATTCAATGTGGCGATGTTTGGTGTTTTGGGTTATGAACTTTTGTTCAAAGAAACAGACAAGCTTGAGAGAAAAAAGATCAAACAACTTATCGAAGTGTATAAAGCTAATCGTGAAGTCTTCCAATTTGGTGATTTATACGAATTAGATGCTTATTCAAATAACTTCCATAAGTGGCAAGTGTTATCTAAAGATAAGAAAACTAGTCTAATTGGCCATTTCAACGTTCTTCAGTTAACTCATGCACCAGAAACTATTCTCAATGCGAATGGTCTCTTAGATGAGCAAAAATACACTGTTGGTGTTGTTGCCTTAGAGCACAACATCAAAGAATTCGGTGGATTAATCAATATGCTAACTCCTGTTCATTTAAATCCTAATGGATGGGTAGTGAATATGCTTTCAAAGAAAATGACCATTCCATACGAAAAAGAAAACTATCTTGTTTATGGTTCAGTCCTAAACAATAAAGGCATTATATTAAACCCAGAATGGTCCTCTTCTGGCCTTAATGAAGGAGTTAGGGTTTTGGAAGACTTTGGATCGAGATTATATGTGGTAAAAGCAGATGAAACAAACTAATTGGTATAAAGATGCAGTCATCTATCAAATCTACCCTCGCTCTTTTTGCGATGGTAATGGCGATGGATTAGGCGATATTCCTGGTATTATTTCCAAACTCGACTACTTAAAAGATTTAGGTGTGAACTGTGTTTGGTTATCTCCAGTTTATGATTCGCCACAAGAAGATAACGGATATGATATTTCAAACTATCGTGACATTTATAAACCATTCGGAACACTAGATGATTTCAAAAAGATGCTTGATGAAATGCATAAGCGCGGCATCCGTTTGATTATGGACTTAGTGGTCAACCACACCTCTAGTGAACATGAGTGGTTTAAGTCCGCGATTAGTGACCCAAAATCACCATATAGAGACTACTATATCATCAAAAAAGGCCGCAAAAACGGCAAAAAACCTCCAAATAACTGGTCTGGTTTCTTCGGTGAAAAAGCCTGGGAACGTATCGGCGATAGTGAAGATTATTACCTTCATTTGTTCGCAAAAGGGCAACCAGATTTGAACTGGGAAAATGAAAAAGTTAGAGAAGAAGTTAAAGACATTCTCCGCTACTGGTTAGATATGGGTGTTGATGGTTTCAGATGCGATGTTATTACCCTTATCAGTAAGGATCAACGTTTCAAAAATGTCGGTCCAACAATTGCTCTTGCTGGCAAGAAATATTATGTCAACGGACCAAGGCTTCATGAGTTCCTTCACGAGCTATATGTCGACGTCTATCAAAACTATGATTGTATGACTGTTGGCGAAACTGTCTTATCAACATTAGATGACGCAAGAAAACTTGTTGAACCAGAAAGACAAGAACTCTCAATGATATTCAACTTTGACCATACCGATGTTGATAATCATATGGGTGTTAAATATTTCTTAAGAAAGTTCAATGTTAAGAGATTAAAGAAAGTTGTAGATAAATGGCAACACGGCTTATTTGGTAAAGGATGGAATTCCTTATTCATTGAAAACCATGACCAAAGAAGAAGTGTTGGTAGATTCGGTACAGACGATACAAAGTATCGAATTGAATCTGCATGCATGTTAGGCGCAACATATTTCTTCTTACAAGGAACACCATTTATTTATCAAGGCCAAGAAATTGGTATGACTAATGGTGACTTTGAATCCATTAATGATGTTAAAGATGTTGAAGCACATAACATCTATAATCTCGCTAACAAAGTTAAGATCTTAAAGCCAATCATTAATAAGAGCTTGTTACAGGTAAGTAGAGATAACGCTAGAACTCCTATGCAATGGGATAATAGTGAATACGCTGGATTCTCTACTGTTGAACCATGGCTCAAAATTAATAAAAATAAATGCTGTATCAATGCTAAAGAAAGTATTGAATATCCAGATTCCATCTATCACTTCTATCAAAAGTTAATCGCCTTTAGAAAAGGTAATGAAGTAATAAAAGATGGAGAATATATTGATTTATTAAAATCAAATAGTAAGATATTTGCTTATAAACGTAAATTAGACGACAAAGAAATAATCGTCGTCAGTAATTTCACAAAGAAAGAAGTCAAATTACCTAACATTAAGGGATTGGACAAATTTGAAATTACATTAAGCAACTATGCAAAACATAGTCTAGTCTTAAAACCATATGAGACTAGAGTCTACAAGAATTATTAGGAGGAAGGTCTATGGATCAAGTATTAAATCGTTTAATCAGAAAAGAAACAAAACGCCAAAACATTGGCGTTGAACTCATCGCTAGCGAAAACTATGCGAGTAAAGAAGTAAGAAAAATGTGTTCAACAATTCTTACAAATAAATATGCGGAAGGCTATCCACATAAACGTTATTATGGTGGTTGTGAATATGTCGACCAAATTGAAGAACTCGCAATTGCTAGAGCATGTGAATTATTTGGTAGTAAGTTTGCTAACGTTCAACCACATAGTGGTTCCCAAGCAAATGCTGCAGCTTATAGAGCATTATTACCAGAAGGCGGAAAGATTCTTTCGCTAGTTCTAAATGATGGTGGTCACTTAACACATGGTTCACCAGTTTCATTCTCATCTCATAGCTACGATTTCGTATTCTATCCATTAGATGCATCCGGACATTTAAATTACGAAGGTATTCGTGAACTTGCTTTGCAAGAAAAACCAAATGTCATCCTCGCGGGTTATAGTGCATACCCATATGCGATTGACTTCAAACGCATTGGCGAAATTGCTAAAGAAGTTGGCGCATACTTCATGGTCGATATGGCGCATATCGCAGGCTTAATCGCTGCGGGCGAGCACATGAACCCAGTTCCATACGCCGATATCGTTACCTCCACAACACACAAAACATTAAGAGGTCCACGTGGTGGTCTCATCCTCACAAACGACGAAGAATTAATCAAACGTATCAATAGTGCGGTTTTCCCATATTATCAAGGTGGACCACTCCTACACATCATCGCTGCAAAAGCAGTTTGCTTCAGAGAAGCATTAGATCCAAGTTTTAAAGCGTACGTTAAACAATTAATCAAAAATAACAAGGCTTGTAGAGATGAATTTGCAAGATTAGGTGATAAGGTTAGCGATACAGATAACCACTTATTCTTACTTAACGTTTTAGACTCATTTGGCATTAATGGTTTAGAGGCTCAAAAGAAACTCGAATTAATTAATGTCACCACAAATAAAAATATGATCCCTGGCGATACA
>JAEEGH010029798.1_pt1 | contig 10648 bp, 7 predicted proteins | sample 9134181 | NCBI WGS metagenome assembly JAEEGH01 (sample SAMN16246544, study PRJNA631951) | gut metagenome | biome: gut microbiome; feature: rumen; material: DP-attached | host: Bos | place: Iran: Karaj | collected 2018-10
GATGCGCGCGTGGAAGTCGGCGCGCGCGGCGAGGAGGGGCCGCTCGCCCTCGTCGCCAACTCGCCGTTCTTCGCGCCGGAGAAGATCGAGCCTCAGCAGCCCGCCGTCGTGCTTGCGGTGGATGGACGCGACATCGGCGCAGAGATACTGGGCGACGTGCCTGGGCTTGCGACCTACCGCGCGGAGCTGGCGCGGATGAAAAAGGAGATGGAGGAGAACCGCATTTATGTGCGAGGCATCCGCCCGGTGCGCTGGGAGGCGGAGAAGGGCGTCGTGACGCTGAAGATGCGTGTGGAGAAGGATAGCGCAGCGAGCGGCGGAGCGTACGTGTGGACACCAGGCGAGATTGGCGGGCGCGGAAGCGGACCTGGCAGCGTGTCCTGGCAGCTGGAGGTGAAGGATGCCGGAACGTACCGCCTCTGGGGACGCGTGCTGGCACCTACGCCAGAGGACGACTCGTTCTGCGTTTCGGCGAACGTCGGCGCGTACGCAAAGTCCGGCACGCGCGGGCCGGTCGTGCTGCCGCGCACGGAGTGGCATCTCGGCCAGTCGCACGGCTGGACGTGGCGCGAATTCCCCGCCGACCTCACGCTGCCGAAGGCCCCCGTGGTGCTGACCCTCCACACGCGCGAGGACGGCGCCAAGATGGATACCTTGATCCTGACCAACGACACGGCATTCCAGCCCGAGGGCTGAACGGCCGCGATCATCACTTGCGCCAGCCGTGGCGGTCGGCGAAATCCATGTACACGTTCCAGTCGTATGGCGTGAGGTTGTGCTTGCCGGTCCGCAGGTGGTAGGAGATGCAGCCTTCCTGAAGCGGCGTCTCTGGCGGCGGGAAGCCGTTCGAGACCAGTCCCTTCTTCCCATACAGCTCCCACGCGGGCGAGGCGAGGGCTCCGCTCGCGTATTCGCCTTTCGGCCCGGCCCAGGCATCCCCCGTCGCAGATGCGATGCAGACGAGGCGTGGCGCAATCAATGCGACGAACTCGTGCTGGTCCACGCGCCAGGACGTCTCGGCGTTGACGTGACGCACGTAGTTGCGGCAGAACCAGTACGGGAAGGTCGTTACGATGTCCGCTAGATGCTCCGAACGTGGCAGGTCAATGTGGTTGAGCTTGGCGCCGGAACACCCCGAGTCGTTTGAGCAGGCCATAGCGAAGCGTTTGTCGTACACGCCTGCGACGAGCGCCGTCTTGCCGCCGCGCGAATGGCCCACCACGGCCACGTGCTGGGCGTCCAGAAGGGGTTCCGTCTCGATCCAGTCCATCACGCGGCTCGCGCCCCAGGCCCAGGCCGAGAGCACGCCCCACGCGTCCTTGGGTCGGTCGGGCCGGGATGTGTCGCCAAACACGGCGAACACGCCCTCGGACAGGCCCCGGTTGCAATCTGGCGCAATGTCGCCGTTCCAGAACGCGATCGCCGCGTAACCGCGCGCGACGATCTGCTCGGCCGGCCAGAAGTCGCTCTTCTTCTTGCGCGTCGGGTCGATGTTGTCTGCGGCGGAGCGGTTGCAGATCAGGATGAAGGCGGGGGCGGGCTTCTCCTGCCGCGGGATGAAGGCCGTGAACGTGAACTCGTTTGTCCCGTATTTGCCGCCGTACGACACGCGCACGCGCTTCCGGATCGCCTTGCCGTCCATCATCACCGCGTCCGGCTCCGCCGCCGCGAACGACAGCGTCTTTGGCCGCTCGACTGGCCGCCGTCCGTATTCCTCGCGCGTGAACTCGGCCAGCAGTTCTGGCGCGCGCACCTTCTCCCATTGCTCGCGCGTCGTGACCTTTTCGCCCTTGAACGTTGTCATCAGATCCGGCACGTCCTTCGGCTCAGGCGCGGAGGGGACGGCAGGATTTGCGGCGGTCGGAAGGACAGCCATTGCTGCCACCGCGGCTCCCATAAACCATTTGATCCATGCGTCTTGCGGTTTCATTTTCACTGTCATGCTCCTTTGTATTCCTTTATGCACGAGATTCATGCCTGGAGTTTAACATACCCAATGCCTTGGCGCAAGTGAGGTGTCAGTTATTGACGCGGCGAGGAGCGAGATGGTAAAATCCGCCCGTGCTTGGATTAGATAGGAGAAAATGATCATGGCGACAACTCTTTCTGCGGACGAGATCAAGTCCTTCAAGGGCAGGGGATGGCTCCTCAACAAGGGAACCGACACCTTCTCCGCCCGCATCGTTACGGCGAACGGCAAGGTGTCGGCCGACCAGCTCCATGCCGTTGCTGAGGTTGCGCGGAAGTTCGGCACGGGCGAGGTTACCTTTACGTCCCGCCAGGGCATCGAGGTCCTTGGCGTGCCCGCAGAGAACACGGCGGCGTTCGAGGCGGAACTTGCGTCCGCAGGACTTTCCGTCGGCGGCACTGGACCCAAGGTGCGGCCTGTCACCTCATGCAAGGGCACGGTGTGCCCGCGCGGCCTGATCGACACCTTCGCGCTCTCGCAGAAGATACACGAGCGCTTCTACGTCGGCTGGCACGGCGTCGCTCTTCCCGCAAAGTTCAAGATCGGCGTGGGCGGTTGCCCGAACAACTGCGTCAAGCCGAACCTCAACGACATCGGAGTGACAGGGACGGTCCTGCCAGGCGGTCGGCGAGGCTACCAGATCACGCTTGGCGGGCACTGGGGGCGCACAGGCGCCGCGGGCGTTTCCGTCCCCGTCGTCCTTGGCAGCGATGACGAGGTGCTGGACTTCATCGACCGCACGCTTTCGTTCTACCGCGACAACGGCCAGCCGGGCGAACGCTTCTTCAAGACCATTGACCGGATCGGCTTCGATGCCGTCTTAAAGATGATCGGGTGATCGAATGAAAAATTACGTTCTACCGTTTGTTGCCCTGCTCGCCATTGCGCCTGTAGCTTATGGCGCCGCTTTGCCGCCAGTCACGCCTGGCGCGCAATGGGCGATGGCGAAGCCGGAGGACTGCGGGTTCGATGCGGAGAGGCTCGCGAAGCTGGCGGACCTAATCCGCGAGCGGAAGATGGGCACGACGGGTTTGATGCTTGTGGTGGGCGGGCGGCTGATCTATGCGTACGGGGACGTGGCGGAGGTCTCGTACATCGCCTCGTGCCGCAAGAGCGTGCTCTCTATGCTGTACGGCAAGTACGTGCGCAACGGCACGATCAAGCTCACGGAGACGGTGGGCGAACTCGGCATCGACGACGTGGGCGGTCTCTTGCCGTCCGAGAAGCGCGCAACGGTGCGCGACATAATCTCGGCGCGGTCGGGCTGCTACCATCCGGCGGCGAATATCGGCGGCAGGGTAAAGGGTCTGTCGCGCGGCAAGACGGCGCCCGGCACGCAGTTCGTCTACAACAACTGGGACTTCAACGTGGCGGGGACCATCTTTGAGATGAAGACGGGCAAGTCCATCTACGACGTGTTCGAGGCCGACATCGCACGCCCTCTGCAGCTGCAGGACTGGGACAGGTCGAAGCACAAGCGCACGGGCGACGCCTCCAAGTCCATCCACCTTGCCTACCACTTCCACTTCTCCACGCGCGACATGGCGCGTCTCGGCGAGCTGATGCTGCGGAAGGGGAAGTGGGGCGACAAGCAGGTGATTCCTGCCGACTGGGTGGAGGAGTCGTTGCGCCCGGTGTCCACGGTCCCAGCCGGCGGCGGCTACGGGTACATGTGGTGGCGGGATGTCGACGACAAGTTTCCGGACGCCTTCAAGGGCGCGTTCGCCGCGCACGGCATGTACGGCCAGCGCATCACGGTGCTGCCGGCCCTCGACATGGTGATCGCGCACAAGTCGGCCCGCAACGGCAAGCATCCCACGAAGTCGTCGGACTACCGCGACCTTGTCCGCGCGATCATCGCGGCGAGGAAGTGAACTATCGACAAAATATTGCCAAATTGTCATCTTGTGGTAATGGGACAGTAATAATGATGCTCTATACTGTGCGGAGTCATGCGGAAAAATATCGCGATTCTCGTCTCCGCGCTTGCGGTCCTGATATTGGTTCGAGCGGCAGTTAGCTTCATCGTGCCGCCGTTCGAGCCGAGTGAGGCACGCTACGCCGCGATTGCGGCAAACATGGCGAGGACGGGCGATTGGTTCGTTCCGCGTTTTACCTACGAGGGAGTCTATCAGCCTTTCGCAGGCAAGCCACCTTTCGCGTTTCAGGCATCGGCCCTAGCGTGCAAGATGCTCGGCGTGAACAAGTTCGCCGTGCGCGTGCCGGCGCTCGTTTCGTGGTTTGTCCTCTTGGCCATACTGTATCATGCAGTGAGCAAGACGTCTTCGCGAGAGGTGGCCATGCTTGCCGTCGCAATCTGCGCCTCGACGGTTTCCTTGTTTGCCATTGCCGGGATTTGCATGACGGACGCACCGCTTATCTGCTGCGTGTCTGGCGCTTTGCTCCTGTACGCGACGCGCGACACGTCTTCGTACCCTGCGATTTCGCTTCTTCTTGCGTTAGGCACAATCATAAAGGGGCCTGTCGCGCTTGCGCAGTTCATGTTGCCGGTACTCGCGGATGCAGCAGTCGCGCGTCGTCTTCCGCCGATGCCATTGCGCCGCACGTTCATCTCGGTCATGGTGTTCTTCGCTGTCGTAATTCCGTATTTCGCCATAGTGGAGATGGCACAGCCGGGATTCCTGCGGTATTTCCTCCTGAACGAGAATCTGATGCGGTTCCTGGTCCATGACTATGGCGACAAGTACGGCGCCGGACGCGAGACATTTCGGGGGATGGCGGTTCTTTGGACACTTGTCGTGACTATGCCATGGTCGCTTGTGCCAGTGTTCAAGTGGCGTTTGCCGTCGCTCTCCTTCCACACGCTCGCGGTCTTGAGCATTACGCTCTTCTGGTGCCTCACGAGCCGCGTGCCGCTCACGTATCTCATGCCGGTAGCTCCGCTTTTCGCCGCGCATCTTGCAGAGCATCATGCAGAGTTCGGAATCGAAGCCGCACAGATGAGGAAGCTGGTCCTCGCCGCCGCCGTGGTGTCGTGTGTGGTATTGTGCGCCGTTTTCGCCTCTACCTATTGTTTTTCGCGGAAGAAGATGCCTGGATGTTCCGCGCCGCCGAAGGTGAGCGACCGCTATTTCTCGTACGAGTTCTATCACGGTCCTTGGGGGAAGGGGGCTCCTAGATGAAAACCTTGGCATTGGTTGTGCCTTGCCACAACGAGGCGAAGCGACTAGACATGGACGCGTTCATTCGCGCTACCGAGAGATGGCCGTGGATATCGTTCTGCCTTGTCGATGACGGGTCTACCGATTCGACCTCCGAGATTCTCGCGCACATGTCCAACCTGTCTCCGTCCTTCCACGCCATATACATTCCTGAGAACGTTGGCAAGGCCGAGGCCGTGAAAAGGGGAGTGGAGCACGTATGTTCGTATTCTGGCGCAGACTGCGTCGGATTCTGGGACGCGGACCTCGCCGCGCCGCTCGCGGAGATACCGTCGTTCATGCGTGCATTCGAGGAACACAGCACTCTCAAGGCGGCCATAGGCTCTCGCTGGCCGCACCTGGGGGCGGACATACAGCGCTCCTGCATGCGCGGTTTCGCAAGCTCTGTCGCGAAAGCGATAATTCGGCGCACGCTCGGCGTGCCAGTCTGGGACACGCAGTGCGGCGCCAAGATCTTCACGTGCGAAGTCGCGCGGGAGATATTCCGTGACCCTTTTAGAACCCGCTGGCTGTTTGACGTGGAGCTCCTTGCGCGCCTCGGCAGGGGAAGCTTGCGCAGAGACGTCCGCGAGATACCCCTCGCGACATGGTTCGACGTGCCCGGGTCGAAGGTCGGGCTTAGGGCGCTTGCCGAACTTCTTGTGACGATCCCGTCAATTTACAGGAAATCTATGGTAGAATATAGCCCATGCACGTTCTGATAATAGAAGATGACGCGAAGACCGCAGAGTTCGTGGCGGGTGCGTTTGGGCAATCAGGGTATGTCTGCACGATATGTGCGGATGGCATCGAGGGTTCCGCCGCCGCGCTTGCGGGCGACTATGACGCGGCGGTGGTGGACGTGATGTTGCCAGGCAAGGACGGGCTTTCGATAATCCGCTCGCTTCGCGCGGCGGGCAAAGACCTTCCGGTGATAGTGCTGTCTGCCCGCGGTGAAGTCGACGCGCGGATCCGCGGGCTCGAGGCTGGAGCGGATGACTACCTAGCAAAGCCTTTTTCCGTCGCCGAGCTTCTTGCGCGGATGCAGGCGCTTATGAGAAGGGCGTCGCGCCAGGTGGAGTCGACGGTCCTGAAGGTCGAGGACCTGGAGCTTGACCTCGTTTCGCACAAGGTGACACGGGCAGGCGAAAGGATAATCCTCCAGCCGCTGGAGTACCAGCTTCTTGAATACTTGATGCGCAACCGCGGCAGGGTGGTTTCGCGCAACACCATACTCCAGCGCGTCTGGGACTACGATTTCGACCCGCACACGAACGTTGTCGATGCGCGCGTGTGCCGTTTAAGGGAGAAGATAGACCGTCATTCGCCGAGAAAGCTCATATCGACGGTCAGGGGTGTCGGATATGTGCTCGGCTGAACGCGGACAGGGGAATGCGCGCCCGATGTGGGTGCGAATAGCATTCGGATCTTTTCTCTCGTTCGGGCTGCTCTTCACTTTTGTGGGCGCGCTTCTCATGTTCGTAACGTTGCGCCACAACGTCAACGACTACCATGACATGCTCTCTCGTCTCGCGGGCGACCTCCAGGGCGAGTATTCCCAATGCGGCGGCGACGCATCCGCGATCAAGGCCTGTTTTGACGAGGACGCGGAGACCCATGGCAGGGACAACATATTCATGCTCATTACGGATGCAGGCGGGAAGGTCAAGGTGAGCTGCTCGCACAACAGGCATATCTTGACTGAAATGGTCCGCCACGCAAACAGCCAATCCTCCACATACCGCATCAAGGGCAAGAGCACCTGTGGAGAGCGCCAGCCCATTGCTGTGCGCGTCCGAAAGGCTAGGCTCCATGACGGATGCATGCTGTCTGTTGGTTACAACGTGACCAGAGCAGAGCAGCACGCAATTCGAATAGGTGCGCTGATCGGTGCCTCTCTCGTGTTTGTGTGGTTCGTTGGCGCGGGGCTAGGAATCTTCCTCGCGCGGCGTTTCACGGCACCTCTCCGGAAGATGGCTGCCGCTGCCGGCGATATCGCGGCGGGCGACTACTCCGCGCGCGTGCCGATCACCTCGGAAGGGCGGGAGATCGTTGATCTCGAGAACGCGTTCAACCGGATGGCAGAAGAAAACGAGAAGACGCTTTCCGACCTGCGCACGCTTACCGATGACATAGCTCATGACCTGCGTACTCCGCTGACGCGCCTTCGTGTCGCCGCGGAGACGGCGATCATGGGCAGAGATGCGGCGCGCCCCCTGGCAGAGGACGTGTTCGAGGAGTCTTCGGCGATGCTGGAGATGATCAACACCATGCTTGCGATATCGCAGACGGAAGGCCGCATGCGCAGCACGCCCAGCGAACGGATCGAGATGGTTGGATTTGTGGCAAGCGTATTGGAACTGTACTCGGTCTTGGCCGAAGAAGTTCCCGTTACCCTGTCGTCTTCATTGCCGGCCGACCCCGTGTACGTGTCAGCGCACAAGGGGAGACTGCAGCAGATGCTCGGCAACCTGATGGACAACGCGCTAAAGTTCACGCCGAAAGGCGGGAAGATTGAAGTGCGTCTTTGCGGGAACCCGTTGTCGCTTTCCGTCGCGAACACGGGACCGGGCATTCCCGCGAAGGACCTGCCGCACATCTTCAAGCGTTTCTGGCGCGGCGACGAGAGCCGTTCGTTGCCTGGCAACGGACTCGGGCTCGCGCTCGTGAAGGCGATTGTCGCAACCTATGGTGGATCCGTCACGTGCGAATCGACGCCTGGCAAGTGGACCGTATTTACGGTGACCGGACTCCCTCAGGCCAATTCCGAACTGGGAGAATAGCCGGATTTGAATATGATAGGTAGCCTTGGCCCTCCCTACCGCGATGCGCCGAGCAGATCGCCGGCCTTGCGGCGGAGGATGCCGATCTTCTCAGGCTCCGGCAGGATGCGCGTCGAGTAGCGTCCGCCCGCGTTCGGGATGGTGACGAGCGCGCGGAACTCAGCTAGCAGCGACTTCGCGCGCTCGGCGCGAGGATCGTCCTTGCTTGCGGCAAGCCGCTCGATGCGCTTCAGGTAGCTGAAGTCCTCCACGCCGTCGCGCGCGGCCTCCAGGCGGACGCTCGTGACAGGCCCCTTGAAGCGGCCAGGCACGCCGGGATAGATCAGGTAACCGTCGCCGTCGGGGTAGCGGACGAAGTAGTGCTTGCCGGGCGTGTCGGACTGCGGGATGTAGGAATGCCAGCCGAACTTCCACGGGTCGTAGGTGAGCCAGGTGGATCCCCAGAACTCGTATGCCTCGGCATGGAAGGCGGCGCAGTAGTGCGGCAGCATGCGCTCGACGGCGCAGTAGGGCGTGTCGAGGCACATCTGTCCGTCTGTCGTGAACCAGATGTGCTTGCCTGCCGCCGCGCGCGCCTCCATCTCCGCCACGGGGAAGTTGCCGTAGTGCCCGACGCCCCACACGTCGATCGAGTCGTTCCACTCGGGGCAGTGGCGCCACGTGCTGGAGTAGATGCGGATGGAGGGATCGACCTCGTGGATCATCTTGCAGCACGCGATCATCTGCGTCTTGATCTCGGGGCGCGAGAAGTGCGGCTCGTCCGAGATGTAGAGCACTAGCCTGTCGGCCCAGCCCTTCGCCTTCACGTGGTCCCAGTATAGGCGCAGGGCCTCCTGGTAGACCTTCTTGTATTCGGGGCGCAGCTTCATGCGGTCGGCGCCCTCGTACGGCCACTCGCCCGGATACGGATCCTCGCCGAGGAACTTCTTCGGCGGCATCGCCCAGCCGAAGCAGTAGAAGATGCCTGGCGTGTAGGATACGGGGAAGTGGAATTCCTCGAAGTATTCCGTCGCGATGCGGTCGTACTCGGTGAAGTCCGCCGTCACCTTGCCGTCCTTGCCGCGCGTGAACTTCGGCGACGCGCCCAGCTTGTCGGGGCAGATGCGCTTCTCGGAGTTGAACTTCCAGAGCAGGCGCCGCCGCGCATCGGCGTCCAGGCCTTCGAAGTCGCTCTTCCACCACTTCGAGTGGAGACGCAGGTCGTAGATCGCCGGCGTCTCGGCGATGGCGGGAAGGGCGAAGTTCCACACGCGCACGGCGTATGCGTCTTCGCGGACAACCTGCCCGTCCGCCTTCCAGAGTATGCGGCCCTTGTATGTGCCGGGCTTCGTGTCGGCGGCTGTCTTGACGTTGATCCACACCGGCTGCGTGGTGTTGGCGGCGACGGGGCCGGCGTTCACTGGCGCGATCGGGTCAGGCCACCAGCCGCTCCAGCCGTCGGAGCCGGCGCCGTTCTTCGGATGCTTGAGCATCCATTCCGGGGTGAGCGAGCTGTAGTAGGACGTAGGGTAGTCCACCGGCACGTATTCGACCCAGCCCGTCTCGACGGTGAGTCCGCCCGTGCCGTCGGCCATAGCAGGTGGCGTCACTTCGACTTCGAGGCGTCCGATCGCCTTCGCGGCGCGCACGGCCAGCTGGAGCGGCTCCGTCTCGTTCTGTGCCAGGCACACCTCGAACGCGTGGCTGTCCTCGACGGGACTCTCGCGGAACACCTTCACGATCGGATCGACGGACTGTACGGCGAGCGCGACCTGCGGGCCTGCGGGACGCGCCTGCGGGGCGCCGACGAGCGCGCGCGCGTATTCCGCCACGATGATGCCGTCGTATGCGAACGAACCGTGGCCCTGCGTCGTCAGGTGCAGGGAGATTCTGGCGTCATTGTCGTCGGTAGAGAAGGAACCGAAGGTCGGCGTCCACGGCGTGGTGCCGACGACGCCACCGCTCGTCGCCAGCATCGAGGTTGTGTGTCCGTCCTTGCCGTGCTTGTGGAGATGGATCGAGACGCGCGAGTCGGAATTGTCGGACGAGATGAACCCGCCGTAGAAGTAGCTGCGGTTGGGCTTGATCGGGACATAATGGTACCAGCCGCGCCATGTCGGCTTTTCGTCCGCGGGAATAGTCGTCTTCGCGAAGCCGCCGCCGAACTTGCCGCCGGTCGCAGGCGTCTCGTATGCAATGCGCGAACCTTTGGCCTCCTTGGAGTGTGTCCAGCCAGCCGAGCCTTCGGTGAAGCAGGGGTTCTTCACGATGTTGGCGGAGCTTCTCAGTATCCTTTCGTATGCGGCCACGTCGGAAACGGTCGTCTTGCGGAGCAGCACCTGGTCGGAGGGGATGGGGCTGCCGAGCGCGCTGCGCACCTCCTCGGGCTTTTCCTGCGGACGAGGCTTGCCCTGCCGCACGTAGAGCCAGCACGTCTTCACCGTTTGCGCCGGGATCGAACAGGTGAAGATCGCGCGGTCGTCCAGCACGCAGAGGGGGATCTCGGTGGTGCCCTCCATGAGCTTGCAATCGGCGTTGCGAGTGGAGCGGACAGCCTCGTGGAGGCTGAAGGAGACCAGCGTGGAGGGAGACTCCTCCGATGAGAAGTTCGCCAGGCGAATGGGTACGCGAAACGCCCACGCGCCGTCCGCCGAATCGGCGGGCCAGGCGGCGTCCTGGCCGACAAACGCAGCCGAGATGCGCTCCGTCGCGCCGACGCGCGCGGAGACAGGCGTAGGCGTCACGCCGGGGTCGAA
>JAEEGH010029801.1_pt1 | contig 10647 bp, 9 predicted proteins | sample 9134181 | NCBI WGS metagenome assembly JAEEGH01 (sample SAMN16246544, study PRJNA631951) | gut metagenome | biome: gut microbiome; feature: rumen; material: DP-attached | host: Bos | place: Iran: Karaj | collected 2018-10
GCCCACCACATCGTGACGACGGAGGTGTCCGTCGCGGGAGGAAAGATCGTCGGCGCGGACAAGCGCAGCGAGTTCCGCATCTCGGACTACGAGGCTTCCATGAAGCTCTCGCGCCCCGAATTCGTCACGGTCTACGAGATCTACGGCGACATGGACGTCTTCGACCGCGAGTTCGCGCCGTACACGCTGGGCGCGACGAAGACGGGTCACGACTGCGGGGACATGTACATGGAGTTCAAGCGCGACAACTATCACGTGGAGCAGGCGGACTTCAAGCTGTCCGACGACGTGCAGACGCTGTATTTCGTCACCGATTACGGCCAGCTGATCGTCGGCGCCTACTCGCTGGACGACATCGTCCGGGCCGAGGCGCTGCTGCAGACCGGACGCATCCACAAGATCATCCAGTCCACGGCGAAATACCAGTTCGCGGACCCCATCATCTACGAGTTCGCCATGAGCGGCATGACGGACTTTACGGAGTTCCTGAAGTCGCTGGACTAGGCGCATAATCAAGAAACCTTATGATTGCCATAGAAAACATTATGGCAATCTTTTCTTTTTTTGCGAATTACCTGTCTTCTTTTGGGTATATAATGTCTTTAACAAGCTAATAACCCTGTTTGTTATAAAATTCAGAGAGGTAATAAAAATGGCAGACATCAAGAAAAAGACGATCGTTGATTTCAGAAACATGAAGGCCGCAGGCGAAAAGATCACCTGGCTGACCGGTTATGACTATCTGACCGCGAAATACGAAGAGAGAGCAGGCGTCGAGATGATCCTGGTCGGCGACTCCGCCGGCAACGTCATGCACGGCTACAGAGACACCTGGCCCGTCACCATGGACGAGATGATCTCCCACGCGCAGGCTGTCCACAGAGGCGCTCCGAACACGTTCTGCGTCGGCGACATGCCCTTCATGAGCTATCAGATGTCCAACGAAGACGCGATCTACAACGCAGGCAGATTCATCAAGGAAGCTGCGATGGACGCCATCAAGCTCGAGGGCTACACCAAGTCCTGCCTGGAGAGGATCTCCGCGATCAACGACGCCGGCATGGTCGTCATCGGCCACATCGGCCTGACCCCGCAGTTCGCAGCCCAGCTGGGCGGCAACAAGGCGCAGGGCAAGTCTCTGGAAGCTGCCGTTAAGCTCGTCAAGGCTGCCAAGGACATCGAAGCCGCAGGCGCTTCCATGATCCTGGTCGAAGGCGTTCCGGCCATCACCGGCAAGGCCATCCACGATGCGGTCTCCATCCCCGTTCTCGGCATCGGCGCCGGTTCCTACATGGACGGCCAGCTGCTGATCTTCGCGGATATGGTCGGCTACTTCGACGACTTCACCCCGAAGTTCGTCAAGAAGTACGGCAACGTCGGCGAAGTGCTGCTGAAGTCCTTCCAGGATTACTGCGCAGAAGTCAAGGCCGGCGAATTCCCGGTCGACGGCGTACACGCCTACAAGATCAAGGAGGAAGAAGCCAAGGCCATCGAAGCGGCCATTGCGGCAGAATTCAAATAGTTGTCGCTGGGGACGGTTCCGTTTGACACTTTGTTGTCGCCGGGAACCGTCCCCGTTGACACCTTGTGTTTTCGGGCGGGCCTGCGGGCCCGCTTTGTCATTGACATAACCTGTTCCGAATTGTATCATTAGCAATAGATAACCAATAAACGGCAGAGAGTGCGCAGGCCTTAAAAAGCCCGCCTGAAAAGGGAAACAGGTGAGATTCCTGTACTGTCCCGCAACTATGTTTGAGTCGTCCTTTGAGACAATGCCACTGAGGAGAGATCCTTGGGAAGGCGGAGAAGGGCGGATACTCATCAGTTAGGAGACCTGCTTTCTGTTCGTTGCCGCAAGACTGCGATGGATGGTCAGGGCAGCGCATAGAGATCCGGGCAGGCATTCTTTGTTTTCATCAAAGATCTCGTTCATGCGTATTTTCCGTGCACCCATGGCAGGCGCACGGTTTTTTATTTCACGTTGTAACGAAGGAGGACAATGATGAAAACCAAGAAAGTACTTATCGCGCTGCTGTGCGTGCTGGCTCTGATGCTGGGCGCCTGCAGCAAGGCCGACAACAAGGTCGAAAACCAGCATGGCGAAGAGTTCACCGTCACCGATGAGACCGTCCAGGTCGGCACCGAGGGCGGCGACTACGAGCCCTACACCATCACGCTGAACCTGGAGCGTTCCGGCATCGGCCAGAACATGGAAGAGACGTTCACGTCCGCTCCGGTCCACGCCATCGCTTCCGGCGACCAGATGGCCGACTTCTTCTTCGACCTGGGTCTGGAGGACCACATGGCCGGCTTCACCAGAGGGTCCTGCTGGTCCACCGTCAGCGAATACCCCGCCAGAGACACCGTCCACAAGATGGCTCCCGACGGAACGGGTCTTGCCAAGGTCTCCAAGGAAGACATCATCGCGACCGGCTGCGATTTCATGATGGGCTGGGACTCCCTGTTCTCCGACAATAACTTCTCCGTCAGCTTCTGCCTGGAGCACGGCATCATCCCGTACTTCCCGTACTGCTGCTCGGATAAGGCCACGTTCGAAGACATCTATAAGGACTACGAAGTCCTGGGCAACGTGTTCGGCGTGCAGGAAGTGGCCGCGGAAAAGGTCCAGGCCATGAAGGACAAGCTGGACTACGTCAAGGAGACTTTGGGCGAAGAAGCCTATGCGAACCCCGTCCGCGTGTTCGTGTATGACTCCGGCGAAGACGCTCCGTTCACGGCCTGCCAGGGCATGCCCGGCGACATGATCAAGCGCGCCGGCGGCATCTCCATCTTCGACGACATCGAAAAGGGCTGGGCCACCCCCTCCTGGGAGGAAGTCGTCGCCCGTGACCCGGACGTCATCCTCATCCTGGACTACGACTACGACACCGAAGCCAAGATCGAATTCCTGAAGAACAACGACTTCACCAAGAACCTGAGAGCGGTCAAGGAAGGCCGGATCTACTCCGCCTGCTGCGCCGACATGCAGGGCAGCGCCGGTTCCGCCGGCACCGTGGAGATCATGGCAAAGCAGTTCTATCCCGATAAGTTCTAGTTTTTAAAAAGAAGCGAAGATGGAAAAACGAAAGACAGCGCTGTTTCCGCTGAATAAAGAATCGCATTTCCTGATCTTCTGCATCGTTATGCTCTGCGTCATGTGCATAGCCATGTTCATGGCTATGCGCATGGGCAGCGTGGAGATCGATTCGGACATCATCAAAGGCGTGCTGGTCAACAAGCTGACCGGCAGAGAGTATTATCCGGCCGACTGGGAATTCAGCCTGGAGTCCATCATTTGGGATATCCGCGCGCCCCGCGTCTTTACGGCGTTCATCGTAGGCGCGGGCCTTACCATGTGCGGCATCCTGATGCAGGTGCTCACGAAGAACTCCCTGGCGGACCCCTACGTGCTGGGGATCTCCCACGGCGCGTCTGCCGGCGCGGTCTCCGTGATCATGTACGGATACCTGTGGTTCCTGGGCGGCTACGGCACCATGGCAGGCGCTTTTATGGGCGCCCTCATCTCGATCGTGCTGGCCATCCGCATCGCTTCGGTGCGCAAGACGGTCTCGGCCACGCAGCTCGTGCTGGCCGGCATCGCGGTCAACGCGCTGTTCGGCGCCATCACGAACCTGATGATCTACCACACGAAGACCGGCTCGGACAAGGTGAAGACCGCTTCTTACTGGATGATGGGCTCGCTGTCCGGGTCCTCGTGGGAAAAACTGAAGTACGCGACGATCGCGTTCCTGGTGTGCTTCGCGTTCATCATGCTGCTGACGCGGCAGCTCGACGTGCTGATGCTGGGCGACGACGTGGCGTCCACCGTGGGCGTGAACACGGACAAACTCAAGCTGATGATCATCCTGCTGGCCACGCTGCTGACCGGCGTCATCGTATCCGTCTCCGGCCCCATCGGTTTCGTCGGCCTGACGTTCCCCCACATCACCCGGGGCATCGTGGGCACGAAACACCGGCGGCTCGTTCCGGCGGCGGTGCTGACGGGAGGCACGTTCCTCGTCGCGGCAGACATCATCTCCCGGGTCATCGTGGCTCCGGAGGAGCTGCCCATCGGCGTGGTCGCGGCGTTCTTCGGCGCGCCGTTCTTCCTGTATCTGATCCGCAAGGGCAATAAGAAGGCAGGTGGCTGAGCATGAAACTGAACGTAGAGAATCTCAGTTATTCCATCGGCTCCAAGCTGATCGTGGACGGCGTGAACCTGGGCGTGGAGGAAGGTTCGTTCGTCGGGCTCGTAGGGCCCAACGGCTGCGGCAAATCCACGCTGCTCAAGAACATCTACAAGGTGTACAAACCCGACAGCGGCGCCGTGTACGTGGACGGAAAGAACCTGGCGGTGATGTCCAGCAGGGAGACCGCGAAGGAGATGTCCGTCATGCAGCAGGAGAACAACGTGGAGTTCGATATGACGGTGTTCGACATGGTCATGCTCGGACGCTATTCGCACCAGAAGATGTTCGGCACCAATATGGTGACCGAGGGGCAGATCGTGCGCGACGCCCTGGCGGAGGTCGGTCTCGCCGGCTACGACGAGCGCAGTTTTCTGTCGCTGTCCGGCGGCGAGAAACAGAGAACGCTCGTGGCCCGGGCGCTGGTGCAGAAGGCGGAGCTCATCATCCTGGACGAACCCACGAACCACCTGGACATCGGCTACCAGTACCAGATCATGAACATCCTGAAAAATCAGGACCTTACCGTATTTTCCTCCATCCACGACCTGAACATCGCGTCCTGCTACTGCGACAGGATCGTCCTGATGAAGCAGGGACAGATCGTCGATTTCGGTACGCCGCAGGAGATGTTCGTGCCGGAAAAGATCAGGGCGCTGTTCGGCGTGGATACCGAGGTGAACGTCAACAGCCACACGGGCCGTCCGAATATCGTGTTTTTCCCGCAGTAGACCCTTTGCGGGGTTGACCCGGCGGGCCGCTTGTGGTATAGTACAGCCGAACTGAATAGAGCTCATCAAGAGTGGCTGAGGGAATAGGCCCTGTGACGCCCGGCAACCTGCGCAAAGCAACGGTGCTAAATCCTACAGGTATTACCTGAAAGATGAGGACAATTGTAAAATAAGGCCTCTTCTTTCGAAGAGGTCTTTTACATTACATGAGCTCTTATGAAACAAAGGAGGAGATAACCATGGTAAGAAAACTGTTTACTTCCGAATCCGTCACGGAAGGCCATCCCGATAAGATCTGCGACCAGATCTCCGACGCCGTGCTCGACGAAGCGCTGCGCCAGGACAAGCTGAGCAGAGTCGCCTGCGAGACCTGCGCGACGACCGGCCTTGTGATGGTCATGGGCGAAATGACCACGTCCGGCTACATCGACATCCAGGGCATCGCCCGCAAGGTGATCGCCGACATCGGCTACACGAAGGGCGAATACGGCTTCGATTCGTTCAGCTCCGGCATCATCGTCGCGATGGATCAGCAGTCCCCGGACATCGCCATGGGCACGAACGAGGAAGTCGGCGGCGCCGGCGACCAGGGCATCATGTTCGGCTACGCCTGCACGGAGACCCCGGAACTCATGCCGCTGCCCATTTCTCTGGCTCACAAGCTGGCGATGCAGCTGACGAAGGTCCGCAAGGACGGCGTGCTGACCTACCTGCGCCCGGACGGCAAGACCCAGGTGACCGTCGAATACGAAGACGATAAGCCCGTGCGCGTGGATACCGTCCTGATCTCCACGCAGCACGATCCCGACGTCACGCAGGAGCAGATCAAGAAGGATCTGATCGAGTACGTCATCAAGCCCATCGTTCCGGAGAAGTTCCTGGACGGCGAGACGAAATACTACGTCAACCCGACCGGCCGCTTCGTCATCGGCGGACCGCACGGCGACTCCGGCCTGACCGGCCGCAAGATCATCGTCGACACCTACGGCGGCTACGCCCGCCACGGCGGCGGCGCCTTCTCGGGCAAGGACCCCACGAAGGTGGACAGAAGCGCTTCCTACGCGGCCAGATACGCCGCGAAGAACGTGGTGGCCGCAGGCCTCGCGGAACGCTGCGAGATCGAGCTGGCCTATGCCATCGGCATCGCGCAGCCGGTGTCCATCCTGGTCGATACGCAGGGCACAGGCAAGCTGCCTGACGACAAGATCGCCGAGATCGTGTCCAAGGTGTTCGACTTTACGCCGGGCGGCATCATCAGGAAGCTCGACCTGCGCAGACCGATCTTCCGCAAAACGGCGGCTTACGGCCACTTCGGCAGAGAAGACGCGGACTTCACGTGGGAAAAGACGGACATGGTCGACGCGCTGAAGGCGGCAGCAGGACTGTAAGGTCTATTTGGGGAATGCAGAGTGTATGCCAGCGTCTTCGGACCGTTTCGTGTTTTTCGGTCGCAACCGTGCACGGACAGTCCGTTCTCGGACACGCTCTCGCTCAGCGTGGCCCCAACAGCGGTTCTAAGCTCTGGCTTCGCCTTGCGGCTCGCCAATCGCTAAGAACCGGTATCCCCGATGGTCCTCGAACGGCCTGCCTCCGCACGGCTGCTTCAAAGATCATCACTTCCCGTTTACAACTTCAACAATAAAGAGAAGGTTCGTAAAGACCTTCTCTTTTTTTTATTGGACTTTATGCCAGACTCTGTTTGCTTCGAAAGCCGGCGCAGAAGAGCAATTGGAGGGGATCGTCTGTGTTTCCGGTTTCTGAGCGTAATCAGTTTCGGACGCGCGCCCAGGCGCTGCGGCGACGCGATGTCCGAGGCCGCGTTTCGCATAGACGAAACCGGCCGAGTCCGCGGAGCTGATCCGAAACTGCACGCGAAAGAAATCGCTGAAACACCAGATCCCCGACTTTGCGACGCTGCGCCGGCTTTCGAAGCAGTACGTCCGCCAAACACGCCTCCATCCCTGTGATCGCTTTATGCGCATACGGGTCCATTTATGCATGCATAAATAATAATATGCACAAATATTAAAAAATATTAGACAAATATTCAAAAATCCCCTTGACATAAAATCAGTATAAATATACACTATCCACATTCTTTCACGAATATTTATGTATATTTTCAACAAATACTGAATCGACAACATGAGCATCATCGCTGACATCTTCGCTAATTATTATCAATACTTCCTGCGCGGTACGCGCACGACCATCGTCGTCTCTCTGGTCACTGTTTTCTTCGGAACCGTCGTCGGCTGCCTGATCGCGCTGCTGCGGCTCTCGAAGTTCAAACCGCTCTCCGGCTTCGCAAAACTCTACGTCACGGTCCTCCGCGGCACGCCTCTGCTGGTCCAGCTGTACATCGTCTACTACCAGCTGAATTTCATCCCCTATCCGGACGGCACGTTCCTGGGCGTGGAGCTGGCGCGGGTCATCCCCTGTATCATCGCCCTGAGCCTGAACTCGGGCGCCTACGTGGCGGAGATCATCCGGGCGGGCATCCAGGCTGTGGACTTCGGGCAGACGGAGGCGGCGCTGTCCTGCGGCATGACGTTCGGCCAGTCCATGCGCTATATCATCCTGCCGCAGGCGGTCAAAAACATCCTGCCGGCCATCGGCAACGAGTTCGTCACCATGGTGAAAGAGACGTCCATCATCCAATACCTGGGCATCTCCGACCTGATGTACAACAACGGCATCGTGGTCACGTCCACGTACAACCCGCTGCCCTGCTACTATATCTCGGCCCTGATCTACCTGACGCTGAACGTGGTGCTTGGCAAGGGCCTGAACATCTTCGAAATGAGGCTGAAGCAAAGTGAACGGTAACGTACTGTTTGACATACAAGGATTGAAAAAGAACTTCGGAGAGGTCGAGGTGCTGAAAGGCATCGACCTGAAGATCGAGAAAGGCGAGGTAGTCGTGGTGATCGGGCCTTCCGGGTCCGGGAAATCCACGTTCATCAGATGCCTCAACCTTCTGGAGGAGCCGACCGGCGGCAAGATCTTCTTCGAGGGCGTCGACATCATGAGCAAGGACACGCGGGCCAATCTCCACCGGGAAAAGGTGGGCATGGTGTTCCAGCAGTTCAACCTGTTCAACAACCTGTCCGTGCTGGACAACGTCACCGTTTCGCTCAAAAAGGTGAAGAAGATGCCCGAACAGCAGGCGAAGGACAAAGCCATGGCGCTGCTGGAGCGGATCGGCCTCGCGGACAAGGCGGAAGCGTATCCCTCGCAGCTGTCCGGCGGCCAGAAGCAGCGCATCGCCATCGTGCGGGCCATGGCGCTGGATCCGGACGTCATGCTGTTCGACGAACCCACGTCCGCCCTCGACCCCGAAATGGTGGGCGAAGTGCTGAAGGTCATCCAGGATCTGGCGTCGGAAGGCGTCACGATGGTGGTCGTGACCCACGAGATGGGCTTCGCGCAGAAAGTCGGCACGCGGGTGATCTTCATGGACGGCGGCGTGATCGCCGAACAGGGCACCCCCCAGGAGATCTTCGAACATCCCCAGAACGAACGCACCAAGGACTTCCTGTCCAAGGTCATCAACGTCATATAGCAACACATTGAGGAGGCAGTAAACACATGCTTGGAACCATCAACCCCGAAATCTTATTCCTGCAGCAGGAAGACCAGATCAAAGCCGGACTCCTGGACATGAAGATGATCCTGGAGATCACGGAGGAAACGTATAAAATGCTGGGCCTGGGCCAGATCCAGAATCCGCCGAAGACCCATATCGGCATCCCCGAGCCGGACAGCTGGAACTCGTTCTTCAACACCATGCCCTGCTACATCGGCGGCGACTACAACATCGCCGGCGTCAAGTGGGCGGCCGAGAGCAAGAAGAACGCGAACACGCCGGGCATTCCCTACGGCATCGATATCTCGATCCTGAGCGACCCCGAGACGGTCCTCCCGTTCTGCATCCTGGACGGCACCATCATCACGGCGATGAGAACGTCCGCGGTGGCCGGCGTGCAGGCGAAATACTGCGCTCCTTCCGATACGAAGACCGCGACCCTGATCGGCGCGGGCGTCATCGGCGAGACCATGGTGATGTCCGTCTGCGAGGCGATCCCCACGCTCGAGACCATCTACATCTGCGACATCGACCTGCCGAAAGCGCAGAAGATCGCGGAGGAATACAAGGGCAAATACGAAGGCGTGGAGATCATCGCCAGCGACGACAGCAAGGCCTGCGCGGCGAAGTCCGAGCTCATCATGGGCGAGACCACGGCCAGAACGCCGTTCATCGACAAGACCTGGGTCAAGCCCCACAGCGCCATCGTCTGCGTCTCCAACGAGGCGAACAAGGACGTCGCGCTGATGGCGGACGTGAAGGTCGTCGACTACTGGAAGCAGATGGTGACGTTCAAGAACAAGGCCATCGTCCAGGCGTTCGACGCGGGCGAGATCACGAAGGACCAGATCCTGGAGACTTCGGATCTGGCGCTGGGCAAACCGGTCAGAACGTCCGACGACCAGTTCATCTACGCCTGCTCCCTGGGGCTGGGCGCGCTGGACATCACGGTCGCGTACAAGATCTATCAGAACGCAGTCAAGATGGGGCTTGGCAACAAGGTCAAGATGTGGGACAAGCCCCTGTGGGAATAACAAGAAGGAAAACGGACGTACGGAGGTAAAGACAAATGAAAAAGATCATCGCACTCATCCTGGCTCTGGCCATGGTTTTCAGTTTCACAGCATGCGGCGGCGGAGGCTCGGATTCGGGCAAATCCGTCATCGATGACATCAAAGCGAAGGGCAAGCTGACCGTCGGCACGTCCGCGGACTATCCGCCCTACGAATTCCACACCGAGATCGACGGCGTCGACACCATCGTCGGCTTCGACATCGCCATCGCGAAGGCCATCGCGGACGACCTGGGCGTAGAGCTGGAGATCGTCGACATGTCGTTCGACAATCTGCTGATGAGCCTGGCAAACGGCGAATTCGACATGGTCATCGCGGCCATCACGTCCAATGAGGAACGCGAAAAGGCCGTCGACTTCTCCGAGCCCTATCTGGTCAGCAAGAACCTGATCCTCGTCAAGACTGAGAACGCCGGCAAATACAAGACGATCGATGATATCGCCGGCGCCAAGGGCGGCGCGCAGACCGGCACCATCACCTACGACCGCTGCGTGCAGTACGTGGGCGAAGCGACGACGGTCGGCCTGGCTAAGGTGCAGGATCTGGTCATGGAACTGCAGGCCGGAAAACTCGATCTGCTGTTCCTGGACTACATGACGGTGCTGACCTACGCGGAAGTGAAGGACGACCTGGAAGCGGTCGACGTGAACATTCCGTCCGATACGGAAGGCTATCAGATCGCGGTCAAGGAAGGCAACAGCGAACTGCAGCAGTACATCAACGGCGTGCTGGCGAAGCTGCTGGCGGAGAACGCCATCGAAGACTTTATCGTGGAAGCGCAGCAGCAGGCGGGAATGGACGAATAAATGGCGAGACAATACATCGCGCAGCGGCTGCTGCAGGAAAAGGATTTCCTGATGTCGCAGCTGCAGGACATGATGAAGGGCATGGACGACGTGATCGACCTGTCCGTCGGAGATCCGGACTTTACGACGCCGGCCCCCATTATCGAGGCAGGTTACAGGGACGCCCTGGCCGGCTGCACGCACTACACGCAGCACAGAGGCTACCCCGACGTCATCCAGGCGGTCGTGGATTACTACAAACGCGAGCTGGGCGTGGAGATC
>JAEEGH010029803.1_pt1 | contig 10647 bp, 11 predicted proteins | sample 9134181 | NCBI WGS metagenome assembly JAEEGH01 (sample SAMN16246544, study PRJNA631951) | gut metagenome | biome: gut microbiome; feature: rumen; material: DP-attached | host: Bos | place: Iran: Karaj | collected 2018-10
AACGGCAAGAATCCGGCTCAACGGCTTTTTTCCGGCAGTAAAACTCATTGTCTTCCTTCCTCCTTTCCAGGCTGCACGAAATCATCCAGCGGCAGCATGGTCGTCATTTCTGCACCGTCCTTCCCGGCAATGACGATCTTCATCTCCGGGAAGATATCTGAAACGGTCTCATAGAATAGCCTCTGCTTTGTAATTTCGGGATACTTTGCGTATTCTTCATACAGTTTCTGGAATCTCGACGCCTGCCCGTTGGCTTCATTAATCCGCGAAGTCTTATAAGCTTCTGCCTTTTGCAGCACTTCATCTGCATCTGCCTGTGCCGCCGGCAGAACTTCATTGGCATATTTGTTGGCGTTGTTGGTTGCCGTTTCAGCATCCTGCTTTGCCGTCTCTACCGCTTTAAACGCTTCCTGTACTTTAACCGTTGGAGGCTCCGCATCCTGAATTGTAATGTTCACCAGTGTTATGCCGAGATCTTCCTGCTCCAGACGGGCAAGGATTTTATCTTTAATTGCAGACTGGATTTCGCTTTTCCCTGTCGTTATAACGTCGTCCACCTTATAGAGGCCTATCGTATCTCTGATATACGACTGGCACAGCATCTTGAGAATCCCTACAGGGTCTGCAGAGTTATAAAGATACTTCACCGGGTCCGTCACGCGGTACTCTACATAGAAATCTACGTTGACAAAATTGTAGTCCACCGTAATCATGACAGACTCTGTAGGAATAGAATTACCTGTCCGTATATCATATCCGATGGCGAACCCTTTTGTGGCTTTGGAGACCAGCGTTTTCTGCTGGATAAACGGCCATTTGAATTTTAATCCGGAGGTCGACACAACAGACGGTTTCCCAAGTGTTGTGATAACGGCAAATTCATCTTCCTGAAGCTCATAAAATGAGTTAAAGAAGATGGAGATGATCAGCAGCAAGACCACTGCTATGGGAATCAGTGCCGGTTTGAAACGGAACTGCGGCCTTCTCGGCTTTTCCTGCCGTGGCTGCGGCTCCGGATCCGGGCGTTTCCAGCTGTATTCGTTTGGATCCATTGATTTTCCTCTCTGTCCTTCCGTTTCACGGAAATTGATTTATAAGTTTATTGTACCGTAAACAAACCGTCATTGCAAGCATTTCTGTCCTGTGTGACAGTTGTGTGACGCCTCTTGTGTTAAACTGATTGTGTCACAAAAAATCTGTACTGAAGTCGGGAAAATATATTTCTAAAATTTAAAAAATTGTTACAATTAGGTGCAGATTTTTCGAGTCAACTATGATATACTTTTAAAAATCAAATTGGAGGTGCAACCCATGGCAAATGACATCATCAAGAACAACCTGGAAGATCAGGTACTTGACGCTGTGACAGGCGGCGCAAACATTATCAAAACTACGGTAAACGTACCAACGGATTCCAAAATTCCTCCCAAAATAGACGGAGAACCGCTCAATGACCTGGAGCTGCTGAACGTATCCGGCGGTGTTCTCGCTACCCCCGTTGGCGAAGAAGCAAAACCACAGCCTGTTTTTGCTCCGGCTTATTCGACAACATATGTTGTCAAGCGTGGTGATACGCTCAGTGCCATTGCCTTGCGTTACCATACTACGGTATCTGCCCTGCAAAAATTGAATCGCATCGGCAATCCTGATCTCATCACGGAAGGCACAACGCTCCTTATCCCGACAAGATAAGCGTCCGTTTCCAACAGAAAAGAATCCAGTCATCGGAGAGATGTATTCTTTCCCCTGACTGGATTCTTTATGTATATGCCAAAACGGTCAGTGCAGTATAAATTGCAGCAACGGTGAAAAGGATGATCGCCTGCTTTCTGCGATGCTCAGTCAGAAGCCCGACATACTCTCGCACAGCCGCATTTGGCCAGAAATACCATTTCGTCGGTGCTCCCATACCCACAGCATCCAGGCCTGCCTGTTCTGCCTTCAGGCCAGCACGGAAAACATGATAATTTGTTGTAAAAAAAGCAACTTTTCCATTTTTCCGCACTCCATCAATGATCTCTTTGGAAAAGAGCATATTTTCCAGTGTATTGACAGAACGGTTCTCCGCAAGAATCTGCCCGTGCGGAATCCCCTGTTCCAGCAGATATGCCTGCATCGATGCTGCTTCCGACTGCACTTCATCTGCTCCCTGCCCGCCGGAAACCACAAAACACGCTTCCTTGCCGCTCTCCTCCAGCTGTGCATTCCGGAACTGTAAAGCGAGGTCAAGCCTGCCTCTGAGGAGGGGCGTCGGTGTGCCATCTTTCTTCAGGGCACAGCCAAGAATAATCAGGAAATCCCTGTCCTTCTCCGCTTCGGTTTTCGCAGCAATCACATCAGCAACTGCAGATCCGATGATCATACATTCAAAATAGAGATAAAATGCCGCCAGGAGGTTGATCAGCAGATTTTCCCACAGGCTCTGCTGTCCGTACACAGCAGCCCGGTAATCCAGAAAATCAATCAGAACCTGTCCCGCAATAAGAAGAAAGGAAAGGATGATTCCAAGAACATTTACAAAACGAAACCCTTCGTGCCGAATCAGCATTATGTTGGAGATAAAAAGGCTGGCTGCAAAAAGCAGCAAAAAGGGTGCTGTCAGAAGCATATAGTTCTTGGCAGAATGAAGCAGGGTATAAATCGTCTGTGCTTCCCGAAAACTCTGCGGATTTTGAAAGCAATGAAAGGTTATATACACATACGTCCCGGCGAGAGAGAGGATAAACAAGGCAAATCCAAAATAAAAAATGGTGTCGTAAGAGTACAGATTCTCTTTCAGCTGCAGTCTAAATGCTCGCCAGAGCAGACAGACAACAAGAGAAAAATAAACTGTCAGCACCAGGTTTGTCCACATCAGCCAGCCCGGCTTGCCAAGCTTTATGAAATACAGCATCAACATCCCCGTCACAGCTGAAAGCCCGATAATGCCTGAAATTCCCGGCATCTTTTTACGGATGCCGGGTTTCAAGGCTTTCTCTCTTTCTCAGAAGGATCTGCACTGTTGGGATGGGTGTGCAGGAGATTCATCATAAGTGTTACAAACCAGGAATGTCTGTCGACACCGTCCTGATCCCGAAAAGTGTCAAATCCACCTGTAACGGAGCTGAGTTCCTCATCAGGAAGAGCTCCAGTTTTCCGGATTGGCTCCGGTTCCGTGACTATTTTCATAACCGGTCCTCCTGTCATACTTTTGAAAAAGCCTCTGCCCAGAAAGAGCAAAGGCTTTTTCCGATCTCTGACGAAGGTCAGAATTTAATAACCAACTTCTGGCCTACCGAAATCTGATCGGCATTTTTAATGTTGTTCCACTGGCAAAGCTGCTCGACTGTGCAGTGGTATTTCTTTGCAAGTTCACCCAGAGTATCTCCGCTCTTGATTTCATAGGGGAGCTGCGTTCCGCCCTGAATGCTGCTCAGTACTTCATCGTTCAGTGCTACTTTTTCCATATCCATCTTTGTTCCTTTCTGAAAAACTTGTTCTTTCTTTTCTACCCGCAAACTGTTTCTCTCTTTGTCTGCAGACACAGTATAATACAGGAAATGTCACACAACTGTCACACAACATCAGTACTTTTTGCGAATGCGCAGGATATTGTGTCCTTCTCTGTACTCATAGCTCACGTCATCCATTATCCTCTTGACAAGAAAGATACCCAGCCCTCCTGTCGGGCGATCATGTGCTGCAAGGGATACATCAGGGTCCTTCTTCGCCAGGGGATCATACGGTCGCCCCTGATCCAGAAATATTACAACCGCCGCACGCGGATCCTTCTCCAGATCCACCTGTACGGTTGCCATACCGGTTCCCGGGTCATAAGCATAATGGGCAATGTTGCTGAACAGCTCATCGATCGCTACATCGAGTTGCATCTGCGTTTTCATCGGACAGCCTGCTTCTTCCAGCTGTCCATTGACAAAGTCGGTAACTTTCTCAACATTATCAATAGTAGCGGGAACTGTCAGCTCTCTCATTATTCAATATTCAGGATGTCTATAAACCCGGTTACTTCAAACACTTCCATGACAACTTCGTTCGCATGGAGGAGCCTCATGCTCCCCTGTTTTGCCATCATCTTATGGGCAGAAAGCAGAACGCGCAGTCCGGCAGAAGAGATGTACTCCAGGTCACTCAGATCAATCACCAGTTCTGTCACGCCGGTGAGATTGTCTTTCAGAAACTGCTCCAGTTCCGGGGATGTTGAAGTGTCAAGACGCCCTTTCAGTGCAACTTCCAGAACAGTGTTTTCCGTCTTTTTGCTGATTTCTAACATGATGCCTTTCCTCCTGTTATCATTCAAAATTTTTAACAATGGTGAAGCTTGCTTTTTTCTTTTTAATGCCGACGATTACATCGTCAGACAGTTTAGCCACAATAGATTTCTCCAATTCATCCCAGGCTTCCCTGTTCTCTGCCCTTTCTTCCCCAGGAACAAGATTCTGCCTGTATCCGTTCAGAGACCAGACCGGGATAATCATTGACTCTTCGCCTGCCCCTGCAAAGTTCACTTCTGCAGGAACCACCTGTGCTCCGTATTTTGCTTCCATCTTGCCGACATCATCATAAAACAGCAGGCTGTTTTCGATAATATCAGCTATTTTACCCATAAATCCTTTTCGGCTTGCATTTTCTCCGGACGTTGAGAGTGCTATCAGCTGATCCTTGCGGTCCCGATCCATATCGGTTTCCACTTCAAGACAAATATAACAGATACGGCCTTCATATTCAAGCCAGAATTTTCCTTCGAACCCATCTGTCATTGCCCGTACCATTCCAAGCGTCTCCTCCACAAGAAGCTGGAGATGAAGCCAATCCTTTCTGGAGAGGCCGAGGCGCATAGCCACATCGTCCGTAATTTTCATCGCAGCGGGAAGCCGGATATTTGTGTTTTTCACCGGCAATTTATTCGTCTGCATTGTTAAACCTCCTCTATTCTTCGGCAGACCCGGAATTCTCTCCGGAGTCACCGTATTATTCTCCTGTCTTTTCCAGGCGCTGGCGTTCTACAAGTTCGGCAAACCGTCCGCCTTTTGCAATCAGCTCTTCATAGGTTCCGTCTTCTGCGATTTTTCCCTCCTCAAGGACTAATATTCTGTCACAGTGTCGTATGGTGGAGAGCCGATGTGCTATAACAATCCGCGTGCATTTAAGGCTGTCCAGTGCTTCCGATACCTGTTTTTGGGTTTTATTATCCAGCGCACTGGTTGCTTCGTCAAACATTAATATTTTCGGCTTCGGTGCGATTGCCCGAGCAATCATCAACCGCTGTTTCTGCCCACCTGAAATACCTCCCTGGCCTTCACTGATTACTGTATTCATTCCCATCGGCATAGCACGGATATCATCCGCAATACCGGCAATCTCTGCTGCTTCCCACGCATCCTTGACCGACAGCTGTGGGGCAGAAATCACAATGTTGGAATAAATATCTCCCTGAAAGAGGCTGCCGTCCTGCGTCACGGCTCCGATCATTCTTCGCAAAGAACGAAGATCGATTTTATTAATATCCTTTCCGTCATAATAAATGGCTCCGCGCTCGGGTTTTTCAAAGCCGAGAAGTAACCGCATCAGGCTGCTTTTTCCTGCTCCCGATTTCCCGCAAATGGCTACATATTCCCCGGCTTTAATTTTCAGGTTCATACCGTCAATCACATAAGGCATATGCTCATTATATCGGAAAGAGACGTTATTCATCTCAATCGAACCTGACAATCTTGTGAGAATTTCTCTGCCCTCGGAAACCTCCGGTTCCGCTTTCAGAATCGGTTCTGCCATCTCCAAAATCGGACGGATCTGTGCCACAGATACCGCAATTCCGGCAAGGGAAGAAAATGCTCCCATAACCATTCCATACGTTGTGCTGAACGCCAGATAATCAGAAGGAGAAACCTGGGTTTTCACAGCGAAAAAATAAATGACAATCGTTCCGACCAGCGAGATTGCCGTAAGGATCGCGGAATTGATCTTCAGAAACAGTGGCGGGTTATACTGCAGCTCTGCTTCTTTGGCATATGCATCAGCCCATTTAGCAAAGGCCCGCTTTTCCGCCCCGGCAAGCTTGATTTTCTGTACACCGGTAATCAGTGCATAACTTAACCCGCTCTCCTTCGCGTTGTACTCCATCTGCTGTTTGCTCAGCTTCATTCTCGTGAGTGTCGTGATCAGCGATACTGCCACCGTTGCAAGAATCACACATAATGCAGGTGTGGTAAGCGCCGGAGCAAAGCGAAAAATCTGCCCAATGTATAACAGCGACGCCAGTGAAGTGATTCCTGTGGAAAATACACTTCCCAGCAGCAGGCTGCAAAGCTGATTCACAGCCTGGCTTCTTTTGGACAATTCTCCAGCGCTGTAAGACCTGAAAAACGGTGCCGGCAGACTCAGAAGGCGCTGCATCATAGCAGCTTCAACTGCAAGGGAGGTTTTTGTCTCAATTCGAGCCATAGCCAGTTCTCGTGACATGGTAAACAATTGTGATGACAATGCTGTACATATCAAAAATCCGGCTGTACCCCACAGCAGTGTAACATTTCCGAGTGGACGAACAAAACCTGTCAGCATCTTCGTCAGTCGCGGAACCAGAATTCCTGTGAGGACAATCAGAAATGCCAGTGCAACAAACAGCACAACGTCCCCTGCATTGAGGCAGTTTTTCAGATACAGCAGAAGATCCGGAATCCCGATGGTCTTCAATGGTAAAGGCCGGTAGAAGCAGAACGCTTCCTCTCGGAATTCTTTCGCAGTTCGCTTTGTGACCTGGGTTTTCTTCCCGGTCGAATCTTTATACCAATAGCCTTGAAGCGGATTTGGGATTAATGCAACCGGACGCCCGTCCTCTTTCAGATAACCGAGCATAGGTCCGAAAGCATCTTTCTCCCATCCCTCGCGAAGCACTACCGTCCGATACATAATGCCGTGCGGCCGGAATGCAAAATTCATCTGGTCTTCCGTGTTCCTGACTGAATCGGGAATCTCTGCCGGCTTATAGTGATAGTACTTCAGTATATCATCAATTGCATCACGTGTAACAATGCGCTCGTCTGCCAGGCTTCCTGCATTTCTCGTCCCGATGACAGAGGAGGCCATCCGAAGCATGGAGTCTTCAAACAGTTCCTGATCATGTCTCTTTCTCTGTCGGATCTGTTCATCGAACCAGTTAAACATAGACCTGCCTCCTTTCTCAGTCACTCGTCACAAGTTCTGTGTAATACCCGCCTTTTGCGTATAGTTCATCGTGGGTGCCACGCTCTGCTACCCGGCCATGGTCGAGAACAATGATCTCATCGCAGTCGCGTATGGTTGACAGTCTGTGTGCAATGACGATGCAGGTAATGCCTCTTTCCTTTACGGATTTTACAAGCTCATACTCTGTTTTTGCATCCAGTGCACTGGTCGCTTCGTCCATAATAATGATTGAAGGATCCTGTGCCAACACACGGGCAATCTCCAGGCGTTGCCGCTGACCGCCGGACAGATCCTTTCCGCCTTCGGCTATCCGTCCCTGATATCCGCCTTCCCTCTGTACAATGTCCTCATGGATTTGTGCGTCACGTGCTGCGAGAATCATCTCGAAATCTTCAATGGAATCGTCCCACATTTTGATGTTGTCGGCAACCGTTCCCTCAAAAAGAATGATGTCCTGATCTACCACCGCAAGTGATCCGGTAAATACATTTCGGTCAATCTCATGAATCGGTTTTCCGTCAAAAAGGATTTCTCCGCTCCATGGCTGATACAGCCCTGCAATCAGCTTTGCCAGAGAACTCTTTCCTGAACCTGACATTCCTGCAAACGCTACACGGCTTCCGGGTTTAATGCTCATGGAAAAATCTTTAATCAGCGGCTCCGACAGAGGGGAATAACCGAAGGTAACATGCTTCAGTTCAATTGACCCGCTTAGCTTTCTGAAGTCACAGTCTTCCGAAAGAGCTTCTTCGCGATAGGGTATATCATCCGGAACCTGCATCACATCTTCCACTCGTTCCATTTGCGTCCGCATCTCCTGGATGGTTTGTCCCGCTGAGATCATCATCATGGCAGGATTCAGAAACGAAGAGAGGAAAGCCTGGAAAGTGAAAATCATTCCGAGCGTAAATTGCCCCTGCATGGTAAGGTAAACGCCCAGCACCAGAACTGCATAGTTGGCAACCGAGGAAAAGAATGCCGGGATTATTCCAAGGTAAGCATTCAGCTTGGTAAATTTTACGGTCTGTGCGCTGACGGATGCCTGATACCCGGCCCACTTGGCAAAAAAACCGTTCTCTGCACCGCTGGCTTTAATGGTCTCCACCATTTGTACCCCGGAAACGGTAGCGGCAGCCAGCTTTCCGGCATCCCGCATCTGCACTCGTGTGATGTTCACCCGTTTTTGGGAGATGATTCTGCTCATAAAGCCGTTTATCACAATTGTCGCGAGGCCGACCATAGTAAGCACCACGCTGTATCGCAACATGACCACCAGATAGAAGACCATCATGACAACGTTCAAAAGCAGCGGAGCCAGTGTATTGACAAGCGCACCTGCAATAGCAGCATTGGTATCCTGGCGCATCTGAATGTCTCCTGCCATACGCTGTGAGAAAAAGCTCATCGGCAAATGCAGAACTTTCCACATATAGGTGCTGCTGCCAATTACTGCCATCTTCCCGTTAATTTTCAGAGCATAGACTTCCTGGATGGCACTTACCAGAATCTGCAGTCCTCCAACACCTGCAAGCAGGATCAGAAACGGCATAAGCAGCTCTCGGTTCTCCCCTTCGAGCAGCCAGTCCATGAAAAAACGCGAAAAAACAGGGTTGATAATACCAAAGAGATAGCTGATCAGCGTCGTTACCATCACGAAGACGACCGCGGCTCCAGCTCCCATAAGGCGTTTACGAGCAAAAGATAGTGTACTCTGCCGCTTTCCGTCAGGCTGAAAGCCTTCCGTGGGTTCGAACATCAGGCAGATCCCGGTGAAGGATTGGTCAAACTCTTCTGCAGTAATCTTTACACTGCCGCGTGCAGGGTCATTGATATATGCATATTTTCCCCTGAAGCCGCATAAAACGACAAAATGGTTGAAGTTCCAGTGCACAATGCAGGGAAACTCTCCTTCTGTTCGCAGGGCTTCGGGTTCCAGCCGGTAGCCTTTTGCATCCAGCCCATAACTGCGAGCCGCTTTCAGTGCGTTCAGAGCATTGGACCCGTCACGCGAAACACCGCAGTCAACTCGCAGCTGTTCCAGCGGTACCCACTTCTGGTAATATGCCAATACCATTGCCAGGCAGGCTGCGCCGCATTCCAGTGCCTCCATCTGCATGACCACCGGCACTTTGGCTACTCCGTGTCTGACGGGTTGTACAACCTTTTTCGTCACAGGCGTTCCCCCCGTCAATTAAACAAGAGATGCAGGATCTGGGTACTATGATAGCCCACTTTTGCATCATAAACTCCGTCCGGAAGATTCGCAGTAGCAGTTGCTGTTATCCGACCGTTTTCATCGGTTGTCACGGAGAGTATCTCTGCACGGGTATTGCCCACCGTAACTTCCATCCCGGGCTGAATTTTCTGTTCTTTCTTTTCATCCTCAAAAGTGACCGTAAGCACACCTTTTTCCGCAACAGCCGTCCCCGCTGCGCTGCTTACAATCGAAGTAAAGTTGCTCCAGATCAGAAGTCCTGACAGCAGGAGAACCACAGCCGCGAGCACCACCCAAATTGCGGGGTTCGTAACATGCAGATAATCATTCAATTCCTCCGGGGATGACAGCCTCTCCAGACTTTTTTCCCTGAATATCTGATTCTCCATCTCTTTTGCTCCTTTACATACTATCTTGATTTTTTAGTATAACACAAAACATTTCGCGTGAAAAGAAAAATGAATGTCTCTTTCTACGGAAAGATGAGCGTCTCCTTTGGGAAACGCTCATCTTTGCAGTTTATTTGTTCTTCTTCAGACGATTGTATCACCAGAGGTGATAATTGCAGTAGGGACAATACTCATATGCTGACTGAACTTCCATCCCGCAGTTGGGGCAAGTCACAGTAGAACTGCCAGCCCAGCCGCCACCAGCTCCGTCATCATAGATCATTCCTCCGCCGGTCACCTCGCCGTTATAGTCATAATTCTCGAAATAGGTTCCATATTCGTTATCATAGTAGTGGATTCCGGCATAACCGCCATCATAAGCTCCACCGTAGATATCTACGCTTGTAATGTCATAGCTGCCATCGGAATATTGCGTATAGTAAACAGTGCAGTCACAACCTTCATAGAAGGTGCCGGAAACATTGCACTTATAGCTGTCAACATATATCTGAGTGCCGTTTGAAAGGTTGATGGCAAATCCGCCGCCTCCCGAATAGGCTTTGCCGCTCATGGAGCTGTAAGTAGGCTGCGGCTTCGAGGTGGGCGGGACATACGGGCTGCTTTTACCGTAGATATCAACAGAATAGATATCGTATGTGCCATTGGGATGTGCAACATAATAAACTGTGCAGCTACAGCCATCTACATAGTCTCCATAAAGGATATTGCAGAGCCTGCCGTCCACATGTGCCGTCACGCCGTTCTGGAGAACAATGTATTCGGTAAAGGCCGTATCATGGTAAGCCGTTCCGCTGGCGGAACCGTAGACATCCTGATCTGTTCTAGGCTGCGCTTTGTTCG
>JAEEGH010029809.1_pt1 | contig 10645 bp, 5 predicted proteins | sample 9134181 | NCBI WGS metagenome assembly JAEEGH01 (sample SAMN16246544, study PRJNA631951) | gut metagenome | biome: gut microbiome; feature: rumen; material: DP-attached | host: Bos | place: Iran: Karaj | collected 2018-10
ACGGAGTCCACCACGATAATGTCGATGGCTCCAGAGCGGATGAGGTTATCGGCTATCTCCAGAGCCTGCTCGCCGTTGTCGGGCTGCGACACCAGCAGATTGGCGATGTCCACGCCCAGTTTCTTGGCATAGAAGCTGTCGAAAGCGTGCTCTGCGTCGATGAAAGCGGCAATGCCGCCCTGCTTCTGGCACTCCGCGATGGCGTGGATGGCCAGTGTAGTCTTACCCGACGACTCGGGACCGAATATTTCTATGATACGGCCTCTCGGGAATCCACCTACACCCAACGCCATGTCCAGGTTGATGCTCCCTGTGGGTATCACATCCACTTTCTCGGCGGCGCGGTCTCCCAGTTTCATCACCGACCCTTTGCCGTAATTTTTTTCAATCTTATCCAGCGTGCTTTGCAGAATCTTCAACTTCTCGAGTCGCTGGGCCTCGGCTTCTGTTAACTCTTTTGCCATAAAAAACAAGTGTTTATGTTACTACTTAGTGCGTTATTACCATTGCAATACCAAAATACAAATATACAAATTTTTTCGGAAACCTTATAAATATAAAAAAAAAGCGTATCTTTGCAGCCTAAATAAAATTTTGTACCATGAACATACTTAGTAATAGAATCCTGAACATGGCCGAGAGCGAGACGCTGGCCATGACCGCCAAGGCCCGCGAACTCAAGGCTCAGGGCAAAGATGTTATCAGCCTCTCTATCGGAGAGCCCGACTTCAACACTCCCGAGGAGGTGAAAGAGGCTGCCAAACAAGCCATCGACGACAATTTCACCCACTATCCTCCCGTGCCCGGCTATCCCGACCTGCGCGAGGCTGTGTGCAAGAAGTTCAAACGCGACAACAACCTCGACTTCAAACCCGAGCAGATCGTGGTATCCACCGGTGCCAAGCAGAGCATCTACCAGGTGGTGCAGTGCTTGGTCAACCCCGGCGACGAGGTTATCATCCCCACTCCCTTCTGGGTGTCGTACAAGGAGATTGTCCGTGTGGCCGAAGGCAAGTGCGTCTATGTCAAAACCGACATTGAGAACGACTTCAAGGTGACTCCCGAACAGCTCGAGGCTGCTATCACCCCCAAAACCAAGCTCATCATGTTCTCCTCGCCCAGCAACCCCACCGGTATGCTCTACACCAAGGAGGAACTGAAAGGTATCGCCGATGTGGTGGCCAGACACGAGAATGTCTTCGTCATGGCCGACGAAATTTATGAGCACATCAACTTCGTGGGCAAGCACGAAAGCATCGCCCAGTTCCCCGAAGTAAGAGACCGCGTCATCACCATCAACGGTGTCGCCAAGGGCTTTGCCATGACCGGCTGGCGTATCGGTTTCATCGGTGCTCCCCTCACCATCGCCAAGGCCTGCAACAAACTGCAGGGTCAGGTGACCAGCGCCACCTGCTCCATCGCCCAGAAGGCCACTGTCCGCGCTATGGAGATGGATCCCACCACCAGCGAGGACATCATCAACATGCGCAACATCTTCCGCCAGCGCCGCGATATGGTCTATAAACTCCTCTGCGAGATTCCCGGCCTCAAGGTGCGTCTGCCTCAAGGTGCTTTCTACTTTTTCCCCGATGTCAGCTCCTACTATGGCAAGAGCTTCAACGGCACCAAGATTGAAAACTCCACCGACATGGCCTTCTACCTCCTCAACGAGGCCAACGTGGCAACGGTGATGGGCTCTGCCTTTGGCGACGACGCCTGCATACGCCTCAGCTACGCCACCAGCGAAGACCTCCTGCGCGAGGCTCTGCGCCGCATCAAGAAAGCCCTGGCCAATCTGAAATAATAAGCCAACGGCCATCCTTTGGCAATATACACCAACGGCCCCGCACCGCTCCCACAGCCGCGGGGCCGTTCCGTATAAACGACCATGTAGCGTCGTTCCTTATTCGTCATTTATTCGATTTGTTTTCGATCGTTTTCCCTTTTATAACGAATAAATGAGGGAAAAATAGGGGAAACAGAAGGGAAAAGGAACGAAGTTAGAGTGTCGGCAGTGCGGAGATACATCGTGACTTTAGAGTGGGGAAAGAGCTCCGAAAGCTGTCGGGGACTATAGAATGATGCCCATCGGGGCAAACAAAATCAGAAGAAAAGGCTAAACAATGAAGATACTGCATACCGCCGACCTGCACTTGGGGCAGGTGATGTACCAGAACTACACCCGCGAGGAAGAGCACGACCATTTCTTCAAGCAGCTGAAGGGTTGGTGTGGGGAGTATTGCTCCGACGCTCTGGTGGTGAGCGGCGACATTTTCGACATCCAGCAGCCGGGGGCGGGAGTGAAGCGTTGTTTTAACGAGTATTTTGTCGACCTGCACAACAGCTTCCCCGAAATGGCCATCGTCATCATTGCCGGTAACCATGACTCGGCTTCGCGCATCCATGCCGACAACGCAGTGTGGAGTCTCGGACATGTCAAGTTGGTGGGTCTGCCCCCAGCCACAGACAGTCTTGCGAAGCCCGACGGTTGGCAGGAGGAGTTCATTGTCCGCCTGCCTGCCGGGTTTGTGGTTGCCATGCCCTTCGTGGCCACGCCCCGGCGCGAGACAGTCCAGGCACTGTTAGACTATGTGTCCCGGCAGAACCCCGATGGGCTGCCCGTGGTGCTGACGGGCCACATGGCCGTATCGGGCGCGGATGCCACTGGACACGGCTTCGACATAGGCAATGTGCAGACTGTGCCGCCCGAAGAGACAGGGGCTGGCTTTGATTATCTTGCCTTGGGACATATACATCGCCCGCAGACACTGGGCTACGCCGACGAGCATGAGCCTGTGAGCGTGTATCCCGCCGGCGTGATGCGCTATTCGGGCAGCGCCTTGCACGTCAGTTGCGACGAGAAGTATCCCCACAGCGTAAGCCTGGTTGAGATAGACCGCCACGGCGGCGATGTAAAGGTGACTCGCTTGCGTATTGACGAGAAGTATCATTTCTACGAACTGCCGGCTGACGGAGCGGCCACTACCGAGGGAGAGGCATTGGAGGCTGTCAAACAGTTTGTCGCAGAGCAGGGGGCAGGCTATTTCAGATTTGTGATGGAATACAACACCGCCCTGTCGGCCGATTTTAACCAGCAGGTTTACCAGCTTATTGAGCCGTGCAACGGACGTGTGCGCTTTAATCCCAAGACTGTCTGGCTTCATGCCGATGAGGAGGCTGCTGCGGACGATAAACCCCTGTTCGAGGTGGCAGAACTGCAGCAGATGACAGACCCCATGGAGTTTATCAGGCAGACACAGGACCAGTACCCCGAACTGGATATTGACGAGTTGGCTGAAGCCTTCAAGGAAGTGGAGGCCGAATTACGCCGCCAGACAGAAGAGACAAATACCGTGAGACATGAAAATTAAGGAACTGCATTTGCGCAACATTGCCTCGATAGAGCGGGCTGACATAGATTTTGAACATGACTTGTATGACGGAGTCAGCGACCAGCAGGCACCTGTTTTTCTCATATCGGGCGATACCGGCGTGGGCAAGTCGGTGCTGCTTGACGGCATCTCTCTCGCCCTGTACAAGACCACGCCGCGCATCGAGGGAGTGACGGACTCGAAACAGAATTATTTCAAGGTGTACAAGGATGCTGGAGAATCTCTCGGCATTGGCAGCATAAGCCAGTATACCCGCTTGGGTATATCGTACAAAGATGATTGTTACAGCGAGGTGGTGTTTGAGGGCAACGACGGAATGGAGTACCGGGCCCGTCTGGAATTGGGATTGAAACGCACCGGCGGACACAGCGACCCAAAGTGGACGGTGAAGGCTGGTTCGGCCGACTGGGTGAGGGTGGACACGCGCAATAGCCAGATAGAGCAGGCCGTGGGGCTTTCGTTCAAACAGTTCAACCGCATGGCGATGCTGGCACAGGGACAGTTCGCCTCGTTTTTGTGCGGCGAAAAGAAAGAGAGGGAGGAGATATTGGAGCAGCTGACCAATACTGAGATATTTTCGGCATACGGCAATGCTGTGAAGAGCCTCTTCGACCGTGCCAAGAAAGAACGTGAGATGGTGGAAGCCACCTTGCAGACAGAGCAGGGACACCTGCTGACCGACGAGCAGCGTGAGACTCTGCAGCAACAGCAGGCAGAGGGACGGCAGATGCAGGATGATTTGGGCAAACGGAAGAGTGAATTGGATAACTTGATTGCCAAGGTCTCCCGGATAGGGGAGAACAGACAGAAAGCAGAGGAGGCTCAGCGGCGCATGGAGGATGCAAAGGCGATTATGGATGGGGAGGAATACCGGGCTATGCAGCGATTTGTAGCCCTGTGGGACGCTACGGAAAAGGAGCGCCGGAGTCTGGAGTTGAAACAACAGACTGAATCGGACTTGTCCAAGGCTGGAGAGAAGGTGGAACGTTGCCGCCAGCGCTTTTTACAGTTGCTTGCCGACCTGCGCTGGCAGGAGAGGCAGAATGCGCAGGAAGAGGCCGCTATGCAGCAGGAAAAGGAGTGGATAGAGCATCAGTCCGACAGGGTAGAGATGTACGGCCATGCGGCCGAAATTGGTGTTCGGTTGGACCATTATGCCAAGTGCGTGGACGATATGACGCAATTGCAGAGCACCAAGTTGCAGGAGGAGGCGAAAACCTCCGGACTGAAAGAGGAATGCAGAAAGGCTGAAGAGCAACATGACATCGCAGTCAAGGCGGTGGAACAGAAACAGAAGGTGATAGATACGCTGGTCGAGCGGCGCACTCGTTTGAATCCTGCAGAGACCAATCAGGCTCTCGACGATTTGTCGAAAAGAATGAAACGATTTGAGAAATGGGACGACCGACACAGACAGATCGGGCTGATGCGCGAGGATGCTGCCAAGGCGGCCCAAGCTGCCAAGCAATTATTGGGTGAATTGGAGGCTGACGGGAAGGAACTCGATGCCAAGCAACTGCTTTTAGACCAGACGAAAGCGCAGTATGATGCCCAGGCCATGCAGTACAATACGATGAAGTTGAGCCTGGACGAGGATTTGAAGGCGTTGCGTCGACGGTTGGCCAAGGAGCATGCTGAAACCTGTCCGCTTTGCGGCCAGCACATTGTCGAGATGCATCTCGATGAGGATTTCGGCAACCTGCTCACTCCGTTAGAACAGGCTTTGCAGGAGGCCAAGGCCCGACTGGATTCGGCCATTGCTGCCCGCGATGACACCAAAAGCAGATACGACACCAAAAGTGGACAGTACAAAGTGCAGGATCAGTCGGCCAAAGGCAAGTTGGAGGAGATAGGAAAGGCCGAGGAGGCAATGATGAAGGAACTGGCCGCAGAGGGGATAAAGTATGACGACTCTTTTGCCGACAAGGTGAAGATCGTTATGACAGAACTGCAGCAGCAGGAGGAAGCCCTGAAATCGAAACAAAAAGACGCCGAGAAGTTGCAGGAGGAGATTAATCGTCTCCAGCGTGAAAAGAACAAGCTTGACACGGAATTGGCTGCTGCGGTGAAGGCGTTGAACGCTGCCCGGACGGGGGTTGACAAGAACCGGCAGGCTATCCTCGATAGCCAGACCCAGTCGGAGCGTATGTCGAAAGACAAGGATGAGACCGGGCAGATTATTTCGGAGTTGGTGGGTGGCTTTTATCCGGAATGGCAAAATAATGTGCAGGGGACGAAGGAGGAAATAGTCTCCAAGGCTGAAGAATACCGGCAACGGAGAAACCGATACGACACTGCTGCGGCACAGCAGGAGCGTAAGAAAGCCCAGTGGACGGAAATGGAGAGCGTTGTGCAGCAGGTGACGGGGTATTATCCCACATGGGAGATGGAGTGCGAGCCCAAAGGTCTTGATCACCCCTCGGCTATGAAGGAGTGGAACGAACTGCTGTCGTATGTAGGAATGCTGCATGGACAGATTCAGGGCCTTGAGACCATTTTGGAAGGATGCAGGTCTGTTTTGAACGGCTGGTATGCACAGGAAGGCCACACAGAGCAGTCGCTAATGGAGATTATTGCAGGAAAAGAGAGACTTGATGAGTCGCGAAAGCGTATGTCGGATGTGAGTGCGGCGCTGAAGTCGGCGACGGATGCCTACCATGAGGCTGTCGGGACGGTGGCGCAAGTGCGGGAGGAGTTGCATTTGTTGCCGGAAGACAAGGAGCCTGACATGGAAGAACTGAGGATTGCCAAGAGCCATGTCGAGGAACAGTTGAACGAAGCCACGATGCGCTATGCATCAGCCAAGAGCGCATTGGATTCGGATGAAAAGAACCGGGAGCGGGCTGCAGCAGCCCAGAAGCGGTTGGATGCTGCCCTGACAAAGTATAACAAATGGTATGCCATTAACCAGCGTTTCGGAGGCACACGGTTCCGCACACTGGTGCAAACCCATATCTTGCGGCCTCTGCTGCACAATGCCAATATTTATCTGGAACAGATTACCGACCGGTACAAGTTGACGTGCAGCGAAGAGAACGAAAAACTGTCTATTCTGGTGATGGACCGCTACAACAAGGATGCGGTGCGGAGCGCTACGGTGTTGTCGGGCGGCGAAAGGTTTATGGTGTCGCTTGCGTTGTCGCTTGCGTTGTCGTCGCTTAACCGTCCCGACTTGAATGTGAATATCCTGTTTATTGACGAGGGATTCGGCACGTTGGACGAGAAGAGCCTGGATAGTGTGATGTCGACCCTGGAGAAGTTGCGCAGCATTGCAGGGCAAGGCAACCGCCGAGTGGGCATTATATCGCACCGGGAAGAGCTGAATGAACGTATCAGTACCCAGATACGCATCACCCGGCACGGCGAGGGCCGCAGCCGGGTGGAGATAGTGAATGGATGAGAAGATGCTGCTATAGGTTGAGCAGGGCTTTCTCGTTCAGTTTCGCTTTTCTGAATTCGAAGGGGGTCATGCCGGTTCTTCTTTTGAAGAATCGTACCACCTGAGGCGGTGAGCTATAGCCGATGATGTTGCAGATGTCTTCCAAAGAATAATTGGCTTCGTCAATCAGGAGCATCCGCATGGTTGCTTCGGTTTTCCGCTCAATCCACTTTTTCACAGTGATGTTGGTTTCTTTTTTTACGGTGATGCTGAGATGGTTCTCGGAAACGCCAAAAGTTTTGGCAAAATGTTTGATATTGGGCATGGGGACATCTTGATGAATCAAGATGTTGATGAAATTGGCGGTCAACTGTTTTGAGGAGGAGGTGAAGGTTTGCTTGTTGTTGCCGACACGCTCGTTGTGCATCTCACGAATGCGGTACATGAGAGAGAAAAACAGATGCTTGAAGTCATCGGGTCCATAGATGGGTTTGGACGCTATGGTATGCATCAAGGTGAAGTATTTCTCCACTACTTTGAACTCTTCTTGGGAGAGGTGCATGAAGATTGTGTCGAAACCAACCAGTTCTTTCTCTATCGGGCTGTTAAAGTTGCCTGATACCATCCATGGCGTAACATCATTGGAGAATTTGTCTATGGAAAGGATGTTGTCGTCAGGAACCATGAGGATGTCACCGGCTTTGATGGGATAGTCTTTGAAGTTGAATGTTGCGTGGGCGGTGCCTTTTGTGATGAGAATAATGCTGTTGCCTACCACTCGCCTTGGTATGTCGAAGATTATTCGCTTCAGATAGGGGACCGGATTCATGATGATGGCATAGTCCTCTTTGAAATAGTTATCAAATTCATGTACAGGATAAGATACTGTTCTTTCAGTACCTATGTTATTATTGCTGGGTTTTATTGATGTTTTTCGTCCCATAATGTAATTTTTTTTAGACTTCAAAATTACACTTTTTTTTGTTAATATCAGCAATTTTTTTTAGTTGTCAAGATAATGTAAATGTTTGTTCTCGATGTAAATGCGTGAATTAACATAAAATATATTCCTGCGATATGAACGAGCGTAAGGAAAAAAAACTAATTATAAAAAAAATGTTAATGATTTTTTTGCCTCATTTATTTTAAAAAACACTGCATTTTGTCATATTTTAGTCTTTTTATGATAAATTTTTCGGTGCAACTGATAAACTATAGACTCATCAGGAATGAGGGCGGGAAGGTGTGTGTTGAGTGAAAACAAAAAGCCGCGACAGCATTGCATGTCGCGGCTTGAAGTGTGTGTGATTGGCTGTAGCTGTTTAAGCTTTGCCAAGGATGTCGTAGGGTACAGTGTCGGCATTCATGGCCGATTGTGGGTCGACAATGGGGCCGAAGTTGTGCTCGTACTTTTGAATATTGTCGTTGAGGGCTGCCAGCAGGCGTTTGGCATGGATGGGGTTCATAATGATGCGCGAGCGGACGGTAGGATTGGGAGTGCCGGGCAACATTTGGGCAAAGTCAAGGATTATTTCGCTTGGGCTGTGTGATATGATGGCAAGGTTGCTGTAGGTGCCGTTTGCCACATCAGGAGCCATATCGAGCTTTAAATCCTGCGGGGTATTGTTTCGATTGTTAGCCATAATAAGTCGTTAGAATGATTGATTACATGTTGTTTTCCAGCTCTTCCTTGCTGCCAACGATGAGGTTCTCGTATTCGCGGAGACCCGTACCTGCGGGGATGAGGTGACCGACGATAACATTCTCCTTCATGCCTTCGAGGAAGTCCTGACGGGCGTTGATGGCGGCCTCGGTGAGGACTTTGGTGGTTTCCTGGAAGGATGCAGCAGAGATGAAGCTCTTGGTTTGCAGAGAGGCTCGAGTGATGCCCTGCAGAATCTGCTTGGCGGTGGCGGGGTGAGCCTCACGGACTGTAATGAGTTTCTTGTCCTGACGGCGCAGGATTGAGTTCTCGTCGCGGAGACGGCGTGCAGAGATGATTTGTCCGTTCAGGATGTTCTCGCTATCGCCTTTGTCTTCTACAACCAGCATACCGAAGATTTCGTCGTTGGTCTCGTGGAAGTCGATCTTATTGACCAATTCGCCCTCAAGGTAGCGGGTGTCGCCTGGATCCTCGATTTCGACTTTGCGCATCATCTGGCGGACAATGACCTCCAAGTGTTTATCGTTGATCTTCACACCTTGCAGACGGTAAACCTCCTGTACTTCGTTGACGATGTATTCCTGCACTTTCATGGGGCCTTTGATGGCCAGAATGTCAGCGGGAGTGATGGCACCGTCGGAGAGGGGAGTACCTGCCTTGACATAGTCGCTGTCCTGAGCAAGAATCTGCTTGGAGGTGGGGATAAGGTAGGTGCGTTGTTCGCCTGTCTTGCTGGTGATAGTGATCTGTCGGTTGTTGCGCTTGAGTTTCTTGTCGATGCTGACGATACCGTCTATTTCGGCCACGATGGCAGGATCGGACGGGTTACGAGCCTCGAAGAGCTCTGTGACGCGGGGCAGACCACCGGTGATATCGCCTGCTTTACCGAAGCTACGCGGTATTTTGACCATGATGTCACCAGCCTTGAGCATCTGACCTTGGTCAACGCCAATGTGTGCACCCACGGGCAGGTCGTATACTTTCTGTATGACGCCCTCTTCATCGAGGATGTTAAGGGTGGGGTTCTTGGTTTTTTGACGGGTTTCGATGATGACCTTGTCCTGCAGACCAGTCTGGGCATCGCTCTCAACACGATAGGTGATGTTTTCTATGACATTTTCGAAAGACACCTTACCGGGTACATCGGAAATGATGACAGCGTTGTAGGGATCCCATTCGGCAATGAAATCGTTTACGGCCAGATGGTCTCCGATTTGTTTGTATAGTTTTGCACCGTAGGGAAGCAGGGCAGAGAAGAGGGTGATGTTGGTGTTTTCGTCGACAATACGTAACTCGGCAGAGCGTCCCATGACAATCTGATAGGTGTTACCATCGTTGTCAGTGTAGGGGATTGCACGGAGTTCATCGATTTCGAGACGGCCTTCGTATTTTGCCGAAAGACTAGAGTTGGTACCAATGTTACCACCGGCAACACCACCGACGTGGAATGTACGGAGGGTAAGCTGGGTACCAGGTTCACCGATAGCCTGTGCGGCGATGACACCGACAGATTCGCCTTTCTGCACCATTTTGCCGGTGGCGAGGTTGCGGCCATAGCACTTGGCACAGACACCATGTTTGGCTTCGCAGGTGAGTACAGAACGGATTTCGACTTCCTCGATGGGTGATTCATCGATGATTTTGCAGATATCTTCAGTCAGTTCTTCACCAGCTTTGACGATGATTTCGCCTGTGAGGGGATGGATAATATCGTGTACGGATGTACGACCGAGCAGTTTTTCTCCCAGAGGTACAACGATGTCTTCACCTTTTTTGAGGGCGGTGGTGGGCAGTCCACGGAGGGTGCCGCAGTCTTCGGTAGTGATGATGACGTCGTGAGCAACATCAACCAGACGACGGGTGAGGTAACCAGCGTCAGCGGTTTTAAGAGCTGTATCGGCCAAACCTTTACGGGCACCGTGGGTAGAGATGAAGTACTCAAGAACCGAAAGTCCTTCCTTGAAGTTGGAGATAATGGGGTTCTCGATAATCTCGTTGCCGGCGGCACCAGCTTTCTGAGGTTTAGCCATCAGTCCACGCATGCCGGAGAGCTGACGAATCTGCTCTTTACTACCACGGGCACCGGAATCGTACATCATATAGATGGGGTTGAAACCCTGATTGTCGGCCATGAGCTGTTTCATCAGGGTCTCGGTGAGACGGCTGTTGGTAGTGGTCCAGATGTCGATGACGTGGGTGTATCGCTCGTTG
>JAEEGH010029814.1_pt1 | contig 10643 bp, 9 predicted proteins | sample 9134181 | NCBI WGS metagenome assembly JAEEGH01 (sample SAMN16246544, study PRJNA631951) | gut metagenome | biome: gut microbiome; feature: rumen; material: DP-attached | host: Bos | place: Iran: Karaj | collected 2018-10
CAGAAGAACTTACATATGGAACTCTTTATAATCAATATGGTCTTCTCGATGGTTATGAAGTGTCTGATTCTGCACCTTATAGTAGAATTAATTGTGTTGAATTGTCATACAGTCTTAACGGCGGAACAATGTTGACTGATTCAACAACAATTTATGAAAATCCAAGTTTTGTACAGTATGAAATTTATAAAGGTACAAATATTTATCTGTATGAAATTCATGATATAGTTACAGATGGCTCAACACAGACTTATCCTATTATGTATTATGGCTCAGTTGCTAATCCGTTTACTGAATGGGTAAATTCATCTTCTGTAAGTCAGGAATATACAAAATTTGAAAATGTTTCTGTTCGGGCTTCTTTTTCAAACACAAGCTTAAACAATTATAATATTGATGACTCTTTAATCTTTATTTCTTGTGGAGATTCTGTTGCTTCATCCCATCCTGATACAGGAAGAAATTGTAAAAATTCATATGTAGAAAAAGCTTCTACTCCATATGTTTCTGTTGCTGTGCGGGGTAATGGTACTTCAACATTCAAATCTTATCAATTTGTTGTAAATGAAACCGTTCAAGAATCAATAACTGCTGATAATACAAATGGAAATTACACAATTTATAACTTTGTTACAAGTCTGATTGGAACATATAAAATTCAAATAATTGGAAGTCTTGCAGATAATACAAAGTATTATTCAAATGTTTATACGATTGAAGTTAGGTAAGGAAATTAGCATACAGTCTTTAACTTTCTGATAATCCATTAAGCGCTTTATTCAGAAAGTCATTTTTTTCCAGTTCTCCTCGGTTTCTACATATAGTGTTTTTTTCAAAGAAACAACAATCTGGCAATTACTTTTAAGTCTTTTTAAAGTCCTTTAACTTTCCTCTGAATAATTTATTTGTATGGAATAATCTTATGCCTTTACAGATATATTCTGCTCTATAATTTCTCTAACCTTTTCTTCACTCATCTTTAATGATTTAGCAATTATTTCTACAGAAACACCATTTTCATAGAGGTTTTTCGCAACTTCAATGGCTTTCTTTTGTTGCCCCTGTTCAATGCCGATTTTTAAGGCTTCTGCGGCGCGTTCATCTCCGTATTCTTCAACAATTTTACTTGCCATATGCACTCCTTCTTTTTCCTGTTTTTATAGGCATTTTTCCAAAAGTTCTTTATCGTCTATACACAAATCAATCATTCTGCTTAGAATTGCAGTGTAGCCTTTTCCGAGCATTTTTGCTTTTTCGAGAGTAGTAGGTAAGAGTCGTAATGCAACAACCTTGCGTTTGCGTTCTTCTTTTTGTTTTCTGGCAAGCTCTGCAAATTCTTTGAGCTGCGCTTCTGAAAGCCCTGGGCAATCATCATCATAAGTAATAGGGCGCTTTTGTGCATTTTTTATTTCATTTTTCTGCTGAGACGACAGTTTTGTCTTCGAATCTATGTTATAAATAATATTTGCCATAATATGCCTTCCTTTCATCTTTATTCGCTAGTCTGGCAGAAATAATTCTTGTTGTGTCTTTACGTTCTGTATAGACTACAAAAAGAATTGTTCCAGCCTTACCAATTGTAATATATCTGTCTTCTGTGTCGGAGCTGTGTTTGGAATCAAATATTTCTATTCGATTTTTGTCGTTAAAAATCAAGGCTGCGGTTTCAAAAGAAATTCCGTGCTTTGCTTTATTACAACTGTTTTTTTCTACATCCCATTCAAATTTCATTAATATAATACTCCGTGTAATACTTTTTTGTCAATTTAATAATAAATAATGTTTCAGGAATTTTAATGTTCCCCATATATATACTCGCTTTTAAAAATCATTTTTATCAATTTTGTGAGAAAAAAGTTGAGAATAATTAGAAAGATACAGAAATATTAGAGTGAGAAAGAATAAAAGTTTATAAGTATTACTGTAAGTAAAATATTAGTTCAGTTCCTCGGCAAGTTTCTGAACTTTATCAAGTGGGAGCTCTGTTGCTTGTGAAATCTGTTCTATAGTTCCTAACTTCATTTTAAGAAGATTTTTTGCAGCTTCAACTGCTTTTTCTGCTACTCCATTATCGAAGGCTTCTTTTTGTTTAACCTTAATGTCTGTTGCGTAATCATATTCATCAAGAAACATATTTCTAACCTCCGTTGCTTTTCGTTTTAGATAGTCGGGAAGAATACCTTTGTTTATAGCTTCCCGTATGGCGCGTTCGTAACATCCTTTTGTTTCTTCTTCCGTCGATTTTTCTTTTAGTTCTGCCTGATGACGGAAGACAATCGCCATAAACTCGCTGTATTGTTTTAGAATATCACAACTGTTTATAATCCGCAAGTTTTCAGCAGGCAATGCGTCTGAAGCTGCTGTGTTTTTTATTTTTCTCGATGTAAAAGGCTTTCCTTCTTCATCAGTACGAATGTTTGTAATTTTTACCTTTACTTCGCAGAAGGGTTCTTCCTGTGGTTCCTTAAATGCATCTGATAATTTCAATGTTTCAGCAATTTGTTGCCTTGGTCCGTTATAGAAAACATAAAACTCTGGCGAGGGAATTTTGTACAGAGTTTCATTATAGCGGGTTTTTGACGGAACAATTCCGTATAGTAGATGTACATAATATTCAAGAAAACGGAGTGGCATGTTATTGTTTATTGTACTCTGGTGTTCCACCAGAACAATAAGTTTTCCATCAATAATCATGCTTATATCATTCTTGAAAGTCCTATATGCACTCTGTGAAATAACCTTTCGTTCTATCTGAGTATTTTCAAACTTTAAATCTGATCCATGGATTGCATTGTAGAGAGACAGAAAGTTGCGTTTTCCAACAAGTTCGTCATCTCCGAACAAATCAACAAACAAACTTGATTTTATTTCACGATTTTCAATCATTTTTCACCTCAAAATGTTTTGATATAGAGAGTTTAATTTTGGCTTCTATATATATACTCGCTTTTAAAAATCATTTTTACCAATTTTGTGAGAAAAAAGTTGAGGAAAATTAGGAATATACAGAAAAGTTAGAAGGCGAAAGAATAAACCAGTGCAATTTCCCAGAGGAGGCGTTGGGTGCCGCCTTCGATGCCATCGCCACTTTTGCGGTAGCTGCTGGTTGCCTGGCCGTTGGAATTAACGTAGGCCATGTAGTCTGGACCAGATGTGCAGGGGATGTATTGAATATAGCCGGAAAGTCCCAGCTTATGATTTTTTGAAAAAGAGTACATAAGGCTTGCGTTGCCTTTTAGCATAAGAGAGTCTGGCATATCATCCAAAAAGCCTATGGAACGCACATGGTGAATGTCCAGTGCCTTTAAGGATGTGGTGTAGGGAGCAATCATAAAAGCGGCGTCTATAAAAGTGTGGGGGATTGATTCGCTTTGTAAGTCCAAGCCCAGCAAGAAGGCGTTGTATTCCTGTTTGTAAGAAATTACCTTTCCGCTTAAGTCAATTTTTTTCCAGTTGCGGTCTTTATAGGAATAATAGCCGTCGGAACCTGTCATATCCAGGTATTCATATTCGTAAGAAATAAATGGAGTAATCCTAATTTTTAAAGGCAGGGGGATTGTCCCGCCAACTCTGAATCCAAACGAATAGTATGAGTTAAGTCTGTTGTTGGAAATTGAATAGTTGGTAAGTTCCGTGGGATCATCATCTGCCCATTCGTCATAAAGAGAGTTCAGCCAGTCGTAGTCCTGCATATAGCCGCTTGATTTTGGAACTGCCGCGTGAAAATTAAAATTTGTGTAGATAAATCTAATAAGATGTAATTCAAAATCTGAAGAAATTACAGGAATGTTTTTTATATCCCAGTCCAGACGGCTTTCTATGTTATTTGTGTTTGCGCAGTCCGGGTCAATTACAAATTCGCTGATTGTCCCATTCATCAAACCAATTTTAGGGCTTACGGAAAATGAAAATAGTGATTGCTCCGTTTCTTCTGTAAAAGCAAATGTTTTTGAAAAAAGAAAAAAGGTGCCCAGAAGAATGAAAAATAATTTTTTACTCATATAAAAAGTATAACAGATAAAAGGGCAAGTGTCACTTAAATAGGCTCAAGTGGGCGCAAGTGACATTTTTTGCCAAATCTGATAGAATTAAGTTTATGGCAAATAAAAACACTGATTACAGCGTAATTTATGCAGACGATGATATTGTGGTTCTCAACAAACGAAGCGGGCTTTTAATTGCGGCAGACCGTTACAATCCCGAAGAACCACGCCTGGATTTAATTGCTCAGGAAGAATTTGGAAAAATTTATGCTGTTCATCGTATAGATAAAGATACCTCTGGCTTAATTGTTTATGCCCGCACAGGTGATGCACAGCGCGACCTTTCTATGCAGTTTGAAAAAAGACAGGTTCATAAGGTTTATCATGCTCTGGTATACGGACACCCTCTCTGGCAGGATCTGAATGTAAATCTTGCTTTGGAACCAGATGGAGACGCCCGCCACAGAACAATTGTAAACAAAAAGTTTGGAAAGCCTTCTGAAACTGATTTTCACAATTTTGGTGCATGCGGTCCTTATTCATGGATTGAAGCTCGTCCTTTGACCGGGCGAACTCATCAGATTCGCGTTCACCTGGCAGAAAACGGCTTTTCTATTGTCTGCGACCCGCTTTACGGCGGCAACCAGAAGCCTGTTCGCCTTAGCGAAATCAAAAAAAGATGGAATGGTGATGAATATGAAGAGAGACCTTTGTTAAGTCGTCTTGCTCTTCATGCCTATAAAATTGAGTTTACACATCCAACTACAAAGGAAAAGGTTAATTTTACAGCGCCTTATCCAAAAGATATGGATGCAACACGTAAACAACTGGCAAAAATTTTTGGAGTAGACCCTATAGAGGAGTGATTATGGCTGATAGTAAGTTAGCATTTAAGGAAATAATACTTAATTCGGTAATAGAGTTTTTTAATCAGAAGGGAATAGAAGCAGACGCAGATCTGGAAAGCAAAATTGTAGTTCAGTCTGCTCCTAACCCAGAAATGGGAGACCTTGGTGCACCGATGTTTGTTTTTGCAAAGGCACTTCGTATGGCTCCTCCTCAGATTGCGGCTGAAGTTGCAAAAATTGCTGAAGGTCAGGCTGGCTCACTTGGACAGGTGCTTGCTGTTGGTCCTTATGTAAATATCAAACTTGATAAGGCTGGTGCCGCATATCCTATTCTTGCTGCCGTTGCTGCTCAGAAAGACTCTTATGGTTCTCTTAATCAGCAGGGCAAAAAGCCTCTGGAAGGCCGCCGTGTAATGATTGAGTTTTCGTCACCAAATACAAACAAACCGCTTCACCTGGGACACGTTCGTAACGACGCTCTTGGTGAATCAGTTAGCCGTATTCTTAAGGCTGCCGGTGCAGATGTTTACAAGGTAGACCTGATTAATAACCGCGGTGTTCATATCTGTAAGTCTATGCTGGCATATAAGCTTTTCCACGAGGCAAAGGGCGATACACCAGAAAGCCTTGGTATGAAGGGCGACCACTTTGTTGGTCAGTGCTATGTAGAATTTGACAAGTATCTTAAGGGCGAAAAAGACAAGCCTGAAACTGCTCATCCGGAAGCAAATCAGATGGCAGAAGATATGCTTATTAAGTGGGAAGCCGGCGACCCAGAAGTTCATGCTCTTTGGGAAAAGATGAACGGCTGGACTTTTGACGGTGTAAAGGCAACTTACGAGCGCACTGGAATCAGCTTTGATAAATACTACTTTGAAAGCGAAACTTACCTTAAGGGAAAAGACGAAATTATGAAAGGCCTTGAAAAAGGCGTTTTCTTTAAGGCTGAAGACGGTTCTGTTCGCATTGACGTTACAGACGTTGTAGGTAAGGGTAAGGACGAAGATAATCACGAAAAGGTTTTGCTTCGCAAGGACGGAACTTCAGTTTATATTACTCAGGATATTGGAACTGCTATCAGCCGCCACAACGACTGGGCTTTCAATCAGCTTGTATACGTTGTTGCAAGCGAACAGAATTATCATTTTAAGATCTTGTTCCACATTCTTAAAAAACTTGGCTTTGACTGGGCAGATAAATTGTTCCACCTGAGCTATGGTCTTGTAAATCTTCCAAGCGGCCGTATGAAGAGCCGCGAGGGAACTGTTGTTGACGCAGATGATTTAGTTGATTCACTTCATGCAGACGCGCTTGCCGCAATCAAAGAGCGTGGCCGCGACGGTGAAGTAGGTGACGCAGACGAAGTTGCAGAAAAGGTTGCTCTTGGTGCCCTTCATTATTACATGCTTCAGGCAACTCCAATTAAGGATATGCTTTTTAATCCTGCTGAATCGCTTAGCTTTAATGGAAATACTGGACCTTATCTTCAGTATATGGGTGCACGAATTAATTCTATTCTTGGAAAGGCTAGTGAAGCTGGTGTCGCAGAAGATTCAAGCGAGGCTGCTGTTGCGCTTCTTTCTAGTGAAGATGAATGGGCTCTTATTAAACAGCTTGGAGATTATCCAAACGTAATTGCAAAAGCTGCTGAAAATCTTGACCCGAGCCAGGTTGCAGCTTATGTTTATGAAGTTGCAAAACTGTTCAGCAAGTTCTATCAGAATTGTCCGATTGTAACTGCTGAAAACAAGCAGCTTGCCGGAGCTCGTCTCTATCTTGCAAGTTGTACATTGCAGGTAATTAAGAACGCAATGAAGCTTGTTCTTGTGCCTTATCTGGAAAAAATGTAATTTGGGGTTTTAGGGGCGGCGAAGAAAACTTGAGTTTTTTAGGAACTGCAATTTGCGACGCCCCTAGGAGAAAGGGTAGCGACCAACGAAGTGGGCGCGCAGGGGAAGGCTTTCCCCTCCTGAACTTTTTTTATTTTACAAATCTATATTCCTGGAGTATCATTTAACGGTATGGCAATGGATGCTAAAATAATTAATGCTTTTCTCATCGAGGGAATGAACACCTTTGAAACTATGTTTGGCATAAAGCCTGTGAATAAGGAACCGCATCTTCTCGATGTACATGCTGGCCATCCCTGGGAAATTTCCGGGCTTTTAGGAGTCACGGGAATGTGCAAGGGAGTTGTTGCATTCCGTCTTCACAAGATTCTAGCAAATAAGATGCTTGACCTTTCGGGGCTTAAGTGTAAACCAGAAGAATATGAAGACACGGCTGTTGGACTTGTTTCGGAATTTACTAATATTATTGCCGGACATGCGGTAACTGCAATCAGAGATTATTATCTTGATATTTCGCCGCCGTTTTGTGTTATGGGGCACAACCATGTAATTGCGTGGCCGAAAAATTATCCTGTTATTGCTATTCCTTTTGTTACTACCTACGGTCCTTTTGAAGTTGATGTATGCTTCAAATAAAATGCTGACTTCCCTTCTTTTTTTTGATATACTTGAACAATGAGTAACATAAAAGATTTTGGAAATCCTCTTACAATATCTGGATTCTCATTTTTATAATTTCTGTTGCTGCTTCAGGAGTTTTATGTGAAAGGTACAGTTATAGCCGGCACAAATAATCTTTTTACAGTTGAATGCGAAGATGATATTACGCGCAATTGTACAATCAAAGGTAAGGTTATAAAAACTGAAAAAGAATTTTATAATCCTATTGCGCCTGGTGATATTGTAGAAATTGAACCTGATTCACTTAATGACGAAAAAGGTCAGATTATCACACTTGAAAAACGCCGCAATTCTTTTTTGCGCTGGAATGTAAAAGGCCGTTGTCCTCAGCTTTTAGCTAGTAATCTTGATTATCTGATTTTGGTTTGTACTCCTGATGAACCGCCGTTTCGCCCGCGTTTTACAGACAGGGCTTTGGCTCAAGCAGAGCATCAAGGAATTACTCCTGTAATTGTTTGCAATAAATGGGATTTGGCCGAAAAAATGCAAACTGATGGACGTGAAAATCTTTTTGAAGAAATAGAACGCCGCCTTTCTATCTGGGAAGATTTGGGTTATAAGGTTATGCGCATTTCTGCAAAAACTGGTGAAGGAATGCAGCAGTTTGCTGAACTTTTGGAAGATAAACTTTCTGCTTTTGTTGGCCAGTCTGGCGTTGGAAAATCAAGTCTTATTAATGTAATGGATAATACCTGCGTTTTGAGAACGGGAAGTCTTTCAAAAAAATATGGGCGAGGAAGTCATACAACTACAAAAGGCACTTTGATTCATCTTACGCTGAATGAAACTTTAACAGAAGGTATTCAAGGTCGTAAGGCAAATATTATTGATACACCGGGAATCCGCCGCTTTGTACTGGATGATATTGAAGCCGATGACCTTGCAATGTACTTCAGGGAATTCGAACCATACGTCGGCAAGTGCAAGTTTGGAATGAACTGCCGGCACATAACAGAACCAGATTGCGCCGTACGGAATGCCGTAGAAAACGGAGAGATTACTCAGGAACGCTATGACAGCTGGCTGAGAATAAGCGACGAAATCCGCACAGGCTCCTGGAGCGATTGACAATAAACAAGACATCCTGAACTTGTTTCAGGATCTGTTTGTAGATTCCGAAACAAGTTCGGAATGACGTAAAATTATGAACCAGAAAACATTACAAGAAATCGATTATTTTAGAATCCGCGAGGAAATCGCGGGTTATTGTGTTTCCGCAGAAGGTCGCGAAAAATTACTCGCTCGCGAACCGCTCAGAAAAACAGAAGAAATTGAAAATCTCAAAAATCTTAGCCGTGAATGGAGTGTGTTCTTTTCTGCCGGCCGCGCAAATCCTGTAAAAGCGTGGGAGCCTGTATATCCGCTGCTTTCAATAATTAAAGCCCGTGGTGCATCCCTTACGCTTGAGCAGGTACATTACCTTGGACAGTTTGTAACAAGCATCAACAGTGTAAAAAAAGCCGTTCAGATGCATGCTCAGGAATTGTCCCTTAAGCTTCTGGCAGAACAGGTTGCAGCTCTCCCTCATGTTTCTGACATGGAAAAAAAGATTTTCAGAATCATCACTCCGGATGGAGAAATGCGCGAGCTTCCGGAAATCACAGCTATCAGAAAGCAGATTGCAAGCCTTAATGCAAAAATCCGAACTGTAATGCAAGGTTTTATTTCTGACCAGAGACTCAGCGATGTACTTCAGAGTAACGTACCGGTTTTACGAAATGGACGACAGGTGCTTGCTGTAAAGGCAAGTTTGCAGAATAGAATTCCCGGAATTGTCCACGAAGTAAGCCAGACTGCGCAGACTGTTTATGTTGAACCAGAAGAAGCGGTACTTTGCAGTAATGAACTCATTCAAAAAGAATTTGAATTGCAGGCTGTTATTAAAAAGATTCTTACTGAATTAACAGAGTCTCTTCAGCCAAGTATTCCAGCAATAAAACAGGCATTCCCTGTTATGTGCCTTTTTGATATGACACAGGCTGCAGAACGCTGGGGGCAGAGCCGCGAGTGCACTTATGCTCTGGATGCGGGTAAAGAACCTCCGCTTTTACTTAAAGCGCGTCATCCGCTGCTGGGAGAAAAAGCAGTCCCAATTGATATCCGTTTTATGGAAGGTAAGCGGGTTCTTATTATTACAGGTCCTAACACGGGTGGTAAAACCGTTTCTCTCAAAACCTTTGCATTGCTCTCTATGTTGAATCAGTCTGGATTCCCGATTCCAGCAGGTGAAGGAACACGACTCCCGGTTTTCTCAAATGTCTTTGCTGATATTGGTGATGACCAGTCTCTGGATCAGAGTCTTTCAACCTTTAGCGGTCACATGAAGAATATTGCGCAGGCTGTAAACTCCGCAAAAGCAGACACTCTTATTTTGCTTGATGAACTTGGAAGCGGAACCGACCCTCAGGAAGGAACTGCAATTTCTATGGCTGTTCTGGATGAACTTATCAAAAAGCAGTCATTTGTTCTTGTTACAACCCATCAGGGAATTTTGAAAAATTACGGCTATACTAATCCGTGTTGTATAAACGCTTCTGTTGAGTTTAATCAGGATACCTTATCGCCGTCTTATCATCTTGTGATGGGTGTGCCAGGTGAAAGCCATGCGCTAGACATCGCACAAAAATCCGGGCTTCCGGCTCAGATATGCAAAGCGGCTCGCACCTACATCGCAACAGAACAGGCCGATGTATCTGCACTTATCCGCGGCTTGAATCGCAAACACGTAGAGCTCAACAAAATACAAAAAGAAGCTGAAGCCCGCGCCACCGAAGCCCAGCAAAAATACGATAAACTCCGCGAACGCGAACTCGAACTCCGCCGACGCGAAGCCGACCTCAAAAAAGGAAAGCAGCAGGAGCTCAACGACTTTTTAATTCACAGTCGTCGCCAGCTCGAAAATCTTGTGCGAACCCTCAAAGAGGGTGAAATCACACGCGAAAAAACGCTCAGCGTAAAACAGTACATTGCTGAACTTACCGAAGATACAATGCGCCTTGACGCCAAGGTAGAAGCCGAAGAAGAAAAACTTGCCCGCGACGAACAGAAGTTTGCCGAGGAAAAAGCAAAGGCTCCTAAGCATTCAACTCCTAGCAGCAAGAAAACTAAAAAGAAACTCAGCAATGCTGAGGCCTTAAAATATGCAACTTCACTTGCAGTTGAAACTGGTAGTGCGGCAGGCGCTGAGAACTCGAAGAATACTCCGGCAGCACGCCTTGTTGAAAGAACTCAGCCTTTAACCTTTGCTCCGGGCGCTCGCGGAAAAGCCGGCATTTCAGCAA
>JAEEGH010029815.1_pt1 | contig 10642 bp, 8 predicted proteins | sample 9134181 | NCBI WGS metagenome assembly JAEEGH01 (sample SAMN16246544, study PRJNA631951) | gut metagenome | biome: gut microbiome; feature: rumen; material: DP-attached | host: Bos | place: Iran: Karaj | collected 2018-10
GATCGCCAGGGGCATAGCGCTCGAACTCGCACTCATCGAGAGCCTCGATAAACTGACTGATCACCTCGGCATCGACCTGACGCTCTGAGAGTCGCTGACTGATATTGTCGTGAGAGAGCTGCTCAACGGGGATATTCATCTTGTCTCCTACATAACCCCAGAGGGCGCGCAGCACCTCGTCGTAGAACTCACTCGGCTTGTTCTCGGCCATGAGCAGGGCTGCCTTCTTCAGGCGCTTTGTAGCCACCTTATTGGCTTTCTTTCCACGCATCTTCGTCACGTTGGCGTTGTCGATGGCACGCTGACGGAAGACGATGAAGAGCGAGATGAAGATCAGGGCGAGGACAACGAGTGTCACCCAATAGGCCACGGAACCGAAGAAGAAATTGTCGAGTCCTTTCTGGCTGGCTTCGCCCGTCTTGATATAGCGGATGTCCTTATTGAGTTCCTGCAAGCCTGCCTGATCCGTGAAGTCGTTGACAGCTCCAGCTCCAGAGCCTTTAGCCACATCGAGGGTGAAGCTCTCGCTACGAGCGGTCTTGTAACTGCCCGAGGTGGTGTCGAAGTATGTGAACTCCACTGGAGGTATCTCGTACTTGCCCTGATGGCGAGGCACAATGAGGAAGTCGTAGATCTTCGAGCCCTCGAGACCGTTAGAAGTCAGCTGGGTCTGATCGGTAATCTTCGGGTCGTACTTGTCGAAGTCCTTGGGAATGTTGATGACGGGCTGCTTGATGAGCTTGAGGTTGCCCACACCACTGACGATGATGCGCAGGGATACAGGGTCATTGGCCTTCGTAGATGTCTTATCGAGCTGTGCAGAGATATTAAACTGCCCCACTCCTCCTGAGAAATTAGCAGGACGCTCTGGCAGGGGATCAACCTGAATCTCGATGCCTGGAGCCACAATCTTCTTCTTGACCTCAACATAGCCAGAGCCACCATTGAAGAACGCCTCGAAGGGATCGACATTACGGTTCTGCTGCACGACGATACCCTCGAAGGTGATGCTGGGAATCTGGAGCTTACCCGTCATCTGCGGGAACATGACATACTGGCTCCAGGTACACGTACGATAAGGACGCCCATTGACCGTCTCTACAGAGAAACTCTTCTGCTGGGGCAGATCGACCTCCTGAGAGTAGAAGCTCTTCAGGTCGGGCATGTCGCCTCGCAGCTGTGTGAGCGATACGAGGGTGTAGACCTTATAGGTGAGCAGGATAGGCTCCTGTTCGTGGACACGCTTCTTGTTGGCACTGACCTTGATGAAAAGGTCGGAACCTGATATGTGACTACCCGCATCGCGCATCTCACCGCCGTCATCGTCGTTCTGACGCTGGCGAGAGCTGCCGCCACTCTGTGCCGTGCCCGATACCTTGATGGTGAGCGCATTCGAGGCGATGCTCTTGCCATTGACCACCACATGGGCCGGAGAGATGGTAAACGTACCGTTCTTCGTGGCACAGACGATATAAGTATAGGTAATCGACGAGGTGGAACTCGTGTGACCATTGATCATCTGATAACTCGACTGCATGGAGCGGTTAGGCCCTATGAGCACATCGAGCTCCTCAGGAATATTACCAGCACGGAAATCGCTGACATCCTGGGTATTGACCGTGTACGACAGTCGGAACTGCTCGCCCACTGAGACATTGGAGGGAGCAGAACCCTTCAGCGTCTGCGAAAGCAAACTTAAAGGTAAAAAGGTAAAAAGGTAAAAGGGTAAAACCCATTTCACCCACCTTTGTACCTTATCAAATATACTGCTTGTCATTTTCTACCTTTTTACTTTTTTACCTTTACATCACCAATTCTTCTGAACATTGCGGCGCTGGGGCTGTTGCTGCTGTTGCTTCATCTTCTCCTGCGTCTGCTTCTCGTTCTGGATAGCGGCATTGAGCAGCTGTTCGGCATTGTCCTTGCTCATCTGGGGCTTGGGCTGCTCCTGCTGCTTGTCGTCCTGCTTATCTTTCTGCTGATCAGGCTGCTGCTGATCCTTCTGTTTGTCGTCTTGTTTCTTGTCGTTGTCGCCACCCTGCTGATTCTGCTGCTGATCCTGCTTCTGCTTCTGATGCTTGCAGAGCACGAGGTTGTAGCGCGTTTCATCGTCCTTCGGATTCAGTCGCAGGGCGTTCTTATAGGCCTCGATGGCCTCGCCATACATCTTATGCGTCTGACAGATGACACCCATGTTGTGATAGGCCTGGGCCTTGCGCAGGGGATTGGTCTCAAGACGGGCTGCCCCCTCGAACTGCTCCACAGCGGCAGAGTCTTTCTTCTGTGCCATCAGCGCATTACCCAGGTTGAAGGCTGCCTGCGGATTCTTGGCATTCTTCTCGATAGCCTTGCGGTATGACACCTCGGCATTGGCATAATCACCTGAGCGGAACTGCTTATTACCCTGACGGATATACTGGCGGTCAGTCATCTGAGCACTGGCAGAAGCTGCCACCAGCAACAGACACAGCATGGCTGCAGCACGCTTCTTCTTGCCGAAGAGCGAGATGTTCTTCAGCAGCGGATTACGACGGTCGAGGACACAGATCTCGAGCACGAGAAGCAGCAGAGCCAGAAGTCCGAAGGCCTGGAACTGCTCGTCGAACTCGCTGTAAAGTGTCGCCGTGGTCTCTTTCTTCGAGAGTTTGTCGAGCTCATTGTCGAGCTGATCCTGAGCCGCACTGTTGTTCTCAACATGGATATAGGCACCGCCACCAGCCTGGGCCAGTTCCTTACACATCTGCTCGTTGAGAGCCGACATGACGGTATTGCCCGTATTATCCTTCATATAGTCGTCTGTGCCTGGGATGGGGATAGGAGATCCCTTCGACGAGCCGACACCCAGCACATAGACACGCATGCCTGCATCCTTCGCTGCAGAGGCAGCCTCCACTGCCCCACCCTCATGGTTCTCACCATCGGTGATGACAATGATGGCACGCCCGATGCCTTCCTCAGGGGTAAAGCTGTGGGTGGCCATGTCGATGGCACGGCCTATATCCGTACCCTGGGTGGCTATCATCGATGGATCGATGCTCGAGAGGAACATCTTAGCCGATACATAATCGCTCGTGATAGGCAACTGCACGAAGGCATCACCTGCAAAAACGATGAGTCCGATCTTATCGTTAGTGAAGTGGTCGACGAGGTTCTCTATCATCATCTTACTGCGGTCGAGACGACTCGGCACGATATCCTCTGCCAGCATGGAGTTACTGATGTCCATACAGATGATGGTCTCGATGCCCACACGCTTCTCCTGACTGATCTTCGTTCCCATCTGAGGACGGGCGAGCATCAGCACCAGCAGAGCCAAGGCACCCTGGAGAATCCAGAACTTCACAGAAGGACGGAAACGCGACACATCGGGCATGAGTTCCTTGAGCAAGGCTGGCTCACCAAACTTACGCAACCGTTTCTTCTGATTTCTGTAAGAGATGAAGCGGATGAGTGCCAACACAGGTATCAGCACCAGCAACCAGAGATATATGGGATCTTCAAATCTAAACATTACGGTATCCTCCTGAATATAGTTATACGCAACAAAATTTCGAGCAACAGAGCCAGAACGGCAGCAAGGGCGAAGGGCTGATAGGCCTCATAGCGCTTGCTGAACTTCTTGACGTTGAGCTTGCTCTTCTCGAGCTTATCGATCTCCTTGTAGATATTACGCAGCTCCTTGGTGTTCGTGGCACGGTAGAAGTCACCTTCTGTGATGCTGGCAATAGAGCTCAGCGTCTTCGTGTCGATCTCCACCGGGATATTCACATACTGCACACCGCCAGCAACAGGCATCGGGTAAGGCGCCACCTTATTGGTACCCACACCGATGGTATAGACGCGGATGCCCATGCTCTTAGCAATCTCGGCAGCCGTCATCGGTGAGATGTCACCACGGTTGTTACTACCATCCGTCAGCAGGATCACCACCTTGCTCTTGGCCTTCGAGTCCTTCAGACGACTGACGGCATTGGCGAGTCCCATGCCGATGGCGGTACCATCCTCGATAAGACCACGGGCAGCAATATCCGTACGCACATTCTGCAGGAGATTGAGCAACGAGGCGTGATCGGTAGTCATCGGACACTGAGTGAACGACTCGCCCGCAAAGATGCAGAGGCCGATATTGTCGTTGGGGCGCCCGATGATAAACTCTGCTGCCACCTGCTTGGCGGCCTCGATGCGGTTCGGGCGCAAGTCCTCGGCGAGCATACTCGTAGAGACGTCCATCGACAGCATGATATCGATACCCTCAACAGTCTCGCTCTTCCATGAGTTGGAGGTCTGCGGACGTGCCAGCACGAGCACGATCATCACGAAGGCCACCAGACGCAGGATCATCGAGATGGGCATCAGCATGACCTTCCAGCTGCGAGGGGCGAAACGGAACGCATAGGTATCACTCATGCGCATCGTGGGCTCCGACTTCTTCCTGTACATCACATACCATATAATATAAGGTATGATGAGCAGGAGCAGCAACAGATATTCTTTATTGGCAAATTCCATTCTTACCTTTTTACTTTTTTACCCTTTTACTTTTTACCTTTTTACCTTTAATTCAGTAACAGATATAGTGTATAGACCACGTAGCCGAAGAGGGCGAGGCACACCACGGAGATGGCCGCAATCACCGATTTCAGCACACGACGGGCTTTCTGCGAGCGCTGGTCTTCCTCAGAGAGCTGGGGCTTCACGGTCTCTTCCTGAGGCTCGTTCTCAAGCTTCGTCTGATTGATGAAGTCGATGGCGTTCACGAGGTTCGCATCGTTCTCATTGATCAGCGTGGAGTATTTGGCAAACTTCACGAGATCGGCTGTGAGGAACAAGTGGCGCAGCTCGCTGAGGGCATTCTCGTCTTGGGTGGCCATCAGGTGATCGATGATCTCACTACTGGTCATCTCCATCGCATTGAAGCCATAACGCTCCTCGATATACTTACGGATGGTATCTGTGAGCTTCGTGTAGTACTCCTTCGAATTCTCAGAGGCCACCATCTTGTCGGCCTTGATCTGCTCAATCTGCTGCAGGGCCTTCTGGTGAGGCAACAGCCGCTTCACAACGCGGATATGGGTAATGATGGGCTTGTTGTCACGCAGACGCAAATAGAGGTAGTAGGCAGCGGCCAACAGCAGGAGCATCAGCACGCTGAGCCAGAACGACAGACTCCAGTCGCTCCACTGGAAGGGATTATCCTGAACGTCCTTGGGACCGAAGAACTGGTCGACGTTCGTGGTATCCACCTCGAAGGTAAGCACCTTCAGGGCAAGGCTCTTGCTCTCGTAGGGCTTCCCGTCGATCTTCACCTTCATCGGAGGGATATAGTAGAGCGTATCGTCAAAAGAGGTCATCGTATAGACCATCTGCCGCGTCACGAAGCCATTGTCCTGCTCCTTCGCCTCAAGCTCCTCAGCACCCAGCACCTCGACGCCTGGCGTGATATACTCGGTGGGCTTGAACTGGGGGAACTCTACCTTCGACTGCTCCTTTGCCGTTGCTGAAAGCGTGACGTGTACCTGCTCACCCACAAAGATCTGGATAGAGTCTATCGAAGCCTCTACCTGTACTTGTGCAGATATGCGCAGTACACTGGCAATCAACGTGATAAGAAATACTATTCTCTTCATCAACTTCTTTGTTTGAACAACATCAGCAGGGCCTTCACGAAGTCCTCGTTGGTAGCGATGCTCACATTGTCGACACTGCTTTTATTGAATGTCTCCTGTAACAGGTTCTGACGCCCCGTCCAGTAACGGTTATAGGCGACGCGCAGAGCCCTCGAACTGGTATCCACATACTGCTCGAAGCCTGTCTCGGCATCGACCACCTTCATCAATCCTACATCAGGCAACTCACGCGCACGGACATCGTAGACCTGGATGGCCACCACATCGTGCTTACGACTGGCTATCTGCAGCGAGTGCTGGAAGTCGTTGCGCGCATAGAAGTCGCTGAGGATAAAAGCCGTCGTGCGACGCTTCTGCACGCTGGAGAGGAACTCTACGGCCTGCTTCACATCGGTACGCTTCGATTCGGGTTCGAAGTCGAGCATCTCGCGGATGATATAGAGGATATGCTTACGACCTTTCTTCGGTGGAATGTATTTCTCGATCTTGTCGGAGAAGAAGATAACACCGATTTTATCGTTGTTCTGGATGGCGCTGAAGGCAATCGTGGCCGCAATCTCTGTCACCATGTCGCGCTTCATCTGCTTCTGGGTACCGAAATCCAACGAGCCGCTGACATCGATCAGCAGCATCACCGTCAGCTCGCGCTCCTCCTCGAACACCTTCACATAAGGCCGATGGAATCGGGCTGTTACGTTCCAGTCGATATCACGCACATCGTCACCGAACTGATATTCGCGCACCTCGCTGAAGGCCATACCCCTGCCCTTGAAGGCTGAGTGATACTGACCTGCAAAGATGTTTGAGCTCAGACCGCGCGTCTTGATCTCAATCTTACGGACTTTCTTGATTATTTCAGAAGTTTCCATCAGGGTACTTCAACCTTATTGATGATCTTTGAAACAATCTCCTCGCTGGTAATGTTGCTGGCCTCGGCCTCGTAGGTGAGTCCGATACGATGACGGAGCACATCGTGAGCCACAGCACGCACATCCTCAGGCACCACATAACCACGACGCTTGATGAAAGCGTAGGCACGGGCAGCCTTGGCCAGATTGATGCTGGCACGGGGAGAACCACCGAAGGAAATCATATCCTTCAATTCCGTCAGCGCATAGCGATCAGGATAACGGGTGGCAAAGACGATGTCGGCAATATACTGCTCGATCTTCTCGTCGAGATAGACCTCTCGCACCACGCTGCGAGCCCTCAGGATGGCATCTGCTGTAGTGACTGGCGTTACCTCTGGCATCTCACCAGCGATGTTCTCACGGATAATCTTCTTCTCCTCGTCGAGTGAGGGATAGTCGATCACCACCTTCAACATGAAACGGTCTACCTGTGCCTCAGGCAGCGGATAGGTTCCCTCCTGCTCTATGGGGTTCTGCGTTGCCATCACGAGGAAAGGATTAGGCAACTGGAAGGTCTCGCTGCCGATGGTCACCTGCTTCTCCTGCATGGCCTCGAGCAAGGCACTCTGCACCTTTGCCGGAGCACGGTTGATTTCATCTGCCAACACGAAGTTAGCAAACACGGGGCCCTTCTTCACCTGGAACTTCTCGTCCTTCTGCGAATAGATCATCGTACCAATGACATCGGCAGGCAAGAGGTCGGGCGTAAACTGAATACGGCTGTAATCAGCATCAATCAGCTGCGAGAGGGTCTTGATGGCCAAGGTCTTAGCCAGTCCAGGAACACCTTCGAGCAGGATATGTCCATCACTCAACAGTCCGATGAGGAGCGAGTCTACAAGATGCTTCTGCCCCACAATCACGCGGTCCATACCGCTTACAAGATTCGTCACAAATGCGCTTTGTTGTTCAATCCGGATATTCAATTCACGGATGTCAATAGCTTCTGCCATAATATTCTTTTCCTTTATTATATTGTTATCTCAATAAATGTTCATCATTTAGCCGATTTGGCCCTCGCAGCTCTCTTCCACACCAACTTGGGAATCTTCACTTCCTGTCCGGCCTTCAGCACATCGCTGGCCTTCATGTCGTTATAGACCTCCATATAGCACTCCATATCCGGTCCCAGATAAGTGCGAGATATCTTTCCGAGTGTCTGACCTTCCTTGGCCTTGATAACCTTATCGGTACCTACGATATGATAGGCGCCCAGACGGACACGATTGTCCTTAGCGGCATATTTGGCCGAGAGTTCAGCCGTGGGGTCTTCTGCTGCCTTGGGGGCATCGGCCTTGGCTGACTCTTCAGGCTTTGCAGCCTCTGCAGCCTTAGCGACTTCTTCAGCGGGTTCTCCGACAGTCTCTAGACTGTCTGTCAAGACAGAATCCTTCTGCGCTACGACAGGTTTTGCAGGAGCCACCTGCTCCTGTGGCTGTGGTTCCTGAGAAGACGCTGTGAAGGGGAAGTAATTACCCAACAGATAACCGCAGGCAAGACCTACCACACAACCTATCAGCGCCCAGAGCCAGGACTTACTACCAGAATCTGCCTCTTCATCGTCGTAAACCACATCTTCATCGCCGATTCCATCGGAGGCGGGATCTGCTGCAGAAAGATCTTCTGAGGGTTTCTCTGCTGCGGGTTCTTCGGCTGAAGGCTTTTCTGCTACAGGTTCTTCTGCTACAGGTTCTTCAGCCGGTTTTTCTACGACTGGCACTTCAGCTGCAGGCTTCTCGGCAACAACTTCCTTTTTAGCAGGTTTCTCAACGATTTCATCGGTGTCCTTCTTGACGTCATCTCCTATGACGGGGAAGCTGGAGAGATCGGCCTTCACATTGCCAAGACCGAAATCTACCAATGCCATCGATGAAGGATCGGCATTCGAAGTGTCCTGAGGCTCTGCAGCCTCCTCCTTGGGTTCTTCAAACTCCACGCCATCGTTCAGCACGACAGTCTCAAACTGGGAGAAGGGCTTGTTGACAAGATCCTTCATCAGCGAATCGGGGGTAAAGGTGATCTTACCATGGCCCTCGATCAGCACACGCTCACCAGTATTCACATTCACACTCTCACGATCGTCAACATCGATGATCTTAAACGTGCCGAGACCCTTGATCTTGACGATTTTATCCTTCTCAAGTTCCTGCTGAACGATGTCGAACATCTCAGTGATGAAGTTCGAGGCATCTTTCTTGCTCAGACCTCTCTTCTCAACGAGCACAGAGCTCAAATCCTGTATCGAAATCTTTCCCATCACTCAGTTCCTCCATTCTTTACGCGTTCTTTCCAACTGATATTCGGCTTGAAACTTAGGACAAGTTTCGGCGGAACAAGCATGCGGAGCCCCGTTGAGGGATTCACCATCACGCGCTCCAGTTTCTTCTTCACTTCGAAAGTCCCGAATGTGGGAATAAGCACCGAGTCGCTTTCCTGGAAATGGTCGCCCATCGCCTCGACGATGCTGTTCACATACTTCTGGGTATCTTCTGCAGTAAACCCCGTACGTTGTGCTAATTCTGCGATAAAGTCCTTGTTGTTCATATTTCGCTGTAAATAGTTGTTCCGTATAAATCAAATTCTTCCGAGTCGGTAATCTGCACATCGTAGAACGCGCCAATCGTCAGCCGACGCTCGGCCACAGGGATGAGCACCTCGGGATCGACCTCTGGTGAGCAGAATTCCGTGCGACCCACATAGTAGTCGCCCTCCTGGCGGTCGATGATGACCTTCAGTGTCTGCCCTACCTTCTCGGCTTCGAGCTCCGCACTGATGTTCTGCTGGATGTGCATCAGTTTGTCGAGTCGTGCCAGCTTCACCTCCTCTGGCACATCGTCCTGATAGTGTTCTGCCGAAAAGGTCCCTTCCTCCTCAGAATAGGCGAAAGCACCCATACGCTCAAAGCGCGCCCACTTCACGAAGGCCTTCAATTCCTCGAAGTCCTCATCGGTCTCTCCAGGGAATCCCACCATCAGCGTGGTGCGGATATGGATGCCAGGCACCTCCTCACGCAGGCGGCGCACCAGTTCGTAAGTCTCTTCCTTCGTCACATGGCGGCGCATCCGCGAGAGCATATTGTCTGAGATGTGCTGCAAGGCAATGTCGAGATACTTGCACACGTTGGGCTTCTCACGCATCACACGCAACAGATCCCAGGGGAAATGCGTCGGATAGGCGTAATGCAGACGAATCCACTCCACGCCCGGAATATCTGCCATCTGCTCGATGAGTTCGGCAATATGCTGCTTACCATCAAGGTCTACACCATAATAGGTCAGCTCCTGGGCAATCACGTTAAACTCCTTCGTACCATCCTTCACCAGCTGTCGCACCTCATCGAGAATCTCCGCCATCGGACGGCTCTGATGCTTGCCGGTAATCAGTGGAATGGCACAATAGGCACAATGGCGGTCGCACCCCTCACTAATCTTGATATAGGCATAGTGGCGAGGTGTAGTGATATGGCGCTTGCCCTCGCAGGCCTCGAACGAACTGCCCTCCAGATCCTTTAGCAGCTGGCGGTAGTTAAACTTACCATACCAGCCATCGACTTCTGGAATCTCTGCTTCAAGCTCTGCAAGATATCTTTCTGACAGGCAGCCCATTACGAATAGCTTTTTGATTCTTCCTTCAGTCTTCGCCTGTGCAAATTCGAGAATCGTATTAATACTCTCCTCCTTGGCATCAGCGATGAAACCGCAGGTATTGATAACCGCAATCTCACCCTGGGGCCTCACGGAGTCATGGGTACAATGGTAGCCGTAACGCTCCATCAGACCCATCAGCCGCTCGGAGTCCACCAGATTCTTGGAACATCCCAGCGTGATAATATCTATCTGGTTCTTCTTCAAGTCTACTTAAATAAGGAATCCACGAATTCGCGCTTGTTGAACAGCTGAAGATCTTCCATGCCTTCACCCAAGCCAATGTATTTTACGGGAACGCCCAACTGGTCGGAAATACCGATGACTACGCCTCCTTTTGCGGTTCCATCGAGTTTTGTAATGGCCAGAGAGGTAATCTGCGTAACGGCAGAGAACTGCTTGGCCTGCTCAAAGGCATTCTGGCCGGTGGAACCGTCGAGAACCAACATCACCTCATCGG